>LSQX01225514.1_pt1 | contig 14410 bp, 14 predicted proteins | sample 654561 | NCBI WGS metagenome assembly LSQX01 (sample SAMN04489861, study PRJNA283612) | anaerobic digester metagenome | isolation source: 4 biogas reactors fed with cattle manure at either 37C or 55C with and... | place: Denmark: Kongens Lyngby | collected 2014
GAAGCGACCTATGGGATGGCTCGCCTTGAACCGGCTAGACGCCTTGAACTCCTTCAAGAAATGGAAGCTTATCTATTAGCGGAATTACCACAAATCCCTTTATTTGTTAACGCAGATGCTTACTTGATTTCAGATAAGCTGGAAATACCCTTTAAAGACTTTATCCCAGGAGTTGGGTTTGGCCTGGATCAAGCCCAATTAAAACAGGAGATAAATGAGTAAGGGGACTTAAGAGTAAAGGAATGGAAGATTAAGGGGATGGAAGATTAAAGGAATGAGTGAATAAAGTCTAAGTCTGATGGTTTGGGTAACCTTTAAAATATTGAACAAATCTGTTTAAAAGATCAAATAAATATAATCATTAAGTAGTGTTCACCTTGAAGTTGATCCACGGCATGGGCAAATGACCTAGGAAAAAAATAAAGTTTCAACCTAAGGTAAGAAAGAGTACCTTGATTAAAAGGGATAAAAAAACACCATGATGGCATAATATTAAAACAGACGACTGGGAGGGAAGTTTATTGAACATTAGAGAACGAATCGAAAAAAATGAGGAAGTAACCTTAATAGCTGAAGCCTGTCATTCCAAAGATTCTAGGGGAAGAGAGAGGCTTGAGCCTTTAAATGATTTCAGAACCTGTTTTATGATTGATCGTGATCGAATCATTCACTCCAAATCTTTCCGCCGCTTAAAACATAAAACACAAGTTTACATTCGCACCGCTGGTGATCACTATCGAACGCGATTAACTCATACATTAGAAGTGAGTCAAATTGCTCGCACTATAGCTCGAGGTCTAGGTATCAATGAGGATTTAGTTGAGGCTATTACCTTGGCTCACGACATTGGTCACGTGGCCTTCGCCCACAATGGCGAAGAGATTTTAAACCATTTACTACCAGGGGGATTCCGACACAATGAACAAAGTGTTCGGGTGCTTCGCTACTTGGAACGTGATGGCAGAGGACTGAATTTGTCCCAAGAGGTTTTAGAAGGAGTCTTGCTCCATTCAGGTTTAGGAGGACGGGAAGCCACTAAAGCCAGCCTTGAAGCACAAGTTGCAAAGTATGCCGATAAAATTGCTTATGTGAATCACGACATCGACGATTCAATTCGAGCGGGTATGCTTGATGTAAAAGAAATACCTTCAGAATACTTTGAGGTGTTAGGAGAAACTCACGCTAAAAGAATTGATACCTTGGTTCGGAATATTGTAATGTCAACACAGGAAAATGTAAGCAAGGGTACTTTAGAGGTAGCCCTTAGCCCTAGGGTGGATGAGGCGTTAATGGGGCTCCGCTCCTTTATGTTTAAAAATATTTACCTGGGAGAGGCCCAAGCCAAGGAGAAAGATAAGGCGCAATTTATTATTAGTAATTTATTTTCTTATTATATGAACCATGAGTCAGCTTTACCTGAATTTTATCGAGAAATTTCGCTCCGAGAGGGCAAAGAGCGTGCTGTGGCGGATTACATTGCTGGTATGACGGATGATTTTGCTATGACGACCTTCAAGAGTTACTTTATACCAGGGTTCACACTTTAGTCGGGATGTGCTATAATGTATATTTGGCGGGTATGCTATATTATTGACTGTCAGGTTCGAAAGATAGGAGAGCCATGAAACGAATTCCAGAAGAGATTATTGAACAAATTAAAGAAAGTACAGATATCGTTGAGATCATTCAGGAGAAAGTTAACCTGAAAAGAACCGGTTCTAATTTCACTGGACTTTGTCCCTTTCATTCAGAAAAGACACCTTCATTTAGTGTGTCTCCATCTAAGCGAATTTATAAGTGCTTTGGTTGTGGAGAGGGAGGGAACGTATTCACCTTCCTAATGAAAACTCAAAACCTTGGTTTTGAAGAAGCGGTTCGTGTATTAGCAAACCGAGCTGGAATTGAGATTGAAGAGGAAAGCCAAGAACGAGCTGATGCACGCCAAACCCGAGAAAAACTAGAAAATATCAACCGAACAGCCGCACGATTTTATTTTGATCAGCTACGTAGAAACAAAGAAGCGAGTGCTTATTTTTTAAAACGTGGAATTTCAGCTCAAACCATGACAAGATTTGGTTTGGGTTATGCGCCTGATTCCTGGGATTCTCTTTATCGCCATTTACAATCAAAGGGCTATAGTGAAGAAGATATCAAAAACTCTGGTCTCATGTCAGGCATCGAACGAGGCAAGTGTTATGATCGTTTTCGCAACCGAATCATTTTCCCGGTTTTTGATTATCGGGGACGGATTACCGGATTTGGGGCTCGTGTACTTGATGACACCAAGCCGAAATACCTGAATTCACCAGAAACACCTTTATTCCATAAAGGTACCAACCTGTATGGGTTAAATTTTTCTGTGAAAAATATGAATAAAGAAGATGACACGCTCTTGATTGTGGAAGGTTATATGGATTGTATTGCCTTGCATCAAGCAGGGATTTACCAAGCGGTGGCTGCACTGGGGACGGCACTGACGCCAATCCAGGCAAAGCTCATGAAACGTTTTGCAACAAAAGTAATTACTTCTTTTGATGCCGATTCAGCCGGGCAGGAGGCGACCTTAAGAAGCCTTGAAATCCTAGGTCATGAAGGGTTTGAAGTACGGGTATTGAAAATTCCAGAAGGCAAGGATCCCGACGATTACATTCATGAACATGGACGGGATGCCTTTATTGAATTAATGGATCAGGCTTTGTCATTGACAGAGTTTCAAATTGAAAAAGCTGGCGAAGGATTAGATCTTAGCAGGGAAGAAGATAAGGTGACTTATTTTAAAAACCTAGAGCCTGTACTTGAAAAATTATCAGGCATTGAAAAAGATATTTGGGTAGGTAAACTAGCCGAAGATACTGGAGTTTCCAAATCAGCCATTCAATCCATGGTTCGAGGTGGATATGATCGTAAACTATGGATGACGTCACGCAAGCCAATTGGGTTTGTTGAATCGGGTCACCGCAGGGCTCAACGCTATCTTCTGAAATTGATGGCTTTAGGACATGAAGATGTGAGTCAATCAATTAATCAAGAAGAGTTAACAGGAAACGCACATCAGCGAATTTATCAATTACTGGCTGATTATGAAGGCGATAATGTAAATACCTATCTCACAGCGAACCTTAGAAATGTTGATGAACAGGGTGAATGGGCTCAGATTTTAGCTATTTCGGATTTACCCGATGATATCCAAGTTGATCGGCTGATCGCTGATTATGTGAGGACGGTTCGATATTATAATTTAAGAGCAAGAAAAAGCGCAATGGTGCAAGAAATAGAAACATTAGAAAAAGAAGGTAAACTGGCCGAATCGTTAGTGGTGGCCAGGGAACTGTTGCAGATCCAAAAGGAACTTGGAGGTAAATAGATGGAAGGCAGTATCAACAAAAAGATCGATCTAGACAAAAATGTGGACTTTGATCGTGATTTTCTTCAATCGATTATTAACCGGTTGTTAGACAAAGCAAAAAAGACCCATTCGTTGAATTACACAGAAATCAACGATGAACTGGAAGATGTCGAAGTAACGCCAGCACAGATCGAGCGGATCTATGAAGGACTGGAAGCAATGGGTGTTGAAGTCATCCTAGAGAGCAAGGAAGACGAAGAAGAAGAGGAAGAGGTGGATCTGTCAGTACCTGAAGGGGTCTCTATTGATGATCCTGTAAGGATGTATCTAAAAGAAATCGGGAAAGTAGATCTTCTGACCTCCGAGGAAGAAGTTGCCTTAGCTAAACGGATTGAAGCTGGAGATGAAAGAGCTGTACAAGAGCTGGCAGAAGCCAACTTAAGATTGGTTGTTTCCATTGCCAAGCGTTATGTAGGTCGGGGTATGCAGTTTTTAGATTTAATTCAAGAGGGGAACTTGGGATTAATTAAAGCCGTAGAAAAGTTTGACTTTACAAAAGGATTTAAATTCTCAACTTATGCCACCTGGTGGATTCGTCAAGCCATTACCCGGGCAATTGCTGACCAGGCAAGAACCATTCGGATCCCTGTTCATATGGTAGAGACGATTAACAAATTGATTCGAATCGAGCGTCAACTAATACAAGAGTTGGGGCGATCACCTCAACCTGAAGAAATTGCTGAATTGATGGATATTCCAGCGGATAAGGTTCGTGAGATTATGAAAATTGCTCAAGAACCAGTTTCTTTGGAAACGCCGATTGGGGAAGAAGAAGATTCACACTTGGGAGACTTCATTGAAGACCAGGATGCACCAGCACCAGCTGAGGCTGCAGCTTTTACTATGCTAAAAGAGCAGTTGATGGATGTACTGGATACCCTAACACCACGGGAAGAAAAAGTTCTTCGCCTGCGTTTTGGTTTAGACGATGGTCGTGCTAGAACGTTGGAAGAGGTGGGTAAGGAATTTAATGTCACTCGCGAGCGAATTCGGCAGATAGAAGCTAAGGCGCTAAGGAAATTGCGCCATCCGTCTCGATCCAAAAAGCTGAAGGATTATTTAGAATAAAATAAAGTTTTCAGGTGGATATATCTATCTGAAAAAATAGAATAAATTAGAATGGTAAAAGATTCTTTGGTTTATTCCTGAAAGATTGAATCGAAAAAAGGCTGCCCAAGAGATTTGCGGGCAGCCTTTTTTTACGTAGTTGGGTTAATTCACGAAATAGAAACAAGTCCGCTAAAGTCATCAAGGATTCTAATGCTATAATAGATTAGGTATGGGAGGATTTATGTAATGGATTATACACCTGAAAAAAATAATATTAGGATACTAATTATGCTTGGGCTTTTGCTCTTTGATCTCATCATTATCGCTCTATTTGTCATAGCGACATCCATGAGCATCAAAGGCCTTTTGGTGTTTCTTTTTTTACTTTTAAATGTTTATGGAGCTTATATTCTAGTTCTTTTAATGTCTTTAAAATTTCGTCTCACGGACCAGCAATTTACGATCTCAGGAGCATTCGATTTAAAACAGATTCAAATTCCAGTGACAGAAATTCAATGTTGGTCAAGAAGAATCACCTTACTTGAAAATGTAGGCACTAGTCTACATACAGCTCGTTTCGCCTTGGGAAAAGGTCTAGACTCAAATGGGGAATCAGCGGATTTATTTATTACTTCTTCAAAAAAAGCTGTCTTTTTAAAAACCAAGCAAGGAAATTATGGGATTTCACCAGAGGAGGCGGATGCTTTTGTAGAGCAATTAAAAGAACTAGGGATACCGCAACGGACTGGAAATGAACGTTCTTTTATGAACGCTGATAATAATGATGGACGAGCTCCCATGAATCAGTTAACGCGATACTGCATATTGTTAACCGTGATTTTATTGCTCTTACCCGTGGTTATGTATTTTTTAAATCTGCTACCCGAATGGGTCCCTGTATCCATGAATCAATACATCACTCGTAGTGCTTATTTAGAATCTGTTATCTTTAAAGGACTACTGGCTCTGGTCACTATTACGGTTACTTACGGAATTATATTTCTTCTCTCATCTACTGACGGAAAATTTTATTATCGAATTATGTTTGTACCACTGGTTTTTGTAGTAGTTTTGTTGTTTCTTGAAATCAACACGCACCTTAATATTCTACTTAATTTTTAACGTGTTTGGAAAGGCGTGGTTATAGCTTTTAGCAACAATTAGAAAAGATGTAGACTGAAGTTCAAAGCTAAAGGTCAAAGCTAAAGGTCAAGAATGAGAGATTCAAGCAAGACGAAGTATAGAAAGAAGTTATTGGGACACATGTTTGAAAAGGAAATCTGCAATACAATGCAATAGGGTTCCGAGATAAAGAAAATTCAATGTATTGGGATGAAAAAGATCTAAGAAGTCAGTAATCTTGAAAGTTGGAGGGGTAGAGATGAAATTATCGAAAAGATTAAGCAAAATAGTGGAGATGACACCTCCTTGCCTTAGCGTAGCAGATGTAGGTACAGACCATGGTTATGTGCCCTGTGCGCTTCTATTAGCAGATAAAGTGAAAAGGGTGATAGCGTCTGATGTTAACCGAAAACCTCTAGAAAAGGCTGTGATGACATCTAAAGGCTACAACTTAGAGTCATTGATTGAGTTTCGTTTGGGGTCTGGACTGGAAGTTTTAAGCAAAGGGGAAGTTAATGGTGCAATCATTGCTGGTATGGGTGGTGAGCTGACTCAAGAAATCCTTGAGAAGTCGATGAATCTTGTGAAAGAACTCGATTTTCTTCTTTTGCAACCAGCTCAAAACCAGCCATCCTTGCGTCGGTACCTTTATGCAGGTAACTATGACATCTTAAAGGAAGAGCTTGTTCAGGAAATAGATGGTCGATTCTATGAGTTTTTTTTAGTTCGCTACCAAGAAAAATCCCCAGAAATTCTTGAAGAAGCGATGGATTATTTGATTAGTCCTCGGCTAAGGAAAGACCAACATCCCCTTTTAAAAGAGTTTATTGAATCGAAAATAGTGGAGCTTGAATCAATTCAAGAAAAGTTAGATCAGTCTTTTCAATCTTCACGCAATAAAAATTTAGAATTAACCAATCAAAAGAAGTATTTAAAGGAGATGCTATTATGGCTGTAAAATTAGGTGAACTGATAGCAATTATTGAGAAAACTGCGCCATTACAATTAAAAGAAGCTTGGGACAATCCAGGATTGGCTGTGGGCGACCCCGAACAAGTAATTGAGAAGGTCTTAATAGGCATGGATGTTACCATGGGACTAATTGATGAGGCGAATGCTCTGGGAGCTCAGCTTATATTAACCCATCATCCCATGCTTTTCAGTCGACCAGACTCAGTGACGCCACAGAATTTATCAGGTAGAAAAATATTGGCCCTCGTTAAAAACAATTTGAGTGCCTACTCAGCCCACACCAATCTTGACAAGGCGAAGATGGGAATGAATGATCGATTGATGCATCTTTTAGGATTTAATGAGTGGACTCTTTTAGAAGATCCAGAAGATGGCCAGTCAGAAGATGAGGGAATTGGCCGGATGACGACCATAGATCCTATTTCTTTAAATGAGTTAGCCACTAAGGTAACTCATGCCCTGGATTTGGACCAAGTGAGATTCGCAGGTAATCCAGAGCAAATAATTGAGACCGTAGCCGTAATCAATGGAAGTGGTGCTGAATTCATTCAAGGAGCCAAAGAACAAGGAATTAACTGCATTATCACTGGAGATACAAAGTACCATGAGGTGTTGGATGCCTTGGAAGATGGAATTTGTGTGATTGACCCAGGTCATTTTGCTTCGGAATGGAAAGTGTTTCAGGCTGCCATGGCTGACGTAGAGGCAGAAGTGATCAAAAGAATCGGACCAGTTCAATTTATTGTGTCAGAAAGCTCCAAGGATCCCTATCAAACCCTACGGGTCTAAGCATATAATGGGGTTTTGCAGGGAATGGCTATATAGTTAACGGGCTATATAGTTAACGACTATTTTTCATTGCTAAAAATAGGGAAAAATGGTATTATTAGGTGTGCTGAGTAAGTCAGATGATCGCTGCTATTAATTTAGGAGAGGAAAGTCCGAGCTCCGTAGGGCAGGGTGCTGGGCAATTCCCAGTGAGGGTGACCTTAAGGATAGTGCAACAGAGAGATACCGCTGATCGTAAGATTAGTAAGGGTGGAAAGGTGAGGTAAGAGCTCACCAGCATACTGGTGACTTTATGGCTATGTAAACCCCACCTGGTGCAAGGCCGAATAGAGGGACATATGGAGCTGCCCGTTCCGTCCCTGGGTGTGCCGCTTGAACCTGTAAGAAATTACAGGTCTAGATAGATGATCATTTAATACAGAACTCGGCTTATAGACTTACTCAGCACACTAAAATGACTGGCAGATGCCAGTCATTTTAGTTTTTTTGGGTGCGCCCAACATGGGCACCATAAGGTGGATGATATAAGCCGCATGAATGGAAAGATTCACGTACGGTTCCGTGAGAGCTAGGGATGAAGCTCCCTTGGGCTACTCGTCTGAGGGGGCGACTAGTCAGCTAATGGGGCTAGTCTCCTACTCGATTACCAAATTTTAAAGATTTGAAAAGATAATAAAAGCTAGCTTACTGAATCAAAGGGAGTACACTGGAACTAGAGGTTCCGCTCATCTCAGGAAAAAATTAACCAAAGTGAAACCAAAGAATTTCTATTTTTGCTATAATACAAATAACTAAACGTGATACAAGATATAAGTAGAGTTCCTTACATAGCCAGTGCACAGTGAAGGGTTGTTTATATTGAAAATTAACAGGTCAATTCAGGTATACATAGAACTCATAGTTTTTTCTTTCGTATTTCTGCTTGCAGCCACTATTTTTAAAGACGAGTATTTGTTTGGCTGGGCTATCCATAACTGGACTTTTTTTCTAATTCTATGTCTCGTTCCGCTATTTTTAGTTTTAATTAATAAACGATTGATTTCAACTTTTATGAGCATTGGGATTGTGGGCGGACTTTTTATAGGAAATTACCTTGGTGATTATCTAAGAGCTATCAATATAGCTAAAATAACTCCTGAGATCAGTAATCAAGAAATTGCAAAGCTTCATCTTGACCCTGGATTTTTTATTTGGATTGCTATTATAATAGGATTTGCTATTGTTTCAGTAATAGCCGAATTATTAACGCGGAAAAAGGTCTAGGATTCTTCTAAGGATTAAGAATATAAAAAGAGGGGTAAGGATTCTTTAGAATCCTTTTTTAATCTAAGTTTATTTCATGGAGAATATAATAAATTAGGCTCATAGAGCATACTATATTTGGAAAGAAAAAATAATTCCAAATATAGTAAAATAAAGTAAAGGTAGTTTACAGCAAAAAAAGTATTTAATTTGAGGTGGGATATGCTAAAGAAAGGAAAATCAACGGATAATAACCTAAGGCGAGAAGCGCAAGAGGAAAAAATAGTTAAATATATTTTAATTGGTTTATTTAGTGTGATTGTTTTGTTTTTGCTTTATATGATTTTTAGCTTATGGAGCACACCATAATCGGTTAAAGTTAGTTTGGTAAATCGATTGATAAAACAAAGCATGAAATGAGATAATCTTTAAGCAAGTTTAAATGAGTTTAGACATGGAACTATAAAATAAAGTGAGGTACGAAAATGAGAATGCTTGTAAAATACACGGCTTTTATTGACTTAAATCAGGCTGGAGAAGAAGTGGAACGTAGTTACTATTTATCATTTATTAACAAGGAAGATGTCATTGATATTCCTTTTGAATCATTGGAAGAACTCCAAACAAAAGCTGGGAAGTATACCTTGGCAGCGTTTATGAAATCGGATGAATTCAAGGAGAAGGTTGAAGAATTTGATGACATGGAAGAGTTTTTTAAGGATGTTGAAACATTAGTACTTTATGATGAATCGATCCCAGTGGAAGAAATGGAATTGAAGAAGGAATGAACCAAAAGTCACTGACCTGGATTAAAGGGCTTGTATTACCATTTTTAGCAATAGCTTTGTATCTAGCGTATCATTGGTTGGGAAAAAGTGTACTAGTTGATCAGTTTTTCACACAGGGACTGTCTAAATTTATTTTAAGAGGCTTATCAGGGATTTCTGCAGTAGTTTCTTATTCCATTGCAGAGTTTTTGGCTGTAGCCATAATTATACTTCTGATAGTTCTAGTTATTAAATTGATAGTGAATCTGTATAATGGAAAAAACATCTTGAATTCTTTTTTTAGGATTTCAAATACAGTTTCGCTATTAGTAATTGGGTTCTTACTAATCTGGGGTTTTAATTATCGTGCCCTTGGGGTTGAAGACAGTATTGGCTTAAGACCCGCTCAAGGAACCGTAGTGGAGCTTGAGGAATTGGCAGCAGACTTAGCTAAACAAGCTGGTCAAGAAAGGTCCTTGGCAGTAGGGGAAGATGAAATCTTCAATTATGGTGGTGACATCCACCAAGCAAGTAGATTAGCTTACCATGAAATGGGAAAGATTTATCCTGAATTTAAAAATCCCGTAGGTAGAGCAAAGCCCCTTTTAAGCAGTCGGATATTTAGTAAAATGGGAATCTCTGGCATCTTTTTTCCTTATACAGGAGAAGCGAATTACAATGCTGATCAGCAGCCCTTATTATTACCATCTGTTATTTTACATGAACTGGCCCACTTAAAAGGAATTGCAAGAGAAGAAGAGGCGAATTTTATAGCCTATTTGGTTTCGCGTTATAGTGATGATCCAGCTCTTCGCTACTCATCTACTATGCTGGCGTTGATTAATACACAAAATCGACTAAATCAGATGGATGGAGAAGCAGCAGGAAGAGTGCAATCTCTTTACACCTCAGGCATGAAGCTGGATCTTAGAGAACACATTCAATATTGGTCCGCCTTTGAAGGCCCAGTAATGGAAACAGCTGAACAGGTGAATGATAGCTATTTAAAAGGCAATGGGCAAAGTAGAGGGGTTAAAAGTTATCAAGATATGGTCTCATACTTACTAGCTTATTATAAGGGTAAACCAAATTAAGAGTTTTACATATTATTAGATATGTAAAATAAAATGAGAAAACGGTGTAACCACAGAGAAAGATATTTTTAAAAATCAAACAATGCACAAGGAGATAAGATGAAAAAGATTGTAGTAGCAGGTGGATGTTTTTGGGGAGTAGAAGCTTATTTTAAACAGCAGGATTATATTTTAAATTCTACAGTAGGGTACGTAAACTCTAGCGTAGAGAATCCAGATTATAAATTAGTTTGCACAGGTACCACTGATGCAGCGGAGGCAGTTGAATTAACTTATTCGGGAGATCTTAAGAAAGTGCTGGATACTTTATTTCATATTATTGATCCCACGCTTTCCAACCGTCAAGGTAATGATCATGGCTCTCAGTATAGAACAGGAATTTACTTTGAATCAGCAGAGGATGAGAAGTATATCAAGGAATATATAGATGGAATTCGTTCAGAATACAGTAAACCCATCATGACAGAAGTACTTCCAGTTGAGAATTTTTGGCCGGCAGAAGAATATCATCAAGATTATTTAGATAAAAACCCTGGTGGATACTGCCATATTAATCTAGATATGTAGGACTCTCCATAATTATTAAATTTCTACTATCCTTTTTAATTTTAAACCTGTTTCTGATTGTCTAACAATTAGAAACAGGTTTTTTGCCGTTTTATTAATCGAGAGCCTTTTTAATAGGGTATTTAATGTTTAGAATTTTAATTTGAAAGGAAAATCAAGGGGAAGTATATGGAAGGATTTATTTTTTGTCATCAATTTGTAAGATTTAAAGGACTTGTAAAGGGATGAAGTTCATAAATTTAAAGGGTTATGCTATATTTAATGCAATTATACTTTATACTTAATTCACAACTTCTTCGTATTATCATACTTGTAAGAAAAGTATTTCATTCGTGGAAGAGGTAAAAACATGAAAAAAATCCAAATGAAAGTCGTTTCTGTATTGTTAGGAGTCGGATTGGCTCTAACATCAATACCGGTAGCAACTGCTCAAGCAGCTCCTGGGAGTGCCATTGATAACACAAAAAAACAAATCATGGCTATGACAGAGACAATTGAAAAACAAGAAAAGAAGATTACGGAATTATCCGACGACATAATAGCTGTTGGTGAGAGCATCCAACAAAATGAAAAAGAGATTCAAGAATTAACGGATCAAATTGAAACCACTAAGGTTGAGACTGAAGTCACAGAAGTTCAGCTAGGGGATAAGGAAGAGCTCTACGGCAAGCGTTTACGTGAAGTCTACAAGAGTGGTCATACATCAACGATTAGTACACTTTTGAGTGCTGAGAACCTTTCAGACTTACTTTTAAGATTTAAAGTTGTAGAGAATATTGCCAAACATGACAAAGATCTCATTGATTCCATTAATAATCTAAAAAAAGAATTGGAAGAAAAAGCAAAATCTTTGGAAAATAACCGGAGTAAACTAGAAGATGCCACAGCAAGTTTAAAGGCCAACCAAGATGAGCTCAATCAAACAAAAATAGCTCAAGAAGATGAGTTGGAAACTTTAAAATCGGAAAAAACTAAATTACGAGAACTTTTAAGCTCACAAGAAGTTGCATTATTTGCAGATATTGAGCGAATACTAAGTTCGGAAAATAGCTCAGAACAGGATATCAACGAAGCATTGTCTATCCTTGAAACAATTCAAGGCCAAGTTTCAACAGCAGAAGCAGTTGAGCTGGGCAGAACCCTTACAAGAGAGGGTGAACAACTAGCTAAAGAACTTACAGCTGCTCGAGTTGAAGCTGAACGTCTAGCAAGGGAACAAAAAGAAGCTGAACGTATAGCTAAAGAGTTAAAAGCTAAAAATGATGCAGTAGCAGCGGAACAAGCAGCTAAAAAAGCAGCTGAAAAAGCTAAACAACAAAAAGAAGCAGCTCAAAAAACAAAAGAAATTGAAAAGAAACAAGCAAAACAAGCAGAACAAGCTAAAAAGTTAGCTGCTGAAGAGAAAGCAGCTAAGGATTCAGCTGATAAAGCGAAAAAGCTGGAAGAAACGAAACCTTCAAAGCCGTCGGAGCCTTCAAAACCGTCAGAACCGCCAAAATCATCAGAACCGCAAAAACCGTCGGAACCTTCAAAACCAACGACAGGTAATAATGATCTCACCTTCCACTTGTCATTTTATACAGATCTACCAGAACATAATGGTGGTTGGACAATTACAGCTACCGGAGACAAGCTAACATATGGTGTAGTAGCTAATAATGTGTGGCCCCTATACACTAAGATTTATTTAGAAGGATATGGAACCATGACCGTTAAAGATCGCGGTGGCGCACACTTTTATAACAAATATCGGTTGGACGTATTTATTCCAAGAAAATCAGGAGAGTCTAACAAACAATATACTGCTCGAATCTGGAGTTTAGGAAGAAAAACTGTAAAAGGTCGAATTGTAAAATAGAAAAGAAAAACTAAAAACAACAAATTATAGAAACTAGAAAAAACCGGAATTTCCCGGTTTTTTCTAGTTTTTTTGAGTCATCTTTTTATTCAAGTCGAAGCATATTAATTGTATAAAAGACTTTATTCTGTATAAAAACCTACTTTATGCAGAATATTCAGTTTTCAAAAAGTTAATATTTTTGGTGGGGTTCTAAATCAATATCCTAAAGAAGGATTAATTATCATTGAAATGGGCAGTATTTTCACTTGAACAAAGGGTTGCTGAGGCTTTTAGCTTAATTGACAAGATTTGTGGATTGATATGATTTCATTGCTCATAGTTGATTTTCTCCCGAAATTGAAAAGAAAATAGTTAAGTTAGTATTTATTTACTAGAGACATAATTATGCAGTTCACTTTTTAGAATGATTTTAAAGTTTTATAAAATTTATCTCTTCACGGATAATAGGCTTAATAAAGTAAAGGGGACAATGCAGATGAAAATCACCAACGAAGAGCTGATTCGTTTGATCCGAAATGGGGATGAGGCTAAAAAAGTTGATTTGCTGGAAAATAATCGAGGAATGATTTATAAGTTAATGGGCGAATTCGGATATCTTCTGCGAAACGAAGATGATCGGGATGATTTGTTTCAAGCGGGCTGCCTAGGCCTTATGAAAGCATTGAATCGTTTTGATTTTAAATACAACACCCAGTTTAGCACCTTTGCCTATCGTTACATCCACGGTGAAATTGTTCGTTTAGCCGACGCTATTATGCATCGGGAGACAACGTACACTGATTTATTTGGAAAAGGTGATTCAGACATGGTGGCTGAAGAGGTGGCTGAGTTCGTCCACCGGTCGGTCACTGGGGACTTCAACCCTGATACCATAGAGAAACAAGTATTAAATAGAGAAACGCTGCGCAGGATCTTAGAGGCAATCACACCAAGGCAACGGGAAGTATTGTTCTATCGTTATGCCCAGGATTTGACTCAGTCGGATATCGGCGAGATTTTAGGGATTCATCAAGTGGATGTCAGCCGAGAGGAGAAACGTGCTAAAACAAGGTTAAGACTACTTCTAGGAGATTCTAATTGCGGAATTTATTAATTCTGATTTTAGGGATAATGCTTGGCATATGTTTTGTTTATACGAAAGAATTTATAAGCACGATTATTTTATTGGGAATGATAGTGGGGCTATTGTATGCAACGATCAAAGAGAAGAAAAGAGCATGGCCACTTCCCGTGTTAGGGATAGCTATAGGTGCATTGATCAGTTTGAACTATCAATCAATTTGCGTTAATAATAAATATTATGTTGACTCAACTTATCATAAGAAGGTGGGACTCAAGGATCAATATATATATCACAATCGGCTAATTGAGGTGGAGAATTATAAATCCAATGTCGGTTTTGAGAGTCTCTCTGAATTTATAGTCGGTACTAATGTTCAAATGAATGGATGCTTTACAAAGATTTACAATTCTAAGTCAGGAATTGTATTTCAAGCAAAGGATGTGGAGATTCAAGAATATACCTCCAGATCATTTCGCA
>LSQX01378250.1_pt1 | contig 14410 bp, 10 predicted proteins | sample 654561 | NCBI WGS metagenome assembly LSQX01 (sample SAMN04489861, study PRJNA283612) | anaerobic digester metagenome | isolation source: 4 biogas reactors fed with cattle manure at either 37C or 55C with and... | place: Denmark: Kongens Lyngby | collected 2014
TTGCTAACGTTAAATTGTCTCAAATTCGGTATTATCATTTCATATACAGGCCCTTCGGATGGTTGCAGAATTTCAACAAGCGTTCTTACGACACTTGAAGGTGTATAGAATTCACCGGCGTTTTTACCTTCCAAAGAAGCAAACTGCGCTAAGGCATATTCATATGTGCGCCCGAGAATATCTTTCGAATCTCCGTGTTCTTTAAGCTTGAGATTGTTAAACAGATCGACAACCTCACCGAGACGTCTTTTATCTAATTCCGGTCTGGCATAGTTTTTGGGGAGAATACCGTTTAGACGATCGTTCTCTTCCTCGATCGAAACCATGGCTTTGTCAATAACTTGACCAATTTCAGGCGTCATCGCCTTTGAAGCGATGTAATCCCATCTGGCTTCTTTAGGAACGAAAAATATATTTTTATAAAGGTACTCATCTCTGTCCTCCTCAAATCCCTCTCCTTCTTCAACCAGCTCTTGATACCTATCTTCAAAACTATCGGAAATGTATTTGAGGAAGATGAGACCTAGGACGACGTTTTTATACTCGGCCGCGTCGATATTCCCACGCAATTTATCGGCCGCAGCGAAAATTTCTTTTTCAAAACCTAAGTTTGCGCTGTTGATAGGGTTGTTCATGCTCTTCTCCGTGTCAATTAACTTCCTAATATTGTTATCAATTCTACCAATCTTTTTGCGCTTTTCGTGTCAAGGTGGTCTTCGCCGAATGTCTCTCGACTCCTAGAGAGGGCTTCTTCAAATATTACTTTTGCCTCTGCACACTTGCCCGATGAATAGAGACTGAACCCCAACCTGCGCATAGCGGATATGGTGTCGGGGTGATTCTCTCCCAGTACCTCTTTAGATTTAGATAAAACTTCTTCCTGAATTTTTACAGCTTCTTCGTATTTACCTAGTGAAGAAAGAATGTCTACCATACCCCGCATGGCATTTATGGTATCGGTGTGTTTGTCTCCAAATATCTCTCTACGCTTTGATAGAACTTCTTCCTGTATTTTCAGAGCTTCTTCGTACTCACCTAATGTAGAGAGAATCGTCACCATACCCCGCATGGCGCTTATGGTATCGAGGTGTTTATCTCCATATATCTCTCTGCGCTTTGATAGAATTTCTTCCTGAATTTCCCGAACTTTTTTGAACTCACCGAGCGAAAAAAGACTTTTTGCCATATTCTGCATGACAGTTACAGTATCGGGATGATTCTCTCCCCATATCTCCTTTCGCGTACACAATAATTCACTCCTAATTATCAGAGCCTCTTTATGGCACCGTAAAGCAGAGAGGATATTTGCTATTACTTCCACTGTATCAAGCGTTTCCGGATGATTGGCGCCCAGTATAGCCATGCGTTTAGATAAAACTTCTTCCTGAATCTTTAGAGCTTCTTCATTCTTGCCTAATGAGAAGAGAATCAACGCCACATTTTCCATGGCAGATATGGTGTGGGGGTCATTGTCGCCTGCTATCGCTGAACGCCTCGATAATTCATCTTCGCTGACTAAAAGCGCCTCTTCATAGTGATCTAATCTGCGGAGACTGGCAGACAAAAAATACAATGCGTCGATGGTATCCGGGTGGTTTTTTCCTTGGATTTCTTCTCGTTTACTCACTATGTAATCGAAGATCTTGAATGAACGTTGAAAGTTCCCCGTATCAAATAAGGCAACCCCGTAATGCTTAAGGGCATTCAGATATTCGACATCTTCCGTCCCTCTCAAACCCGCATATATGTTCTTGCTTTTCTCTGCAAGTTTCAAAGCCAACGCATAATCACCAGCAGCTCTCTTCGCATATGCCATTCTAAGAATTAAATACGCATACGCTTCCGACTGTTCTTCTATATGAGGCAAGATGATGCCCAAAAGTGTTTCTGCTATTTCAATCTTGCCTTTATCAATTAACCGATCGAAATAATTCTGAATCTCGTCACTGAAAAAGATGATCACGCCGCCTTGCGAAACAGCTTGTATCTTAAAACGCACATACCAAAGCAAGTACCGCTCGCGCATTTCTTCCGATAAGTCTTCGTTTGCCAGCATTTCTCTGCACAATTGTATGGCATTTTCAAGTGTTCTATCGACGATGATCATCGGGCAGTTATCTGCCAAAACTTCTCGTATTGTCCGATCCATGATGTATAGTCCTTCATGATCAGCGACAAACGAATAATCTTTGACTGCCCCGTATGCCGTCCATGAAAAATCCGGCAAAACGTTCTCCCCGATCGCATACACCATCGCATCATCCCAAATCTCTAGCAGGGATAAGATGTATACGATGTCCCTTTTTGAGTCGTCCATACAGCGAACAAAACGCTCAATTAACGCCCGATCGTTTTGACCGAACATCTCCAGCTCAGGCTTTTCCCCTCTTTCTATCAGATGCTCATAAAGGTCCACACAAAGATCTAAATATACCGGCGTACCTTTAGTTAACTGATATAGACCTTCAAGTAAAGTCGGATCAGTGATGCCGGCTGACCGCAAAAACTGTGTGCTGTCATTTTGTGTAAGCGAATCTAAAAGATGTTGTTCAAGTGACTTACTCCAAGCTGAATCGAAAGCTTCCCACTTCAATGTCTCTCTTCCGGCGATGACCCAGAACACATTAGGAATATTGGGTATCAGTCCGTTATCGCCGCGAATCCACGCATCATTGTTCACAGGTTCTCCTATGGACAACATTTCATTGACAAGTTTTTCGTAGGTATCAAGGAAAATGACCAACGGTTGTTGATTATGAGCCAGATTATCCGTCAAATCTTGAGCAAACAAATAAGGCAGGTACTCGTACAATTCTGCATGCCATTTTCGCTCGATTTGCACCAATTCGGTCCTATGCTTGTTCAGCAAATTTTCAACCATAGGTATGCCCGAATCAGCACATTCCGTCAGTGTGGTTAAAACTTTCACAGCCGGAATCGTTTCCGTGAGATGCAGCACAGTAGTTAAAAAAACACTGCTATTGATAAAATGCTGAATTTCCGAAGAAGCAATATCCTCGCCATTTTTTTGTGCGTAATTGTATAATGCTAAATCAAATAGCGGAAAAGAAAACTTATAATCATTAACGAGATGATTACGAAGACTCTTCAAAACGCCCCTCTTATCCTGCTCGACGTTAAAGTCGTAGTATACATATTGTGGATTAGACAGCTTCTCTTTCATCTCTGAAATGATTTTTTCAATTAAAGCGCTCTTACCAATACCTCCAATTCCGCAATACATCAAGACGCTAATATCGGGATCGCCCGTCTTCATGCTTTCCTGGCAGGTCTTATATTGATTCCAAAAAATCTCAAGCTGTTTCTCACGATTCGTAAAGATCCGATTTGCCTTCGGTGTCGATGATTTCCTTTCAATTTTCATTGATGACCCTCCCGATAAAATGATTTATGAATGCGAATCGCAATGCGCAACGCAATCGCATGAGACTGCTTTATCATTTACAGCCCCAACCTTGATTTTATATAGGAATCTTTCAAATACAAAGCCGCTACGGAAATGTGTCCCTTCATCCCATCCTTTGTCACTAGGGTTTTTTATATAGGGCTTCAGAATACTTCATGCATAGAGAGTCATGACCGACGCAAAGAACCGTGATATCCTATCAGCATTTAACTTCTTAGTTCTGTTACCATCTCCACCAGTTCTTTTGCTTTTATCGTGTCAGGGTGATTCTCGCCCAATACTTCTCTGCTTCTCGAGAAGTCTTCTTCGAGTAAATCTTTTGCCTCTTCTTCTCTGCATAAAGCCGCTAGACTGAATGCCAAATAACGTTTTGCGGATATAGTATCGGGGTGATTCTCTCCCAGTATTTTTTTACGCTTAGACAAAACGTTTGCGTGAATATTTAGAGCTTCTTCGTATTTACCCAACAAAAAGAGATTGTTGGCAATATGCTGCATTGTAGCTAGCGTATCGGGGTGATTATCCCCAAAAAACTCTTTACGCTTAGATAAAATTTCTTCTCTGATTTTTAGAGTCTCCTCGTATTCGCCCAACAAAAAGAGACTGTTGGCCATATGCTGCATGGCACCTAGAGTATCGGGGTGATTCACGCCAAAAATCTCTCTACTCGAAGATAGAACTTCTTCGAATAATTCTTTTGCCTCTTCATATTTCCCCAGTCCAGAGAGGCTAAACGCCAAATTACGCTTTGCCGATATAGTGTCAGGGTGATCCTCCCCCAACATCTTTTTGCGCTTCGATACTAATTCATAATTAATTGTCAGCGCCTCTTCATTCTTACCTAAAGCAGAAAGACTACTTGCCAAATGATGCATGGCGGATACTGTGTCGGGGTGATCCTCTCCCAAAATTTCCATGCGCTTAGAAAGAACTTCTTCCCTAATTTTCAGAACCTCTTCATTCTTACCTAAAGCAGAAAGACTATTTGCCACATGATGCATGACCCCAATAGTATCAGGGTGGTTCTCCCCCTGGATTTCTTCTCGTTTCTTCAACAAATGATTAAAAATCTCTAATGAACGTTTATCGTTCCCTGTATTGAACAATGCAACCCCGTAGTGCTTTAGTGCATTTAGATAGGCTAAATGCTCTGTCCCTTTCAAATCAGCGTAAAGGTTCTTGCTTCTCGTGGCATATTTCAAGGACTGTTCAAAGTCACCCGCTGATTTCTTTACATCTGACATTCTGAGCATGAGATACGCATATGCTTCCGACTGTTTTTCTATGGCAGAGAATATAAGGTTTAATAGTTTTTCCGCTGTTTCAATCTTACCTATATCTAGTAATTGAACGAAATGTTCTAAAAGCTCATCTTCGAAAAAGGTGATCACGTCGCTCTGTTTAATGACTTTCATCTTAAAACGCACAAACCAAAGAAGATACTGCTCAAACATATCATCCCGCAAGTTTTTATCTGTCAACTTTTCTTTGCAGAACTGTACGGCTTTTTCAAATGTTCTGTCAGCTGTTGTCATCGGGCAGCTGTCCGACAGAACTTTTCGCACCGTCTGATGCATGACGTATAGTCCTTCATATTCAGAGATAAACGAATATTCTTTGACTTCCTCATAGGTCGTCCGTGAAAAATCCGGTATAACGTTCGGACCGATCGTATACATCATTTCATCATTCCATATTTCAAGCAGGGATAAAACGTGAACAATATACTTTTTTGACATATCCATAAAGCGGACAAAACGCTCAATTAAGGCATGTTCGTTTTGCCCGAACGTCTCTAATTCAAAGCTTATCCTTTTTTGTTTTAAGTGATCATAACGATCCACACAAAGGTCCAAATATACTGGCGTGCCCCCGGTCAATTGATATAAGCCTTCAAGTAAATCCGGATCGGTTATGCCCGCTGACCGCATAAGCTGTGTGCTGTCATTTTGTGTAAGCGAACCTAAAAGATGTTGTTCAAGTGTCTTACTCCAAGATGAATCGAAAGCTTCCCACTTCAGTTTCTCTCTTCCGGCTATGACCCAAAGCACATTAGGAATATTGGGTATCAGACCACGGTCTCCGCGAATCCATTCATCATTGTTCAGCGGCTCACCTACAGGCAACATTTCATTGACAAGTTTTTCATACGTATCGAGAAAAATGACCAACGGTTGCCGGTTATGCTCCAAGTTTTCTGCCAAATCCTGTGCGAATAGAGATGGCAGGTAGGCGTATAATGCGGTGGGATCTTTTAGCTCGATTTCTATCAATTCGCGCTTATGCTTACCCAGCAATTCATTAATTATAGAAAATCCCAAATCTGCATATTTCGTTAACGTGGTCACAACACCCGCAGCAGGAATCTTTCCTGCCAGATCCAGCATAGTCGATAATAGTTTGCTCCCGCCTAAAAAAGGCTGAATGTCTGAAGATGTAACATCCTCGCCGATTTTCTGTGCATAATTGTATAAAGCTAAATCAAAAAGAGGGAAAGAGTACTCATAATCATTGACGAGAATATTCCGGATTCTCTCCAATACACCTCTCTTATCCTGTTTAATATTGAAGTCATAGTACACAAATTGGGGGTTAGTCAGTTTCTTTTTCATCTCTGAAATAATTTCTGCGATTAAGGCACTTTTTCCTATACCGTCCATTCCGTAATACATCAACACGCTAATATTGGGAGCACCTTTATCCATACGTTGCTGATAGATGTTGTATTTTTCACAAAAAATTTCTAGAGGTTGCTTTCTATCCGTAAAGTAACGACTAGCTTTCGGTGTTGGTGATTTCCCTGTTACTTTCATCGATGGTACCCCCGAAAAAAAGTTAATGAATACAAATCACGAAGTATTCGCATGAGACTACTTTAACATTTACAGCCCCAACTTTGATTTCATATACGAATCTTTCAAATATAAGGCTGCAACAGGATTATGTCCTGTCACCCTGTCCTTTGTAACCAAGGTTGTACATAAGGCTTCCGAATACTTCATGAATAGAGAGTCATGACCAACACAAAGACCCAAGATGATGTTAAATTCCGTTTCTTCTTTGTTTAACACCAATGCCTGTGCAATCGGATTGCAGTGAGCTTCAAAATGACCGGGTTTGAGCTTGCATTCTTCAGGAATTCCCGCAACTGACTTATCGGTTCCGCCTGTTTTACACATAACGCCGATTAGCTCGATCCCATGTTCTTTAAAGATTTCGGAAAGCATCTTGGCTTCTCTCCGAAATCCGCTGCAAAAAGCCAAACCTATTCTTTTGAAATTCATCGCTTTGATAAATTCGATGATCTCTCTCGCCCTAGGCCAAACACCATATCCTTTTTTCTCGATGACGGAACAATTCACAAAAAACTCTCTATGTTTCTCAAGCAACAATGCCGCCTCTTCATAGATTGAGCCATCATTCATCGGGCAGAATGAAGGCAAGTGATCTTTCTCGCCTTTTTTACACTTATACACTTTGCAACTGATGCAATCCGCACTATTTCTCTTCAATTCAGAACACCTCACCCGCTACTGTACACTTACATAAATAATATACCGTGATAGTTGCTTTTGTCTCGTGTCTAACGGTTTTTGATCATTCCCAATCCATACTCAAGACTTGATGATGTCGCTGTTTGATTCGTTAAATCATGCCTCAATACCGGATGAAGCGACAATCAAGGATCGTAACTTTCAATATAAACGCTTGTAGTGTAAAATTTAGACAGGTTTACGACCTTGCTTCGTCCACTTTTTTTGCGAGAACGGCGAGGTAGAACCGGCATGGCAGCACGCTATTCGCACATTTTACGACTCTTGAATATGGCACATTAGATGAATTAATAGCGCTTACATCTTGCAAGACGATATTCAAGAGTATGCATCAAATACTAACCTAAAATACTAAATTATACCGATCATCAGGGAGGAACATATGGACCTAAAGAGAAGGATCGAAGAGTTCAAAGAGATGGAATATGAATTTAATAAAGACTTCTACGCGACGATAAAGGAACAGCAACATCCTCATACACTTTTTATCGCTTGCTCGGATTCCAGGGTCGATGCCGAAACACTGTTCCAAGCTCATGCGGGAGAGATTTTTCAGATTAGAAACGTCGCAAATATCGTACCGAGAGAAGAGGAGCCTGATACTCACCCTTCCGTCGTCTCTGCCATCGAGTACGCCGTTATCGTTCTCGGCGTTGAAAACTTAATCGTTTGCGGACACTCGAATTGTGGCGGCTGCGCAGCCATCAGAAACCTCGAGAAATATAAAGAAAAACTGCCTTACACAGCAGAATGGATTTCCCAAAGCATCACGATATCGGACTACATTGATTATCGATACCCTGACATGAAAGAAGAAGACAAAATCATCATGCTCGAGAAGCTGAATGCCGTTCAGCAACTTGACAACCTTATGACGTATGAGTTTGTACGCAAGAGAGTCGAGGCAGGTGATTTGAACCTGCAAGCTTACTATTACAACATAGGCACTGGAACCATTTCAGTCTACGATTACGACAGTGTCTTCTCAGACATGATCAAGGAAATCACCTCGAACAGGAAGCTCATGTACGAGTTGAAAACACAGGCAGATTCATTCAATCACATTGAATGACCGTCAAAATGCCCGGGAACTCTCTCAGGCTGACACCCTCAGGATATTCCGGTTCTTCTAATGCTACACCTGGACGTATCTCTATGAGCGGCATTTCGGGAGAAGGCTTCACGTCAAGGAAGCCGAAGTCAAACATCAGACCCGTGAATTCTCCGCGCAACCTGTAAAGCACAGGAGCACGGAAAAGACGAGCAACAGGGCTATTGACTTTTGCTTTTTCATAATGCGACTCCTCCGCTCTTTTTTCAGAAAGTGCCGACCGATGCCGACGCGCTTGTAGGACTTCTTCTGCAATGTGACGTTACATCATGAGTACAGAATACCGAATAATAGTTAATATTTATATATACAAGTAAGAGAATATGCGCGAAAAAATGAGAGGTAAGGACTATGTATAGTTATGTCGTCCCAGTTTTATCGTCTAACTAAATTATGAAAGAGCAGTCTTAACAAAAAGCTTGATATAAGATAGCTTGAAGTCGCTCAACCTTCCTGTCGATGTACCACTTCTGTTACCGAATACGGATACAATATACTTGTAATACGATGATTCTAGTTTTGAATGCGAGGATTATGATAAGCATCAGTCACCTGAACGAGTCAGAAGCGTAGCCTTTTGTTGTAAGCTCGATTATTGACGAGAAAAGCACAACCTTGTCGTTGATCGCGTTCCGCTTGAAAGAAAGGTCATTGAACATATATGAGTACACAAGGTGAAAACTTACAAGCCGTTATTCAGCTTTGCAAGGAATTGATTAACGCTCCCAGCGTTTCCGGAGAAGAGCAAAAGGCAGTGCAAGTACTGGAGAGATATTATCGGTCAAGGGGCATCAACGACCTTTATGTCGATGAATATGGGAGTCTCGTAGCCGGCATTCGTGGAAACCGACCAGGGAAGACAATTCTTTTTGATGGACATATTGATGTTGTACCGGTTGCAGATCCGGCGGCTTGGTCGACTAATCCTTATGTCGGAGAGATTATTGAAGACCGTCTCTACGGCAGAGGCGCCTCCGATATGAAGGGCGCAGTAAGCGCTATGACCGTCGCCGCTTGTGATTTCTATGAGGCGACACGTGGAGATTTTGCAGGCACGATTCTGATTGCAAGCGTAGTACAAGAGGAACGATTCGAAGGAGTCGCCGCTCGTGCCATCTCTGCCAAGTTCAAACCGGACATAGTTGTTATTGGCGAATCAACAAATCTCAACTTAAATATTGGTCAAAGAGGGCGTGCTGAAATTCAGCTGGAATCATTTGGATCTCCTGCACATTCCTCAAATCCTGAGAAAGGCTTTAACGCAGTTTATGCCTTATGTGACATCCTAAACGACATCCGGCGCCTTCCAACGCCAACTCATCCCGTCCTCGGGAAAGGAATACTGGAACTCACTGACATCGTGTCTTCTCCCTATCCGGGTGCATCTGTCGTACCGGAGTACTGTGTGGTCACTTTTGATCGTCGACTATTACCCGGTGAAACACCGGATGACGTTCTAAAGCCCTTGCAACAAATAATTGATGAGCACATGAGTAAGAATAGCAAGTGCAAATTTAGTGTCCGCTTAGCGTCCGGCAAGGAAACTTGTTATACCGGAGCGATCATAGAAGCCGAGCGCTTTTTCCCCGGTTGGCTGTTTGACGAAAAAGAGCCGTTTGTACTTAAAGCCCTAAACAAACTCCATGAAGTTGGTATTGATTCAAAAATATCCCATTACAATTTCTGCACGAATGGCAGCCATTACGCGGGAGAAGCGAATATTCCGACCATTGGCATCGGACCTTCGGTCGAATCACTCGCCCACGTAGTCAATGAATATATTGACATTGACCAATTGCTGAAAGCGGTTGTCGCTTACAAAGCGATCATGGAAGCATTTACTATGGACTCGTGATCTTATTCGAAAACTTCAACACCGAATCGTGGACCACACGACACCCCTCTAAACCGTGAAGGAAACTAGCGAAAACGAGCAATTTTGATATGAGCTATCTCAGCGTAACGGCATGCATACCGTAACGAAACATTGATTTAAATCGCCGTTTAATCCGCAAGTTATTCTATGTATATCTCTATATAGTCTCTTTGACTCGCAGAAGAAAGCCTTATCGCAATGTCCTGAAACTGATAAGACGCCCACGTGACAGCTCCTCCATCGACTTCAACATAAGGGTTGTCACCCTCTTTGATCGGGTTGCCAAACTTATCAGAAAGTTGTCTTTTGCATTCGTCATACCCTACTTCTTTAACGTGTATCCAAATACTTTTCGCAAGATAATCATCCTTATCGATGCCCATATAGTTAAAATGCAGTATGCCGTAGTCTTTTGTCCCGAATATATATCCGTCAATATATGTCTTAATATAGTAACTTTTCTCAGTATTAATGACTTCTCTTGGTATCCCAATTTCCGTAGCAGTCTTGCCGAGCATTTCGATGCTCTCCAAAAGATCATCAAGCATAATGCCGTCCGCGGTATCATTAATAACCATCATTGCTGTTTCACCGTCCATGTTAATTATCTGCCTGCGTTTACACAGTGCTCTTCAATAAAGTGCTTAACAAATTCAAAATCATTAGGAGAGGCATATACCTGATTTTTGTTAAATGGTGAGTTCAACTTAATGGTGTTCCTCTTGGAATAGCATATGACGCTTTTCACTTTGCTCCATTCCGAGAACATGGACTGCTTGCTTCCCGCCAACAGTCCGCTGCCGACAACACCGGGTTTTCCGGATGCTAAACCTAAAAGAACTGTCATTGTTGATAGTGCCTTTGTTTTATTAAATTGCTTCGGAAGCTGCGTATGTTTAATTCCCCTCTCGTCCATCTCAAACAACACACAATATTTCCCGCCCATGACCGAAGCATACAATAGATACGCGATAAGCCCGAGAACCAGTATGACCGCAAGGATCAGAAGAAAAACTTTTGTTTCACTCCAGAAGCCCTTCCACCAGAACTCACGATCACCCAAGGATAGCAGAGTTACGAAAACCCATACTCCGCCGAGAGAGATCGCTAAGATTTTCCACACCAAAAGCAAAATGACCGGATTTTTAAGAAGATTGACTTCATAAATCCATCGATACACACCATCATCACCGCGTATGATTTTATCTTCTTCAGTTAAGTTTTCGTCTTTTCCCATCATATTGCACCTACCGGGTAAATCCTGCAGAAGCTATCTATTCACGCGTATAGGCAGCGTATTTTGCAGGGATTCTTCTACGAAACCTTATGCTTCTTTTCCAAAGCTAACTTGTTCGCTGTTATCTAAATTCTACTCGTGAGAGTATCTGCTTACAATCCCATATTCCAAAATGTTCGTTCTCTATACGGTGATAATATGGCTGCCATTGACATTCAGACAAATGACCTCAATTCAAAGAATAAAAGGAAACTTTTTAACTAGCTATATAAAACTAGCGCTTCAAAATTCTGACTTTTGGGTAGGTGTTTTTAATGATTTCTGGTACGACAAACTAGGATTTTCAGCTCATTATTTCCACGGGCGATTTTTATCTAGCCACCCTTTTTCTTGCCAATTTGTAGCCGCGATTGCTTTGCCATATTTATAAATCTTAGCAACTCCCCAAAAAAACAAGCTGTCCGCCATCGCTTTATTTGCAGATTTCATACCTGCTCCCGCCGCAGTAGCCACACATACCCCTTGCTTTGAAAACATTGATTTATCCGGTTTATGCGCCATCCAACGGTATCCATCATGATCTAAAGACGCCTTCATTGATCCCGTTGTATGCATTACATACACCGGACTAGCAAGAATAATCTCATCAGCACTATCTATCGCCTCAGTAATAGGGTTAAGCTTATCAAAGTGCGGACACTTCTTTTCCGTTTCTTAAAAACACTTTGTGCAACCGATGCAAAACTCTCCAAAATCCTTCGGTAAAGTTTGGAACCGCTGTCAGCGTGTTCCGCATACTCGGTGGTATGAGAGTCCCCCGGTCAACTAATGACCAGAGGACTACTCGATTAAATTGCATCTCGATGCAGTTATCTGAGATCTAATCGCTTTGCTTCGATGTTCTCTTCTTGCGGTTTAAGAAGATTAATCCGACTGCTAATAAGAGTACTATTAACGCTAATAACACTAACCATAAGTGATATCCGCTACTCCCTTCTGTTTTCTGCAGAGTATTACTTGGTTGAGTAGCCGGTCCCGTTGGCTGAACAGTTTGGGCTTCGTGTTGCCCGTCGGAGCTCTTCGAACTTGGATATTCACTTGGTGACGGATTCGTTTCCATTTCCGCAGGCTCGACCTTCGTGATATAACCGTCTCTGTCGATTTCCACCGCATAGATGTTCGACCATTCGCTTCCTAGACTCGAATCTAATAAGTAAACATACCTGGCTGCCACATATACTATCCCATCTATCATGTTGCGGAGAGACTCTGTAAACTCTATACTCATCTCGTTCTCCGCATTGTCAGTAAAGTCATCCCATATGGAACTCATCATATCAGGGGTAGACGACAGCCTCCACTCGTGTATCCAGTCTTCTGACGGGTCACCGCTACATCCCATAAAAAGGTGGCTCGAATCCATCGTAGTCGCCCCAAAAATCGGCGGAGGCGGCGGTGTCGGATTCTCCTCCGCATGAACCTCGTTCGTCATACCCGATAAAGGCAGTAACAGCGAAAGCATGAGCAGCCATACCAACATCCTTTTCTTCGTATCCTTTTTCATCTTCTAAATCTCCTGACTTGTTACATCCCTCTGCTAATAAGTGTTTTCCTAATATACGTATACACGTGTCCTTGTACTGACGGTGATTATGCCTCTTCATAGTAATCACACATCACTTATTTCAGATACATTTTTATACTATCTGGCATGGCATCGTTGATTCAATATTTTCGTCGTATTCGGTCGTCTTTTGTCGTGTTCGGTTATCAAATGTCTTGAGTATCTTCGTTTGCTCACTGAGTGCGACCAACCATCTATACGAAACTCTGACTTTCGTGTAGTCGGTTTCAAACTAAAAACCTGCATCCGATAACTGGGCTGATTTTGAGCACAATAATGCTCTTCGGTAGTACAGCCTGCGACCTATTGATGACAGATGCAGGGCTGGATTTCCGTGCAACAAAAGATATTGTTTTTATCACGATTTCGTGATAAAATGCAGGTGAAGAATAACAAGAAAGGTGTCAGTTATGCCGGTATTAGCAAGGAGTTGATATCATGTTTCATAAGGTAAAAGCGATTACTCCTCTCCCGGATTGGCGCCTTGGTGTTCAATTTACAGAGGGCGTTAGCAAAATTTATGATATAAAGCCTTTGTTTAACAAATGGCCTCAATTCAAGGAATTAAAAGAATCACCCGTGCTCTTCTATGATGTAGAGGTCGACGTGGGCGGATATGGCATTGTATGGAATGATGAGCTCGATCTTTCGTGTGATGAACTCTTTGAAAATGGTGAAACGGTCGAGACGCCCTTTGACGGACTCATGGCATTTACCGATGCGACCGAGCTATGGGGACTGAATGAAAGTACGCTCCGCAAGGCGATTTCCTATGGGAAATTAATAAACGGAGTTGATGCCTGTAAATTTGGTAAGCAGTGGGTCATCTCGGTGGAAGCTATGAAGCGAGAATACGGCGATCCGAAAGCTAATTATGACTGAGCTTTTGCATTTTTGAATGGTTTTTTAGAAGTCCCAGAGGACGCCGCCTCCGTTTCTGTTTTTATACTTTCCTTTTGAGCTGTTTAGCTATAAAAAAGAAAACTTTGTTTTCTTGAACTATGCAAGGAGTTATAGGAACCACATAAACTCCATCTTTTCTCCGGTAGGCAAACGGAGCTTTGGCGCACAAAACGAGCATAAAAGAAGGTTCTTTCATTTTGCCTATATCAATCTTTGAGGTCAGATCTTTCAAGTTATTTGCACCTTATTCAATCAAGCTGTCCCCGCCCAGTTTTATTTCAATCAGACCATAAGAACCGTCTCTTAAGTGAATAACATCTTCATAAGTCCCACCTCACTTCTAAAAAAAAGAAATTACAACATGCTTTCAAGTATTAGTGCGACTTTTGTTCAAGCATTTGAGGCTTTTTTCTTCAGGTGTTTGATGAAATGTGTTTCGATAATTCAGTTTTAAGAAACGAGGGGAAGGATTGATGTATTGCTTTAGAATTATCATAAAAATCCGGTCAAAAATTCTAAAATAACTCTAAGCAATACACTAATTTATGATTACTTTTAAAAAGCAAAAAGCCCTGAAACGTACTTGTTCCAAGGCTTTTAGGTTGGCTCCCCCTGTTGGATTCGAACCTGTATATTATTCACATCTGACGATGCCGACGAAGGCTTAAGAGTAGATCT
>LSQX01237215.1_pt1 | contig 14408 bp, 12 predicted proteins | sample 654561 | NCBI WGS metagenome assembly LSQX01 (sample SAMN04489861, study PRJNA283612) | anaerobic digester metagenome | isolation source: 4 biogas reactors fed with cattle manure at either 37C or 55C with and... | place: Denmark: Kongens Lyngby | collected 2014
TGCCAATGTTTACTTGACACTTACCCTTTTCAATAATATATTGACTCAAATCTATAAAAACATTATTATTGATGGGTATGGAGCTCAATTTTTAATTGCGGGGGTTGTCAATGCAAAATTTATTTAAAGCAAGCAGCCTTGTAAGTGCCGAAGACCGTGCCTATTTTGCCGGCCAGAAAGGTGCCGTTTTATGGTTTACCGGCCTCTCGGGTTCGGGTAAAAGCACCATAGCCGCCTTGGCAGAAAGGCTCTTGGTTGAAAGCGGCAAGACTGTTTGCCTTTTGGATGGTGATAACCTGCGCCTGGGCTTAAATGCAGACTTGGATTTTTCAGAAGCCGGCCGGGCGGAAAATATTCGCCGCACCGCCCACGCGGCTGCTCTTTTTGCACAAAGCGGAGGGCTTGTTTTGGCCTGCACCATCTCACCTTTAGCCGCCCACAGGCAAACGGCTCGTCAAATCTGTTTTGAAAAAAATATAGCCTTTGCGGAAGTTTATGTTAAAAGCACGCTTGAAGTTTGCATTGAGCGCGATGTTAAGGGCCTTTATAAGAAAGCCTTGGCGGGTGAAATTAAAGATTTCACCGGTATCGACGCCCCTTATGAAGAACCGCAGGCGGCCGAGCTTATTTTGGACACACAAAAACTCACCGCCCGCCGGGCCGCCCGCTTGGTAGTGGATTATATTGAAACCTTAAATGAGCTGGAGGCCATGATGGCCACGGCCATTGACGCCGCCCTTGCAGCCGGCCAAAAAATAAGAGAAGTTTACCGCAGTGATTTTGAGGTTGAGTATAAAAAAGACAAATCCCCCCTCACCCTGGCAGACACCGCCGCCAATGATATTATTTGTAAAATTTTGCGGGAAAAATACCCTGACTTCCCAATTTTGTCAGAAGAAACCCAGGACAATAAAGTTAGGCTTGAAAGTGACGGCTGTTTCATAGTCGACCCCTTGGACGGAACCAAGGAGTTTGTCAAAAAAAATGATGAATTTACCGTCAACATAGCCTTTGCCTACCATGGTAAAAGCATAATGGGGGTTGTTTATGACCCTGCCCTGGGCCAACTTTATTATGCTGCCCAAGGCTTGGGTGCCTTTTTTGTTCAAGACCATGATGGGCTTGAAGACAAGATCAGCCAAAAAATCAGCGTTTCAAGCCGCCGTGAAAATTTAATTGTCATGGCCAGCCGCTCCCACAGCGACGCCGCACTTGAGGCCTTGCTTGAAAAGAACAAGGCTAAAATAGGCCAAACCCTGACCGCCGGTTCATCGCTCAAGGGCTGTTTGATAGCCCGTGGCCAAGCCGATGTTTATTACCGCACGGGCCTTACTTGCGAGTGGGACACCGCGGCCATGCAGTGCCTGGTTGAGCAGGCAGGCGGCATTTTTTTGCAGGGGGACGGCAGCCCCATGCGCTACAACAGAGAAAACACTTTAAACGAAAAAGGCTTTTTTATTTTAAATCACATAGACAACCGTTTTGACTAACCAACAAGCGATTTTACGGAGGCGGATTAAATAAAATGACACATCTTGATCGGCTTGAAAACACGGGTATCCATATTTTGCGCGAAGCTTATAACCGCTTTGGCAACCTTTGCATGCTCTGGTCTATCGGCAAAGATTCCACGGTGCTTTTGAGCCTGGCCCGCAAGGCCTTCTTCGGCCATGTCCCCTTTCCCCTGGTTCATATTGACACCCACTATAAAATCCCCGAAATGATTGAATACCGTGACCGCCTGGCCCGAGAGTGGAATTTGGACATGGTCTACGGCGAAAACCGCCAAGCCCTGGACCAAAAACAAACCTTCCCCGACGGTAACACCAACCGCATTGAATGTTGCAGAAATTTAAAGACGGAAGCCTTGCGCAACACCCTGTCGGGCCAATGGCCGCGCTACCGCTTCAACCATGCCAAGGGCCTTTATGAGCTTGACAAAAACACCGACCCCTACACCGGTGTCATAGTGGGTATCAGGGCCGACGAAGAAGGCAGCCGTTCCAAGGAGCGCTATTTTTCCCCCCGGGACCATAACAATGATTGGGACATAGGCGACCAGCCCCCTGAATTTTGGGGCCAATATAAAACAGACTTTGAACCCGGTACCCATATCCGCATCCATCCGCTTTTGGACTGGACGGAGTTAGACATTTGGGAATATATCCGCCGTGAAAATGTACCCGTTGTCTCCCTCTATTTCGACCAAGGCCAAGGCAAAAGATACCGCTCCTTGGGCTGTTGGCCCTGCACCCATCCTGTTGAATCGCAGGCCAAAAACTTGGATGAAATTATTGAGGAGCTAAAAACAGGCAAATTTGCCGATATAGCCGAGCGTTCCGGCAGGGCGCAGGACAAGGAAGACGGCGGCGGATTGGAGGAGTTGCGCAAAGATGGCTACATGTAATAAGAAAAACCAAGAAGATCTGCGTGAAATGAGCATAGTTATAGTCGGCCATGTGGACCACGGCAAAAGCACGGTTATAGGCCGCCTTTTGGCTGACACCCACTCCCTGCCCCAGGGCAAGCTTGAGGCCGTGCGGGAACTTTGCAGGCGAACTTCCAAACCCTTTGAATATGCCTTCTTGCTTGACGCCCTAAAAGATGAGCGAGCCCAGGGCATTACCATTGACACGGCTCGCTGTTTTTTCAAGTCCGACAAGCGCAAATATATAATCATAGACGCACCCGGTCATATTGAATTTTTAAAAAATATGATTAGCGGTGCTTCCCGCGCCGACGCTGCCCTGCTTGTGATTGACGCCAATGAGGGTATCAAAGAAAATTCCCGCCGGCATGGTTACATGTTGAGCATGTTGGGCATAAAGCAAGTTGCGGTGCTGGTAAATAAACTGGACCTTATAGCTCCGCAAGAAAGGCAGACGGTTTTTGATTCCATCTGCCTGCAGTATGGTGAGTTTTTAGAAAAGGTGGGCCTCAAGCCCACGGCCTATATACCCATTTCTGCCACGGAAGGTTATAACATAGCCGCCGCTTCACCCGAATTGGCCTGGTACAAGGGCCCCAATGTTTTGGAAGCCTTGGACGCCTTTGAAGAAGTTTTGCCCCCTCGTGACCTCCCCTTTCGCATGTGGGTACAAGATGTCTACAAGTTCACCGCTCAAAATGATGACCGCAGAATTATAGCCGGCACTGTTTCTTCCGGTTGTTTAAAGGTCGGCGATGAACTTATCTTTTTGCCTTCCGGCAAAAAAACAAGGGTCAAAAGCATTGAAGCCTTCAATGAAAAAGAGCTAGATTCCGCCTGTGCCGGCAAGGCTACCGGCTTTTGCATGACCGAACAAATTTATGCCAAGCGCGGGGAGCTGGCCAGCATTGTCGGTGACGATAATCCCCTCATAGGCAACCGTTTCAAGGCTTCTGTTTTTTGGCTGGGTAAGGAAAAATTCAGCAAAGATAAGGACTATAAGCTAAAAATAGGTTCCGCCCAGGTTACTTGCAGGCTTGAAAGTATTGAAGGCGTTCTCAACGCTTCTACCCTTGAAGGGGTTGAGCAAGATTTTGTTGACCGCCATGAAGTCGCCACCTGCATCTTCCGTTTGGACAGAGCCATTGCCTTTGACTTGGCCGGCCGTTTTGAAGACAGTGTTCGCTTTGTTATAGTTGACGGCTATGAAATTGCCGGCGGTGGGATAATAACCGACAGCGCCGACGATGACCTTGGCAAAAACCTGGTCCGCCGCGGTATAAAATGGGTCAAGAGCGGCATAAGCCCGCAAGAGCGCAAGGCCTTTTACAAGCAAGAAGCCGCTCTTATAGTCCTGACCGGCCAATCTGCTACGGACAAAAAGGCCATTGCCAAGGCCCTGGAAAGCCGCTTGCTTGAAGGCGGGAAAATCGCCTATTATTTGGGTATTTCCAACCTGCTTTACGGCGTGGACGCCGATATAAAAAGTGATGATTCCATCAACAACCCCCATGAAAGGCGTGAACATATCCGCCGCCTGGGTGAAGTGGCCAACATTATGCTTGACGCCGGCAATATTTTAATTGTCACCGCAAGCGAACTTGAAGCCCATGAGCTTGACACCCTGCGCCAGATAGTCAGCAATGAAAACATCCTTTGCGTTTGGGTGGGCCCCGGGGCTGCCGCCCTGCGGGACTTTGACCTTTGCCTGCAAGGGCCAAAAGAGCAAATTGTTAAAGCCTTGATAGAAGCATTATAATAGTAAAAACACCTCGAAGCAACAGAGCAAACTTCGAGGTGTTTTCATTTTATCTACATTCTCTTGTATTTTGTTGAGGGCCCTTTTCCAACCTTTTCAAGCAGACCTTTTTCTTCTAAATCCTTTACAAGCCTTAACAGCTTGTGCTTCTCAAAACCTGTTTTGCTTTCCAAGTCTGCCCTTGAAAGAGTTTGCCCCAAGCTCAAGGCTTTTAGAACAGTTTTTTCTTCCGGTTGCAAACTCCCCCTGTCCGTATTTAAAACCGGCAAGACTATTAAAACACTGTTTTCTCTGATTTTAAAAACCGGCTCTGTTACACTGTCTTTGTATTCTTTATTTATCCTGCTGATTCCGGTACCAAATTTTTCAATAATATCCAAACGATGAAAAACCGAAGCCACAATGGGATTGCGTAATATTGAAATGTTACCGAACAAGTACTCATCTTGCTTCATTCCTGCAGGCAGGCCTCCGGGTGAAGTAATTTCCAAACGATCTTCATACATTGCAATTTGAATGAGAGCGTTAACATCCCAAACCCTGTGTACAATAGCATTTGCCAAAGCTTCCCTGAAAGCTTCTTTTGGAATAAGTTCCTTGCGCTGCCTCAAAAAGCCCTCTATTTCTTCATAGGTGTAATATTGTTCAAAAAGTTCTATAGCTCTGTCATATTGGAAAAGCAAAGATTTTTTATTAATTCGCTCCCTATACAAAATCTGACTGATGCTATCTCCGAACCTAACTAAATCCAAACCCGAAAACTCTAAAAAGTTTTTATCGGAAAAAAGCTCTGCCGCATAATTATAATACCCTTGCTGATCGTAAAGATTCAGAGTTTTCATAATATCCAGATTTAGTTTTTCTATGCCTACCTTTTCTTTTAATTTCTTCTCTAAAAGGTCAAAGCTTAATTTTTGAGTGCCTGCCTTTTTTTCTTCATAGTTTAGATTAAGCCCCTCAAGAGCCAAGCGCCTGAGCTCAAACCTGTCAACCTCAACCGTGGAAGTGTCTGCCCTTTTGTAAGCCTTGCCTTTGTAGTAATAGGGCGTATCTTTGCCTTTAAAAACCAAAAGTCTTATAAGGGTTTTACCCTCTGTTTCTTCACGAGTGATCTGGTAATCAGGTAAAGGCTCTAAGCTTGAATTTATCATATTTTCGATACGCAAGCTTTCTTCCTCAAGATCTTGCATGCCCACCGGTCTACCTGTATCATCAACACCAAACACAACTTCACCGTCATTATAGTTGGCAAAAGCACTGACTGTTTTCAAAAAGGTGACAGTAATTTCACGCTTAAATTCAAGATTATACTTTTCCATCTTAAAACCTCCTTCAGGCGAGTAGATTATAGCATAGGAAAAACCGTTTTGCAACGATAAGGCTATCGTTGCATTAATCGTCGCAAGATTCGCTGTTTTTTTGTCTTATCGTTGCAGATCGTTTTGCAACGATTGAGCTATCGTCGCATTAATCGTCGCAAGATTATAAAAAAGACCGTGTTCCACAAAAGGAGCACGGTCTTTCATATTTATAAATTTTATGGGAAAATGCCGCGTATGCTAAGTGACACAACCAGCCTTTCCAAGGCCAGGGCATAAGCGCCCATGCGCAGGGTTGTGTTCTTGTCTTGCGCCATTTTGTAAACGGCATTGAAAGATTCTACCATCTTACTTTGCAGGGTATCGTTTACGCGGTCAAGATCCCACCTGGCGCTATTGAGGTTTTGAACCCATTCGAAGTAGGAAACCACAACACCGCCGGCGTTGGCTAAAATATCCGGCACGACAAGAATACCCCGTCGTTTGAAAATTTCGTCCGCCTCAACGCTTGTGGGGCCGTTGGCGGCTTCAACAATAATCTTGGCCTGAACATATTCCGCATTTTTTTCGGTCAGCTGATTTTCCAACGCTGCCGGGATCAGGATATCACACTTGGTGGCCAGGAGCTCGGAATTATTGAGCCTGACTATATTTTCGGCCTCATATTCATTTAAAAAGCCACCCTTGCCGATAAAATCAAGTATTTCAGGAATATTGAGGCCCTCTTCCGAGCGGATACCGCCCGAAACATCGGACACGGCAACTATCTTAAAGCCGTCTTCATAAAGCAGGCGGGCGGTCATGCCGCCGACATTGCCCATGCCCTGAACGGCAATGGAAGTTTCGCCGGGCTTGAGGTTTTGTTTTTTTATAACTTCTTGAACAGTGAAGAGGACACCGCGGCCGGTTGCTTCCAGCCTGCCCAGGGAACCGCCGATTTCCAAGGGTTTGCCTGTAACAACACCCGCTGCCACATGACCTTTGAGGGTGCTGTAAGTGTCCATCACCCAGCCCATGGTTTCGGCCGTGGTGCCAAGGTCGGGGGCCGGTATATCACGCTCGGGCCCGATCAAGGGCATGATAGCCGATGTGTAGCGCCGGGTCAGGCGTTCCAATTCTTTTTTTGAAAGCATGGTCGGGTCAACCGTAACGCCGCCCTTGCCGCCGCCGTAGGGAACATCAACCACGGCACACTTAATGCTCATCCAGGCCGCCATGGCCTTGACTTCGTCTAAATCCACATTTTGGTGGTAGCGGATGCCGCCCTTACAGGGCCCGCGCACACTTGAATGTTGAACCCTGTAACCCACAAAAACCCGAATGCTGCCATCGTCCATTGTAATGGGGATAGAAACTTCCAGAGTGCGTTCGGGGTATTTTAGAACTTCATAATCATTCTTTTCAAGTTCAAGTAAATTTGCAGCACTTTCAAGCACCGATAGCATGTTGTCATAGGGATTATATTTTGCCATCTGTTTGTTTGCTCCTTTCGTTCTTTTGGGATTTTACCCGCCGGAACTTGCAGAATCACTTTTTTAAGTGCCTACCATAATAGAACAAAGAGAATGAAAATGCAATATGTTTGACTCGTTTTTGCATTTTTGCCCAGTTATTGGCAATCTATTCGGTTCTTATCAGTGAATATTGCTCCGCTTTTAGCTGACTTATGAGGTCTTGGTTTGTTTTAACTTCATTTTCAAAGATTAGGCCGCCCCGGGCCAAGTGCTCCATACGGTGAAAGTCAGAACCTGAAATTTCTTTTAAAAAGTAATCTTCGGCCCACATTTTTGCAAAGTTATTGCGGACAGGGTCGGTGGCCCCGTTATAGGTTTCCATCCCAAAAAGCTGCCAGGGGGGCGCAATTTCCATCGAATCACGGAAGGGGTGGGCTTGGTAGAGCAGGGCATCTTCCGGCATAATGTCTAAAAAAGAAGTTAGGGTCATGTGGTTTAAAACCGGTGATTCATAAAGGAAGCTTTCTTCCAACCCATAAACCAGGTAATCGTTTATGGTGCCGTCAAAGCGCAGCTCAATCCCCAAAAGCACGGTCATGCCCAGTTCCTCCCCCGCTGCCTTAGCCTTCCTGTAACCGCGCAGGTAGCGGTCAATCAGGCCCTTGTGGTCCGCGCCTTCCAAATCTTTTTTAAACCATTCAAACATCCAGCAAAAATAATGGTTGGTGACAATTAGGCCCTCATAACCCGCCTTGTGGTAGGCCTTGACCATTTCATCCGCCGGGACATCGGAACAAGGGTCATTTTCCATAGTATGGGTGTGCATTTCAAACTTCATATGTTCCCCTCCTAAACTGCCTTTTATCATACTACCTTGGCTTGCTTTTGGCAAGAAAATCAGCACCGTCGCCCTGTGCAAAGCCGATTTAAACTATTTAAAAAGCTCTTTTAAATTAAAAAGCTCTTTTAAATTGTTGATAATGCCTCTTCCCTGTGATAGTATAGTTATCGAAAATATAACCGAGCCCACGGGCCGGTGAAAGGACTGTGCTTATGTTAAAATTGGGTGTCAACAGTGTGCTTTTCAAAGCCTTTACTTTCCGCGAAGCGGCCGAGGCCATTAAGCTTTGCGGTTATGACGGGGTAGAAATTTCTGCCATTGAAGGCATGTGCGAGCACTTGAATTTAAGTGCTTGGAAGACGCAAAAAACCGAACTCAAGGCCATAAGCGAATATTATGAACTCCCCTTCCTGTCAAGCGAGGTTGCCTCGCGCGACCGCCAAAGGCTTTTGACCGCCTTTGAAGCCGCTGCCGAAATCGGCATACCCGTTATCAACATCGGTTCCGGCGGTGAAGCGGGGAATGAAGATTCCTTCAAAGAAGCTATGGAAATTATTGCAACTTCGGCCCAAGATGCAGAGGGCTTTGGTGTAAGCCTTTGCGTCAAGGCCCATGTGGGTGCCGCCGTGCATGACAGCGCCACAACCCTGCGCATGCTTGAAAGCGTCCCCTGTAAGGCCTTGGGGGTAGATATGGACCCAAGCCACATCCACAGGGCGGGCGAAAACCCGGCCTTGGAATTGCCCAAGGTTATCCACGCCATCAAGCACATCCACATCCGCGATTGTTTGGGCCCCGGCCCTTCACCAGGGGAGCCGCGCGACCAAGCCTGCGGCCGGGGTGATATTGATTTGCAAGGTTACTTTGCGGCTATGGTTGCCGCAGACTACAAGGGTCCGGTCTGTTTGGAAATCATAGGCCCTGAACAAAACATGCAGGGTGCCGCCGTCATAGCGGCCGAATCTTACGGTTACATGAATGCCCTGCTCAAAACAATGAATGCCCGTTAATTTTGATTTAATTAAAAGGATGGTGTAAAAATGGCAAAGAAACCCAATATTTTGTTTTTTGGCATTGACTCTTTGCGCAGCGACCACATGAGCCTTTACGGTTACGAAAGGCTGACCACCCCCCATATTGACAAATACATAAAAGAAGGCGGCGTGTTTTTTGAAAACATGTTCAGCCCCTCCATCCCCACCACCCCGGGCTACGCTTCCATGTTGACGGGGCTTGACTGCTTCGGGACCGACTGCGTGGCCCTGCGCCATGAAGGGGGCTTGCTTGAAAGCATTAGAACCCTGCCCGAAATTCTGCGTGAAAGCGGCTACACTTCCACCAATATCGGCTTTGCAGGCAATTCCGCCGGCCGCGGTTTTGACAAATACATTAAATACGGCGACTGGGAACCCGAAAAGGCAGAAAACATGAACCAAGTGGCCATCCCTGAACTTGAAAGATTGGCCGGGCAAGACAAACCCTGGCTTTTGTTCATGCGGCACATGGACCCCCACTCCCCCTACTATGCCAAAAAACCCTTTGACCGAATTTTTTATGCCGACGATGAATTTGACAAAAACAATAAATCCCTAAAGCCCGTTTATTCCTTCAAGCCCTTCCGTGACTACTTTTTAACCTGGTTCCCCGAAGGTTGTACCGATTCGGAATACATTGACGCCCAGTATGACGGCGCCGTGGCCTACATGGACGCTTGCATCAACCAAATTTTGGAAAAGCTTCGCCACTTGGGGCTGGAAGATGACACCATTGTTGTCTTCACTTCCGACCACGGCGAAACCCTCAACGAGCATGACTGCTACTATGACCACCATTCCACTTATGACAATGTTTTAAGCGTCCCCCTGGCCTTCAGGTACGAAAAATTCCCCTATGTGGGCAGCATAGCGGACTTTTGCCAGGTTAAGGACATTGTGCCCACCCTGCTTTCACTTTGTGAAATTGAAAGCGACATTGACTTTGACGGGCGGGATTTGACAAAGTTTTTCTCGGGCCAAGAAATCAGGCAGGAAAGTGAGTTTTATTTCACCGAAGCCACCTGGATGCGAAAACACGGCTGGAGGACACCGGAATGGAAATTGATTGTGGCCCTGGAGCCGGACTTTCACTTCAAACCCCCTGTGGAACTTTATAACCTCATAGCCGACCCGGAAGAAAACAATAATATAGCCGACCAAGAACCCCAAGTGGTTGAGTTTTTAAAGAAACGCATGGAAGACCACATTAAAAAGAGGGAAAAAGAAACCGGCCGACCCAACCCCATGTACACCAACCTTAATTGGAGCGGCCACGGCGGCCCCTTCAAGAGTTCGCAAGAAGCTTATGACACCCTGCACATAGGCGACCCCCAAACAGCCAAGAAGTTACAGGCCAAGTTGGAAGAAATGGGTGTGGAAGAATAAGCCCTCCGGGGCGGAAGGGTTGAGATAGATGCAAAGAGTGTGTGTGATTGGCATGGGGCACATCGGCCACAATCATGCCCGTGCTTACAAGAGTTGTGAGCAGGCTGAACTTGTCGGTGTTTGCGATATAAGAAAAGACAGGGCCCGGGCTGCCGGTGAAAAATTCGGTGTCCCCTATTTTTTGGATGCCCGTGAAATGTTGGAAGCCCTCAAGCCCGACATTTGCAGCGTAGCCACGGGCGGTTACGAATATTCAAGCGACCATTATGAGCCCACCATGCAGGCCTTTGAGGCCGGCTGCCATGTTTTGGGTGAAAAGCCCATTTCAAACATTTTAAAAGAGGGCATAGAAATGGTCCAAAGGGCGGAGGACTTAAATTTATGTTACGGCATTGATTTAAACCACCGCTTCACCCCGGCTGCCAGGCAGGCCAAGCTCTGGATGGATGAAGGCAAAATCGGCGAATTGCTCTTTTGCAACATGGCCCTTTGGATTGGCCGCTATTCGGGCATTGACTCACTTTATTACCACTTAAAGTGCCTCAACCCCCACAGCGCCAACATCATGCAATATTATTGCGGGCCGGTTGATGAGGTCAGTTGCTTTGCCCTCAAGGCCACCGGCCGTGACTTTTATTCCACCGCTTCTTTAAACATGAAGTTTGAATGCGGGGCCGTAGGTCACTTGACCAGCTCTTACGACATCAAGCGCGGCCACCCCATGGAACGCTGTGAAGTTGCCGGCACGGAAGGCCGTTTTGTTTTTGAAGACATGTGGCGGGAAGCCACCCTCTACCCTGCCGATTCTTGGGTTAAGGAAGTTTACACCAACCCCGTCTTCGGCGGCTTTGAAGGTTTTTATGACACTTTTCAAGATCGTATCCATTCTTTCGTCCGCCAAGTGGATGAAGGCTGCAAGCCCCAAGACATTGACGGCAGCGGCCGTGAAGGCTTGGAAGCGACCAGGCTCATCCATGCGGCTATCCGTTCTATTGAAGAAGGCGGTATACCAATTAAAGTAGCATCTGTAACAGAATAAGATTATAGGATTATAGGGAGGCTTATCATGGCAAAAACACCATTGAAAGTAGCAGTCGTCGGCATGGGGGGCATAGGCCACACCCATGCAAGGGCTTACAAGGCAAATGACTTGGCCCAATTGGTCTGCGTATGCGACTGGGTCAAAGAAAAGGCAGACGAGGCGGCGGAAAAATTTGAAGTCCCCGCTTTTTACAGCCTGAAAGATGTTTTGGCCGCCCACCCGGAACTGGATATTATTGATGTAACCACGGGCGGTTATGAAAACGGGTCCTGGCACTATGAGCCGGTTATGCAGGCCCTGGATGCCGGCAAGCATGTTTTGACAGAAAAACCCATATCCAACGATATTTTTGAAGCCCGTGAAATGGTCCGCTTCGCCACGGAAAAAGACCTTTATTTGGGCTGTAACCTCAACCACTATTTTTCCGGCCCGGCCGATAAGGCAAGGCAACTTATGGCCGATGATAAAATCGGCGAACAGATTTATTCTTTAACCAAGGTGGGCTTCAACGGCAGCACGGTCAACCCATCAAATATTGACCCCAAGTCTCGCTGGCAGATGCCTTATTCACACGCCAAGGCCTTCTTGACCCATCCCTTTTCGGTCATGCGCCATTTCAGCGGTGACATAAGCCATGTTCAAGCTTTTATGGACAAACCCGGCGCCAGGCGGCAATCGTCCGACCTTATGCTGTCTATCCAAAGCGTTCATGTCCGCTTCCAAAACGGTTGCGTGGGCTACCTGCTTTCACAACGCGGTGACGCTCACTTTGGCCTGGGCGGCTGGTGGAGCTTTGAGTTGGCCGGCACCAAGGGCACATTTTGCATTGAAAACTGTGTGGAAAAATTAACCTATTGGGAAATGGGTCAGGAACCGCAGATTACCGATACCGGTATCACCGATTTTGACGCCACCTTCCCCATCCGAATCAATGCTTTTTTAGAGGATGTCAGCAACGGGGTCCCCAAAGAATACTTGCGGGCCTCCGGCCGTGACGCCCTGGCCACCATGGAGTATATTTTTGCGGCCATTGACTCATATGAGTCCGGCGGAGAACTTGTAAAGCCAAATGCCTTGCCACCCATTCATGGGGCGGTTGGGTATGTTAAATAGGCGCAGTTTCGCTGCGCCTATTTAATGAAAAATTGCAAATGGCAAATGGGAAATTGTGGTAGAGGCATGAAGGGCGGCAAGCCGCCGCTGTAAGGGCAATCCCCCGTGGTTGCCCGAAATGTTTTTGCCTTTATTCTTGACTTTCATACGGAATTCGAGTTATAATGTCCGTATGAAAGTAGGTGAGGGTTTTGCTTCAACAAATGCTTAAAGACAATTCGGGCGTTTTAAGGACTGCAGACGCAGTTGCCGCCGGTCTTTCAAAAGATTCTTTTTATCGTTTTGTGGAAAAGGTTGGGCTTGAAAAAGTATCCCATGGGCTATTTGTTTCTCCGGACAGCTGGGTTGATGAATTTTATTTGCTCCAAGCTCGCTTCCCCAAGGCTGTTTTTTCGCATGAAACAGCCCTTTATTTGCATGATCTTGCCGAAAGAGAGCCAATTCCCCTAACTGTTACCGTGCCGTCAAACTATAACAGCAAAAATTTAATTGAAAAAGGTGTTGAAATTAACTACATTAAAAAAGAATGGTACGGTAAAGGCTTTTGCTCCCTCACCTCACCCACCGGTCACAAACTTGTGGTTTATGACATGGAGCGCACCATTTGTGACATCGTTCGGAAAAGATCAAAAATTGAAATTTCTGCATTCAACTATGCTCTTCGCGAATTTATGAAACGAAAGGATAAGAACCTCCCCAAACTAATGAGGTACGCTGCAAGCATGCGTATTGAAAAGCATGTTCTTGAGGCTCTCGGTGTTTTATTATGACCATTAAAACCTCTCGGCAACTGAAAGATTTAGTTGGAAACAAAACAAAGGGTGATAGCGGGAAGGCTCAATTATATTTCAGAAATTGGGCTATGGAACGGTTTTTAGAGCGTGTTGCCATGTCCGACTATAAGGATAATCTTGTTTTAAAGGGCGGTATGCTGGTTTCATCTTTGGTTGGATTGGATAACCGCTCTACTATGGATATTGATACCACTGTTTTTGGCTTACCACTCGACATTGACAAGGCAAGGTCAATGGTCGAGGAAATAATCGCCTTGCCGGTAGATGATTTTGTTCGTTTTACACTCAAGAGCACTTCTGTAATCATGGAAGAAGATGAGTACCCCGGGGTTCGACTTTCGCTTGACGCTTTTTTGGAAAATACGCGTATTCCACTCATGATAGATATTTCAACCGGCGATGTGATAACACCCAAACAAATTCAATACGAGTATAAACTAATGTTTGAAGATCGGAGTTTTTGCATATGGGCCTATAACATTGAAACGATTCTTGCGGAAAAAATCGAAACAGTCCTATCACGCTCAACTCTTAACACGCGTTTGCGGGATTTTTACGACTTATTTATCTTGCAAAATTCCGGACTTTCAATTTGTCCGAGCACACTTGCCCAAGCCTTGCGTGCAACCTGCGAAAGGCGAAAAAGTACAAACTTGTTAGAAGAGCATGCATTGATTCTTAAGGACATACAAAAAAGTAAAACAATGCAGGATTTGTGGGATAATTATCAAAGCAAAAATGATTATGCCGACGGCATAAGTTGGAATGGTGTTATAGAATCTATCCATAACCTTTGTAAAGTTGCTTCATGCTAATTTAAATGTAAATCATAGTCTTATTATGAATCGTAAATTAAAAATTGATAGAATTACAAAAACCTCCCTTTTGTGGGAGGTTTTTTATGGTTATACCGTAGGCATCTAATCCTTCATTCATCATTTCGCGACTTTTATACGGAGTTCAATCCATAATATCCGTATGAAAGCAGGTGGAAGCATGGGCAACCACGGGGGGATTGCCGGAGGCAGAAAAAACCTCCCTTGTTTAAATCTAAAGCTATTTTTTCATAACACTACTCTAAAACCTAATTAGTGCCGGCATAAGTACAGGATTTGTTTTGCTACCAATTAGAATGACACTACTCTAAAACCGTCTTATCCGCATATCATTTGTAACGCCGGTTTTGCTACCAATTAGAATGACACTACTCTAAAACCTCAAATTAGAGCTTACATCAC
>LSQX01225123.1_pt1 | contig 14406 bp, 11 predicted proteins | sample 654561 | NCBI WGS metagenome assembly LSQX01 (sample SAMN04489861, study PRJNA283612) | anaerobic digester metagenome | isolation source: 4 biogas reactors fed with cattle manure at either 37C or 55C with and... | place: Denmark: Kongens Lyngby | collected 2014
CTCTTCCAAAGGATACAGTAATCCTTACAGCAGGTTGTGCAAAATATAGATACAACAAGCTGGATTTGGGCGATATTGGCGGCATTCCAAGAGTTCTTGATGCAGGACAGTGCAACGACTCTTACTCCCTTGCCCTCATAGCTCTCAAACTTAAAGAAGTGTTTGAACTTGAAGACGTAAACCAGCTCCCAATAGTGTATAACATAGCATGGTATGAGCAGAAAGCAGTCATTGTACTTCTGGCACTATTATACCTTGGAGTTAAAAACATCCATCTTGGTCCAACACTTCCTGCATTCCTATCACCGAATGTTGCTAAAGTTCTGGTTGAGAACTTTGGTATATCAGGAATAGGAACCGTGGAGGAGGATATTGAGAATCTTGTAAAGGCAGGCTAAGATGGTTTATATAGATGGAGCAGTGGGATTGTTGTCCTGCTGCTTTTTTGTTTATAGCGGTTTTAACTGAAAATCAGCAAGAACTCTCCCATCCTCAATAACATACTAAACAAATCTCATAGTCTATTTTGAATTATCTCCCGTTCTGGTATAATATACGTATGCAAGTACAATGAACAAGGAGTGACGGTATGGACTTGGGGTTTTCTAACACTATAATAGCCTTTGGAATAACTTTATTGGCAGGTCTTGCAACAGGAATTGGAAGCTTGCTTGCATTCTACACAAAGAGGACAAATGAGAAGTTTCTTGCCGCTACATTGGGTTTTTCTGCAGGTGTTATGATTTATGTGTCCTTGGTTGAGATTTTTGCAGAGGCAAAAAGCTCCCTTATTGAAGAACTTGGAGCTAAAAAGGGCTATTGGGTTTGTGTGATATCCTTTTTTGCGGGCATAGCATTAATTGCGTTAATAGACAAACTTGTTCCTCAAAAAGAAAACCCTCATGAAATGAGGGATGTTAATGAAATGGACAAGAAAGTGGATAATGATTCACTTCTTAGAATGGGTCTTTTTTCAGCACTTGCCATTGCAATACACAACTTTCCTGAGGGTATTGCAACATTCATGAGTGCAATACAGGATCCGAAACTAGGTATCAGTATTGCCGTAGCAGTTGCAATACACAATATTCCGGAGGGAATAGCAGTATCCATTCCTGTATACTATGCCACAGGAAATAGAAAGAAGGCTTTCATGTATTCCTTTTTGTCCGGTCTGTCAGAGCCCTTGGGAGCAATTGTAGGATTCATACTTCTTAGGAGGTTTATCTCTCCATCGTTATTCGGAATTATATTTGCTTCAGTTGCAGGCATTATGGTATATATTTCTCTTGATGAGTTAATGCCTACGGCCGAGAAATATGGTCACCACCATATTTCAATTTACGGGCTGATTGCAGGAATGGCTGTAATGGCTTTAAGTTTATTAATGTTCGCCTAATTGATTAACTATTGGCTCCGCATTTGGTATTGTATCTGGTTCGTTTTCCTTTGGTTTGTCTGGTATTATTGGTCGCTTTAAAGGATCTGGAGGATATATTTCAGGTTTCATTGGTCTGCTTGGTATTTTGTCTTCAAACATAATAGTCATCCTTTCATGTTTTTGTTAGTTTATCTTCTATGGATGAAATTATACATAAAAAAACCACCATCTGCTTTCGCAGGTGGTGGTTATTTGTCAACTCCAAAGAAGGTAAAAAAACAGAATGACTAAAAAATATATTAAGATGAAAACGGTTCCGATTACGAGCCCTGCAAGTAGGGCGGACCTCATTATGATAAACGTTTCTTTCCTAGAAAGAGGAGGCTGTGGATTCATATCCACTTCATTCTTCTTTTCAGATTCTTTTTCCGCTTTTGGTCTTTCTCTCTTTAGTGGAGCAAACCATTTAAGGCCCGGTTCATATTCGAAATCCATGTTGGCTATAACTCTGCCGTCATCATCATTGTACGTTTTCTTCTTCTTTGACTTCCGGTTCATTTTCCGTCTCCTTGTTGTACAGATGGCAGACAACATAGTGGTCTTTTTCCATCTCTATTGGCGTTGGAGCAACTTTTGAGCAAATCTCCATTCTCTTTGGACACCTTGTGTGGAACTTGCATCCTGAAGGAGGATTTGCTGGTGATGGAAGCGCTCCTGAAAGAACTATTCTCTTCATCTTATAGTTTGGATCTGGTACAGGAATAGCACTAAACAGAGCTTCCGTATATGGGTGAAGAGGATTACTGAAGATGTCTTCTTTCTTGCCGTACTCAACAATATTACCCAGGTACATGACTGCAACGGTATCGGATATGTGCTCAACCACGGACAGGTCATGAGATATGAACAGGTAAGTAAGGTTGTACTTCTCCTGCAAATCCATTAAGAGATTTATAATCTGTGCTTGAATCGACACATCCAGAGCGGATACCGGCTCGTCACACACAATAAACTCAGGATTCAGAGCCAATGCTCTTGCAATGCATATTCTCTGTCTTTGTCCACCTGAAAACTCGTGCGGATATCTGTCTTTGTGGTAAGGCATAAGTCCACAGTTGTTCATGATATCATCAATATAGTCGTTGTATTCCGCATCCGATACTATCTTGTGCTGCCTTACTGCTTCCCCTATGATTTCTCCTACAGGAAGTCTTGGTGAGAGGGAAGAGTAGGGGTCCTGGAAGATTATCTGCATCTTTGGTCTTAACTCTCTCAGCCTTTTCTTGTTGACTGCAAAGACATCTTCTCCCTTAAAGTATACATTGCCTGAAGTCTTTTCAAGAAGCCTCAGAATGGTTCTTCCTGCTGTGGACTTGCCGCATCCTGACTCACCGACAAGACCCATAGTGGAACCTTTATTTATGCTGAAACTAATTCCATCCACAGCTTTAACATGTCCTACCGTGCGCTGTATTACACCTGACTTTATTGGAAAGTATTTCTTTAAATCTTTAACTTCTATTATTGGCTGTTCTTCGACATTCTTGTCTTTTACATCGTTATTTGTTGTCATCTCTTTCCTCCTTTTCATAGTGATAGCATGCAACACTGTGAGAATCCGTCAGGCTGTAGGTATCTGGATACGGCCCAGCACACTTTTCAAAGGCCCTGTCGCATCTGTCTCTAAAGAAACAGTAGTTTGGCATGTTGATTGGATTGGGCACCTTTCCAGGGATGCTGTATAACCTGTTAACTTTCTTGTTGATGGAAGGCTTGCTGTTCATAAGCCCTATTGTATAAGGGTGGGAAGGATTCGAAAATACTTCCGATGCAAGTCCTTGTTCAACGACCTTGCCCGCATACATTACTACCACGTAATCAGCCATCTCTGCTATAACACCCAGGTCGTGGGTAATCAGCATAATACTGCTGTTTATCTTGTCCTTAAGGTTTTTCAACAAATCAAGTATCTGTGCCTGAATTGTAACGTCAAGAGCGGTTGTAGGCTCGTCGGCAATGATAAGCTTTGGATTGCATGCCAGCGCCATGGCTATCATAACTCTTTGCCTCATTCCGCCGGACAATTCGTGAGGATACATTTTGTATACTCCTCCGCTGTTTGCAATACCAACCAAGTCCAAAAGCTCAATTGTTCTTGCCGTTACTTTTTCTTGATCAAGCTCTGGGTTGTGCAGTTCAATTACCTCATTTATCTGAGCTCCTATTCTAAAGACAGGATTAAGGCTTGTCATGGGCTCCTGGAATATCATTGATATCTTATTGCCCCTTATTTTCTGCATTTCATCAACGGGCATTTTAGCAATATCATACGCTATATCCTCGTCATTGAAGCGGATCGCTCCATCAACAATTTGCCCCTGTGGTCTCTGAACAAGCTGCAGAACAGACAAGCTGGTAACTGACTTGCCGCAACCGGACTCTCCAACAACACCCACGGTTTTTCCCTTGGGGATGCTGAACGAAACTCCGTTTACTGCCTTCACGACACCAATGTCTGTAAAGAAGTATGTATGGAGATTGTCTATCTCCAATACATTGTTTTTATCCTTCATTTCAGTAATATAGTCATCCCTGGTCATCAAAGAGCGCATTCTTTCAAGTTCGCGTGACCTTTTGTAGTTCTCTTTCGAAATCTTGCGAGACTCTTTTACTGAAATGTAACTAGCCTTTTTCTTATCTTTTTTCTCATTATTGAACAATGCCATTAATTATCACCTATCTCTTCATTTTGGGGTCGAACGCATCTCTTAGACCGTCGCCGATAAAGTTGAATCCCATAACGGTTATCAGTATCAGGAATCCCGCAGGTATCCAAACAAACCAGTAGTTCTTAAGAACGTGAATGTCAGTAACGTCATTTATTATATTACCCCAAGAAGCGTATGGGAACTTTACACCTATACCCAGGAAGCTGAGTGTGGATTCTGTAAGGATGATGCTGCCAAGTCCCATTGTTGCCAAAACAATCAGCTGTGGAATTACGTTTGGCACAAGGTGCCTGAAAATTCTTCTTGTTGCAGTTAGTCCTGTTGCTTCTGCAGCAATCATGAACTCCTGTTCTCTCAACGATAGAATCTGACCTCTAACCATTCTGGCAATACCAGGCCATCCGAGAATACCCATTATGACCATCAGCCACAAGATACGATCAGTTGGGTGAACCTTCTTCTTATCCATTACGGAACCAAGAATGATTATCAAAGGTATTACAGGTATGCAGTTGAATATGTCAACTATACGCATGATAAGGTTGTCCACCCAACCTGAGAAGTAACCTGCTATACCGCCTAGTATTACTCCGATTACTATTTCTATAGCTATGACTATAAATCCAATAATTAATGATACTCTGCCACCGTACATCAGTCTTGTAAGAATATCCATTCCATTTCTATCAGTTCCAAGCCAGTGTATTGATGATGGTGGAGAGTAGGACTTCAATACCCTTGTTACCTGCATGTTCTTTACCAGGTATTCATTGTCCTTGGGATATATCTTAAACTCGGTTTCTTCATTTTTATCATCTATTGAAATAAATTTCTCCTGTTTTGCAAGTACTGATTCCTTTAAAGCTTCCTTGAACTCTATGGAAAGGAACATATCCTGCATGCTTGGTGAAACTATGAAGTTAGTAGCTTTGGCGTATTCCTTTTCTCCGTTTTCGTCAACCTTGTAAATTTTGAATTCGTCGCCATCCTTCTCAAACCTGTACGTGACATCATTTACTGTAAACGTGTCTGCACCTTCAGTATTGAAAGCTGTTTCTGCAAAAAGTTTGAAATTATAATCAAATACAGTATCTTGTTCATATGCATCGTAAACCAGCTTGGATGCGATGGCAATATCGCTAGCCACTGATATGGTGGACGTTCTTCCCTGAGCTTTAATAACATAGGTTTTTCCTTCAAAGGATAATTGGGTTTTGGACTCCTTCATTGTGCTAACAATGGCATCCTTAAGCTCATCCGTTATTTCGTAGCCATTAACAGCGGTGAAAACCAAATCATCCCCAACCCTCATGACGTTTTCGGCTACTGGAACAAGTTCAGAAATCTTGTGAAAGTTCTCAGTCACACTGTCTATAAAGTATGAGAGATGATTACCATCTATAAAGGTTGTCTCTTTTTTGTTCAACGCCAGTACAAAATTAGCTCTTGCTGTAGAAGAAAAGGTGATATCCGATTTGTAATCGAACTTGTATTCCTTGTTGAAAGAGCCACTTGCAAAGTCCTTCATCATTTCTTCAGTAGTGTAAAATCTCTGGTCCTCTCCATATGGACTTATTAATCCTCCCACAAATGCAAACAGAAACATTGAGGCTATGATAATGAGACCTGCAATGGCAAGCTTGTTTCTAAAGAACCTCTTCATAACGAGCATGGTGGGGGAGAGCACTTTTATACGTGCTTCGTCATCCAGGGCATCAGACCTGTCTTCGCTGACGAAATCCTCTCTTATTACTCTTTTTGAATCTATATCGTCCGTGTTCAACGGCTTGTTTTCATATTCATTATTGGCCATGGTTCCCTCCTATATCACGTAAAACATTAACTTATTCTGACGCGTGGGTCGACTATTGCGTACATAATATCTGCAATCAAGGTACCGAGTAGCGTTAGCATCGCAAGAAATGTGAGATAAAACATTGTAAATGGAATATCCCCGTGTACCATGGCATCATACGATATCCTACCTATACCTTCTATCTGGAACAATGTCTCTGTAATCATTGCTCCTGAAAACAGACTTGGTATTGTTCCACCCAATATGGTAACAATGGGTATCAATGTATTTCTAAAAGCGTGTTTGTTGATTACTTTCGATTCTGACAGACCTTTTGCCCGTGCAGTACGAATATAGTCAGCATTGAGCACTTCCAGCATGTTTGTTCTGGTGTACCTCATAAGACTACCAATGTTGACAATTACCAAAGTCATTATGGGCATCACATTGTGCGAAGCAATATCAAGGAATTTGCCCCATGTGCTAAGCTGGTTGTAAAATTTGCCTACACTGCCGTATAATTCAAACCAACCCAGTTTTACTGAGAAAACAAGTTTCAACAGGGTAGCAAAGAAGAAAGTAGGCAGGGATATTCCGATCAACGCCACTACAGTAACTGCATAGTCTGTCTTACTGTATTGTTTTCTTGCTGACAGAATACCTAAAGGTATTGCAATTAAAACTTCCAGGATAAATGCTACAGCACCCAGGAAAAACGAGTTCCAGATAACATCTGCAAACTTAGCAGTAACTTTTCCTGTATAGTACCATGTGTCGCCAAACTTGCCACGTACGGCATTTGACAGCCATTTGAAATACCCAATCAATATAGGGTCGTCAAGACCATATACGGAGTTTAGCTGTTGCTTAAGTTCCTGATAGCTAAGAGCACCTTGCTTCTGTGACATTTCTCTCGCCATTGAATCAACATAGGATGTTGGTATAAAACGCATTATTGTATAAATGATGAGTGCAACAAAAAACAATATGAATACACTAAGCAGCAATCTTTTTATAATAAATTTCCACATATCAATCCCTCTAAAATTAAAATAAGAGCCCACTTTTATGTGGGCACTATCCACAAAGGTTAAGCGGGCTCTTTAGTCCCATATTACTTAAGTGAGATTTTCTCTATCTCACGCATCCAACCGTAGAAGGTTGTGATGTCAGGAGTTACAGTGCTTATATCTACACGCTCTGAACTGAAGATAATGCAGTTCTGTCTCTGGTAAACTGGTATCTCAACACCCCAGTCAAGAATGAGGTCAAGAGCCTGTTTGTAGATAAGCTTTCTGTAAGCCTGGTCAGCACTCTTTCTTGCATCCATGATAAGCTTGTCAAGTTCTTCGCTTTCGATAGCATAGTGGTTGTTGTTTGTACCACCTTTTCCAACTATGTTGGAGCTGTGGTATACCTGATACATGTCAGGGTCAATTGTTGCGCCCCATGCAGCTACCCAGATGTCTTGCTCCATAGCGTCGAGCTTGTTCCAAAGAACATTGGAGTCGGATGGATTGTTGATTGTAATCTTGATACCGATCTTTTCAACCGCTTTGGCAAATTCGTTAACCAACAGGTAGGATGGATGTTCGTCGCTTCCCTCTGCAGGAATGATAAGTTCGTACTCAAGTCTTGCACCTTCAGGAGCGGCTGTGAACTTCTTGGCAGATTCATCATATGTGAATCCAGCTGCCTTAAGGAAGCCAACGCATGCATCGAGAGCAGCCTGATATTTGTCTTCTGCACTCATGCTGGATGAGTAGATTGGTTTGCCATCTACGTCCTTGGAGTAAGCAACCTCATAGTCTGAATCGGATTTCTGAGGAGCAGCCCAGGATGTATTGGAAATTGGATAGTTGATGACTGAAGCAGCATCGCCATAGTATGAGTCAACTGTCAATTCACGATATACAGCCAAAACTGTAGCCAAACCTTTTCTAAGGTTCTTGCTTGCTTCTGATGCTGGATCATCGCCAACTTTAACGTTGAATGCGTTGATTCCAATGTAACCATAACCAAGGTTGTCAACAAGGCTTGTTGTAATTACATTGCCTGACAACTCGTTATTGGAGTTGTAACCCTTTATTTCATTCAATCTGTCCTTGCTTCCGCTTGGATCAGTAATATCTATTGTTCCAGTGGTGATACCTGTAACCTTATCCTTCTCGTCAGTTTCCTTGAACTGAAGGTTCTTAATCTTTGGCTCACCTTTCCAGTAATTTTTGTTTGCTGTGTAGTATACAATCTTGTTTTCATATTTCTCAAATACATATGGTCCTGCACCCATTGGCTTGGAAGTCTTTGACTCAACGATTTCGAGATTTCCTCTTGGGAAACCGAACTTGTTGTTCTCGTAGTCATACTGTGACTCGTCACCATAATAGTGCATTGGAGCTACGCTGATTCCGCAAATCTGATAGATTGCTGGAGCATCATAACCGTATGTAGTAACTTCAACGGTGTACTTGTCAATCTTCTTTATACCAGTGATGTTGGGCACTTCTTCTGGTTCCTCGCCAAGACGCTCAACCAGAATAGGAGTGATGGCTTCTTCTACATCTCCTATGAAGTAGCTTGTATCGCCTGCATAAGATGATCCGAGTGCTTCATAGTCATAGCCATACTGTGCAATAATATCCTGCAGAACCTGCGCCTCTTCCTTGTCAGTTGAATCATACTCTGGATCCAATGCATAGAAGAATGCAAAGAGGTCTTTTGTTTCTGGATACTCCTCAACGTACTTGCCATAGTATCCCATCAGAGTTTCATCGTCGGGAATGGATCTTACCCACTCAAGCTCATCAGTCAATATAGGCTTTATAACCTTATCGATAACTGCCTGCTGGAGTTCTTCATCTTCTGGAATAAGTGCTTTTCCAGCCTCAACATCAACACTCTCCATCAAGCTGTTGTTTGCCCTGTAGTTCTTCATGCCAATGATGGGCACTGCATAGAGTGTTGAGCTTCCTGTGTATGATGGATCAGACAGTACATAGTAGCAGAAGATTACGTCGTCTGCATCGAGCTCATGTCCATCGCTGAATTTGACGCCTTGTCTAATCTTGATTGTGTACTTTGTTGTATTGTTGGTTTCGTCAATTTCAACCTTAATGTCACTGATGCCCTTGTAGGTATACTCAGTACCATTGTACTCTCTTGTCTCACCATCAAGACCATTGAAGATGATTCCGCCCACTCTGTCTGTTTCCATAAGTTGGACTTGTGTTATTTCGGCTGCATCCATATCGTATCCAGTCGTTGCAAAGAACGGACTGAATTTACCGGAAAATGGAGAGTAACCTACTACCAACGGAGTGGTCTTGTTCTTGTCATCGCCATCGCCTGGTTTAGTACATGCTGTAAAAACCAAACCAAGGATCAGAACAAGCGATGTAATGATCAGAATTTTTCTGAGTTTGTTGTTCATTTTCCTTTTACCTCCTATTTTTCTCCATATATACCACACATCATTATACATGTCAACCGATATTAATCGAGTTGTGTATAATATACGATATTATAAAGCAAAAAGAATAAATTGTCCATATCAAATTATGTAAAGCATAGATAATGGTCATTTGAATTTTTAAATGCAAAGGCTTCTTTGCATTTACTTCTTCCACATGTTATGGTTTAGTATCTTCAGTTGTTCATTGCTTAGTTTGCATTTACCTCTTCTTAAATGCAAACAGCACTCTGAACTGGACAAGATTGCTGGTTAGCTCCTGAACTTTCTAATTCTTGTAAAGATACCTATATAAATTGCTACTACTTTTATCTTAAAACATGTGGTATATATATAAGTGTCTGCCCGGAGTAAGAAAGGAGTAATAATACATGGGCAAACATTTTACTATTGAGGATAGAATAAGTATTCAGCAATTACTTAAAGAAGGTAAGTCTTACTCAGACATTGCAATCTGCCTTGGCAGATCAGTCAGTACCATTATGAGAGAAGTTAAGAACCATCGTGTTTTTATCAATCGTAAAGATGTTACAACAATGCAAACCAAAAATGCGTGCTTAAAACGCTTCGATTGCAAGATATCAGGTAAATGCAAGAAACCTACATGCACTGCAATACATAAGCGTAATTGCAAAATATGTGGTGGTTGCAACGATTACTGCAGTGAGTTTGAAGAAGAGATCTGTAAAAAATATGATTCGCCACCGTACGTTTGCAACAGTTGTGAAAAGAAGCCAAGATGTCCACTTTCTAAATATGTATACGATGCTGCAAAAGCGCAAAATGCCTACCAAGATAAACTTTCAGAATCTAGGAAAGGCATTTCTGTTACTAGTGAAGAGCTGAACCGTATTGATGAAATAGTTTCACCAAGATTACAAAAAGGCCAATCTATACATTCAATATGTGCAGATGAAAAAGATGTCTTAAATCTTTCAGAGCGAAGTGTGTACAAGTATGTAAACAAGGGACTTTTATCAGCAAAGCCAACTGATTTGCAACGTACTGTCCAAAGAAGGCCACGCAAAAAAGCAGGACCAGCAGTAAAAGTTGACAAGCAATGTTATAAAGACAGAACTTACACGGATTTTGAGAAATATCTGGAGCAAAATAATAATCCTAATGTTGTTGAAATGGACTCTATTGTAGGAAAACAAGGCGAAGTAGGAGTAGTCCTGTCATTGTTGTTAAGAAACTGTGATTTACAGCTCTACTTCTACCGCAGTTACAATACCGCTCGTTCAGTTACAGAGATATTTGATGAGCTGAGATCAAAGTTGACAGATTCTGAATACTCAAAACTCTTCAAATGCATCTTAGCTGATAGGGGCACAGAGTTCACCGATCCAGTCGCTATAGAAGTTAATAAGGATACAGGGGAAATCTAAAAGAGAGTATTCTACTGTGACCCAATGAATTCAAACCAAAAGGCAAAATGTGAACGGAACCATGAGTTTTTCCGCTACATTTTGCCTAAAGGCTCGTCCTTTTCTGCCCTCACGCGGAAAAAGACGGACATGATAACAAACCATGTTAATTCATACCCAAGGCCTCGGCTTGGGGAAAAGTCACCTATTGCTGTTTTTAAAGCAATATATGGTGATGAGCTTGCAAACAAACTTGGGCTTGTTGAAATACCCGCAGAAGAGATTATTTTGACACCACAACTACTAAAATAATAAGTGCTTAAAGCAACTCCAGGCAGGCAGATATGGTAATATATTACTTTGCGTTTACTTCTTCGTAAAAATCGAGAAAAACGCAAGGTTAGATTGTCATGTCCCAAAATATATACAAACTTCACCTTTCACCTTCGATTATAGGGCAAAACAGCAAAAAATACAACGATTTCTCTGTTATTTACAGAAATTACCGTTGCATTTACTTTTGCAAATTGCGTTTACTTTTACAAATTGCATTTACTACTTCCATTTTGCGTTTACTTTTTCAATTAACCAAGCATAGATAATTATTGTTAAAATTAGAAACAACTCAATAACAATTCTACATATCAAAATCAATGAATGTAAAGCCTGTTAATATACTTTTAGGAACATCCAAGCTTGTGTTAACAGACCACACTTCGGTAAAAACTGACAAATCATGCCTGCCGGACATATATGCTACATTTTGAGAGTTTTTTGACCAGACCAGTGGAGTTGCATATGAGTTTGATATGGCAACTTTTCTGGCAAGATTTCCAACAGGCTCAGTTATCCTGATTATCGAGTAATATCTTCCATTTTCAAATACTGTTTCGCTATAGGCAATCCTGGAAGAATCATGAGACCAAACGGGATTGAAGTTTTTAGCCTGCTGCCCACTTGGAAGTTTGTTTAAACTTCCGTCGTTTAGATTAACTGTGTATATTTCAGATATGCTTGCACCGGGTGATGTGAAAAGAAACCAGCTGCCATCGGGAGATGCAAGTACGTCATTAATGGGATTTGAAAATTGAAACACTCTTTCTTCCGTATTGTCTATTAAATTCAACTTGTAGATGGACATGCCGGATTCGAATAGAAGTGAGGCTTCGTCCAGAAACTGCACATATCTTGCCAGCGGTCTTTCAATGGTTTCAAACTGCCTTGTCAACACATTATACAACCTTATTACCGAGTTGTTTGAATAAACAATTCGGTTCCCATGCTTTGACCAGGATACAAAACCAGGTACATCAATCTTATCAATGGAGGAAACTTCTTCCGTGTCCTTGTCTATGACATATATTATTCCTTCATTGGATACATAAGAGATGTGCTTTCCGTTTGGAGAAACAAAAATACGTGCACCGTCTCCTCCATCCGGAACCTTAATGCTTTCAAAGCCGCCTGTAAATCCGTTATATATAATAAGGAAGTGATTTATATCATCGAAGATTATAAGAACAAGATTATTGAAGGATTCATCCGGCGAAAAAGGTATTTTCAGGTTTGTGCCTGGATGGATTATTGGTGTTTCCAGATTGTTTGCTTCAAATATTAAACTGCTGGATGTGTTGTACCTTCTCGCAATGGAAAACAATGTGTCTCCTTTCCTGACAGTGTACCAGGGCACTCCGGCTGGTACTGTTAATACCTGGTCTGGATAAATTGTGTACGGAGGCGATATGTTGTTTGCGTTGATTAGTGTATCCAAGGAAATTCCATAGAAACTTGATATTTTAAAAAGCGTGTCTCCCGGTTTTACTACATATGAAGTTATACCCATGGGCATGGACAATTGGCTTCCAATCTGTAACAGGTTTGGCTCCCTGATATGATTCATATAGACAAGCGATTCAACCGGAACTTGCCATCTGGAAGCAATATTGTACAAAGTGTCACCTTTCCTGACAGTATAAAAAATCTGCATTAAATTTCCCTCTCTTTTAATATCCTGTTATAATACAAGTGTATGCGTGGAAACATTATCATATAATCTCAGGGAGGGGTTACTTTGAAATATATTAATGACATATGGACCAGATTGACAGAAAGCAAGGTTCTTGTTGCCGTGTTGGTACAAGGACTCAAGGTTGTCAGCATACTTGCTGTTTGTATTATTGCCTATCTCATAACAACAAAAGTTGTACTGAAGCTGCTGAGCATGTATATTAACAAGACGAAATCATCCTGGGATGATGCGTTTTTGAAAAGAAAAGTTTTTACCAAGTTGGCAAGACTAGTGCCTGCGATAATTATATATGTATCTGCGCCAATAATTCCTGAAATCAGGGTTGTGATTGAAAGGACTGCATTATCCTTCATATACTTGAATGTTGCCTTTGTTATCTCTTCCGTACTTGATGCTGCAAACGACATTTACATGACGTTTCCGGTGTCCAAGGCAAGACCAATCAAAGGTTTTCTGCAAATCGTCAAGATTGTTGTTTATATCATAATGGGCGTCCTTGTGATTTCCGTAATACTTGACAAGAGTCCCTGGATACTACTTAGCAGTATCGGTGCTTTGACAGCGATTACCACTCTTGTTTTCAAGGACTCCATCATGGGTTTTGTTGCAGGTGTTCAGCTCACTACAAATGACATGCTCAGAATTGGCGATTGGATAGAGATGCCTAAATATGGAGCGGATGGTGAGGTTATTGAAATAACTTTGAATACGGTCAAGGTTAGAAACTGGGACAAGACCATAACCACCATACCTGCATACGCTCTTGTTTCTGATTCCTTCAAGAACTGGAGGGGCATGCATGAAACAGGTGGAAGACGTATCAAGAGGGCAATATATATTGACGTGACCAGTATAAAGTTCTGTACTCCCGAAATGCTTGAAAGGTTTAAAAAGATTCAGCTGTTGACAGAATATATTGAAAACAAGGAAAAAGAGATTGAGGAGTATAACGAGGAGCATGCTATAGATACCAGCCTGCTGGTAAATGGAAGGCATTTAACCAACATAGGTACTTTCAGAAAGTATATTGAGTATTATTTGGAGAACCATCCCAGAGTTCACAAGGGACTTATAAGGATGGTCAGGCAGCTTTCTCCCGATGACAGGGGACTGCCTCTTGAGATTTATGCCTTTGTCGACAATACCCAATGGGTTACTTACGAGAATGTGCAGGCTGATATCTTTGACCATATATTTTCAGTGGTTGATACTTTTGAACTTCGTATATTCCAGAAGCCGTCAGGAAACGACATGCAGCTTCTTGGATCAAGTCTGAAGGATTCCTAGCTTCTAGCTTTGTTTAACTTGTTTTTTGCCTCAAGGATGAACCTGTATACTTTTGCATTGTTCGCAGACAATTCCATCAGTTTGTGAACTGCACTCCTTACATCCTGGGGCATTTCTTCTTTTAGAAAACCTCTGTAGTTTTCCAGCATGTTCTTTTCTTTTTCAAGTGCAAATTTATAATATTCGTCAAGGCTGTCCGGAGCCTTTGTACTCACAGCTATTCTGGGTGGTTTTAGACCGTATTCCTTGTATAACTGATTAAGCATGTCCATGCAAGGCTCCAGTCGTCTTTGTAATTTGATAAAGGGTTTTTCCCTGTTGAACTTTTCTGAAACTGCCTTGTACTCCT
>LSQX01244959.1_pt1 | contig 14406 bp, 12 predicted proteins | sample 654561 | NCBI WGS metagenome assembly LSQX01 (sample SAMN04489861, study PRJNA283612) | anaerobic digester metagenome | isolation source: 4 biogas reactors fed with cattle manure at either 37C or 55C with and... | place: Denmark: Kongens Lyngby | collected 2014
ATCATGGGATTCACGATCTCAAGCGGGCATTGCAGAGAGAAATTGAAGTATTAATTACTTCTGCAGATAAGTTTGACCACGCGCTGTCAAGTATTCACGAGTTACCGGACCTCCTTCAGGCCGTTGTGGAAACCGAACTCTCTTATATGAGAATGCTGCTGCAGACAATATCGTCAGAGCAATTTGATGCAGCGGTACGAACAATGGCCAGCGCCCGGTCCCTCGCTTTATTTGGTCCTGGTGCCTCCAGGAGTCTAGTTGACCTTCTCAACTTTAGGTTACGACGTTTTAGAGTGAACACCATAGTGATTGAGGAAGGAAGAAAGTCGCTTTTCGAATCATTGCATTGGATGGAGAAAGAAGACACTCTCCTGGTTTACGCCTTCCTCAATCCTGTGGAAGAAGTGTTTACAGCGCTCAAATATGCAAAGGAAATAGGAGCCCAAACAATTGTGATTACAGACATAGCCACGTGCCCAGCATTGAAATATGCTGACGTAGGCCTCGTTGGGCAACGTGGTCCCACAGGGACATTTCACTCCCTCGTGGTGCCTAGCGCAATTACAAATGCCTTAATCATCGCTTATGCCAAAGTGACAGTGCCGCACTCGCTTGACGCCCTGAGAAGGTTTCAAGATATTCGAGAAGAGTTCGGCAATCTGTCTTGAAGTTCTACAAGGGAGGCCATCTATGAAGATCGGTGCTTCAATCATGTTGAGTTACGACGGCACTTATCATGACTTTCTTAATTACGCTGTCAGCATGAAGTTTGATTGGGTAGAATTCAAGTACGATCCACCCTTTATGCTTGATAGGCACCTCAGCAAGGTTTCACGTGAACAGATACGCCAGATCGCCAAGGAGAATGACATTGGGCTCTCCCTGCATGCCCCGTATTACGAGACGAATCTGGGCAGCCTCAATTCTCACATTCATAGAGGCAGTATCGAAAGCTGCCTGGAAGCAGTGCACTTCGCGGCCGATATCGGATGTTCCTACCTCACCATCCATTGCGGCGATTTAGCCGACAATCTGGCCAGTGCACCTAGTGCAGCTGAGCTTGCATTTCACAGAACGCTGCAGGCACTTAAAGTGATTCAGAGCCAGGCGCGCAAGCACAACCTGGAACTGGCTATCGAAAACCGCAACGGTTCCAGTAAAGGTAAGAAAAAAATCGGTATCCTGCCTCAGGAGTTGCTCAAGATCAGCTCGGAACTGGAAGACGAAGTGGGTTTCACTCTGGACATAGGTCACGCCAATGTGTCTGGGATATCTACCGCGGATTTTGCCTTAGCATTAGGTAAAAAGATTCGACTCATGCATGTCCATGATAACGATGGACACTCTGACCAGCATAAGGCGGTGGGAACAGGAACGGTTGATTTTCCACGGCTGCTGGAACTATACCGCGACAATGGCTGGTCATTCCCCTGGGTGGTTGAATGTAAGGCACTGAGCAGCACCGTGTCCAGTATTGAACGTCTTCGTTCACTGAGGAACGAAAATGGCAAGCCTTCATAGACTGCCTCTTTGACTTCAAATCTCCTGTTTTCCCGCCTCCATTCGCCGAAAGAGGGGCATGAAATCTCTCAGCGTTATTGAGGATATTGGGGAAACCGAGGTCATATCCAGGGGATTATTCTCGGCGCCAATTTCAGACCAAGGGAGCGGACTTTTTGCTAAGCTGGAGCCAAAAGCCCTGCTTAGACCACTCAAAATCTTGAGATCACCCCCGTTCCATCTGAACCTATCATCCTGGATTCCCGCTCAATCATAACGAGCATTGGAATGAATCTTCGCAAATGACCTAGTAATCATAGTTTAATGCACCTTTATGCTTGCCATAAAGCTCGTTATGTGTTATGATATACATAACGAGGAGGGGGAAGGATGGCGAGCATTGTGTTCCAAAAAGATAAACGTTCAGGAATCACCTATGCCTACGAGTCAGTGTCCTATTGGGACAAAGAGAAACAGCAATCGAGGGCGAAGAGAACATTGATCGGCCGGGTGGATGAGAAGACAGGCGAGATTGTCCCCACCGATGGTCGCAACCGTAAAAAGAAGGATGAAGAGAGTCCGGCTAAGCCCGGCCCAGTACCCGCTGCGCAGACTACAAGAACGTTCTATGGTGCAACCTATCTATTCGATGCTATTGGCCAGAAGCTAGGCATCATCGAGGATCTCAAGAAGTGCTTTCCAAAGACCTTTAAGCAAATTCTTTCCATCGCCTACTACCTCATCTTAGAGGATAAGAACCCTCTGTATCGATTTGAAAAGTGGGGCAGCTTACATAAACATCCCTATGGTAAAGACATTGGCTCCCAGCGTAGCAGTGAACTCTTTGCCTCAATCACCGAGGAGGCTAAAGCCGAGTTTTTCCGATTACAGGGTAGACGGCGCATAGACAAGGAGTTTTGGGCCTATGATATCACGTCCATCTCCAGTTATTCGGAAAGCCTTAGTCAGGTTCAGTGGGGTAGCAACAAAGAGGATGATAAGCTAGCCCAGCTCAATTTAGCTCTGGTCTTTGGGGAAACCTCGAATCTCCCCTTCTATTATCGTAAACTAGCGGGTAATATTCCTGACTCCAAGACACTGAAAAACCTCCTAAATGAGCTCGATGTTCTAGGCTTTTCCAAAGTAAAGCTGGTCATGGATAGGGGGTTCTACAGTGCAGATAACATTAACGTCCTGTTTAAGGACCATGTAAAGTTTCTTATCGCTAGTAAAATGTCCCTCTCCTTTATTCGGCAGAACCTGGAGCCTATCTATGAACAATTTCGCTCCTATGACTGCTTCAATGAAAAGTACGAGCTGTACTGCCACACAGTGCAAACGGAATGGGCCTACACCCAATACCGCCCGTACAAGGGTGATACCATATCAGAACCTAGGCGCATCTACGTGCATTACTACTACAACATTGATAAAGCTGCAGATGATGAAAAGGCATTTGACCGACGACTCCTGAGACTTCGCCGTGAACTAGAGTCGGGAAAAAGGGTTCCCGAGCACGAAACATCGTATCGCAAGTTCTTTGACATCAAGACTACGCCAAAGCGAGGCACCAAAGCAACCGTGAAAGAAGAGGAAGTGGCCAAAGCTAAACGTTATTTTGGCTTCTTCGCCCTTGTGAGCAACGAAACGATGGATGCTATCACCGCCTTGGAGCTATATCGCAATAAAGACCTAGTAGAAAAGGCATTTGGCAACCTAAAGGAAAGGCTCAACATGCGAAGGACGCTGGTCTCCTCAGAACAGAGCCTTGAAGGCAAGCTATTTGTAGAATTTGTTGCCTTAATTTACCTTTCCTACATCAAAAAGCAGATGCAAGACACTGGTTTGTTCAAAGACTACACTCTAGCAACGGCTCTGGATAAACTGGATGTCATCGAATGTTTTGAAAGTCCTGGCCAGAAACTCCGAGTTGGTGAGCTTCTAGAGAAACAGAAACAACTTTACTCCGATCTAGGAGTGGATCCACCAGCCTCGTTATGAGTCTCCGGGAATCCAGGTTGTCAAGGTGTGTGCGTACGGACTGTTATATAGTTGACGCCACTTACGTAACATTTGCATCAAAAAAGATAACAATATGGCTTGACTTGTGGAAAGAAAGTCGGTAGTATATAGATAAAAGATGGAAAATGTGTCCATGGTTATCATTCCAGACCGAAAATCGCGCTGACGATGTGTTGTGATCAGCGCTCTGCGTGACAATTTCAAGTGCTTTACGAGCCGCGAAGGAGAGAACGTTATGCCGTTGGTTGGCTTAAGGGATGTATTAAGTATTGGTGAAGAACGGAATTGCGCAATTCCGGCGTTTAATGTTTACAACATGGAGACTGTAATGGGAGTCGTTAAGGCCGCTGAGGAAACTAACAGTGCTGTTATTTTGCAGACATACAGTCGCTTGTTCAATAGTGAACATGCGGACTATTTGGCGCCCATGATCAAGGAGGTGTTGAACAGAGCGCGGGTCAAGGCCACTTTCCATTTGGATCACGGAGCGAGTGAAGCGGAGGTAATGCGCGCCATCAGGCTTGGAGCTACTGGAATTATGCGTGATGCCTCAACTCTGCCTCTCCAGGAGAACATTGAAGCCACTAAGAGAGTGGTGGACCTCTGCAGCTCCGTGAATATTGGAGTGGAGGGAGAGCTTGGCTACATAGGAACTACTAAGGAGAGCATTTCGGCTGAAAGCACAAGCGTTAGCGAAGCAGTACAGTTCGCCCAAAAAACCGGTGTTACAGCGTTGGCTATATCAGTAGGTACGGCCCATGGACGATATAAGCAAGCCCCTAAGCTTGACATTCAACGCATTTGTGACATTCGGGAAGCAACCGGTTTGCCCCTCGTTCTGCATGGTGGCTCAGGTGTTCCGGATGTTCAGATCCGCCAGGCTATAGAAGCGGGCATTCGCAAGATTAACTTTGGAACCGACCTCTGTTATTCATTCCTAGACAGTGTGAACCAGGTTGACCGCAGTATTGTGGCCGTTGACTTGTTTATGAAAGAGCCGATCGAGAGCGTAAAAAACTTTGCAGTGGAGAAGATCAGGCTTCTAGGGGCGGTGAATAGCAGTGATTGACGTAGTAGGAATCGGCTCCAGCTTATACGATCTGCTGATGGTTACCGACGATTATCCCGTTGAAGACAGCAAAATAGAAAGTTCCATGACATTGATCCAGGGCGGGGGTCCCTGTGCAACGGCCTTGGTCTCAGTAGCTAAGCTTGGGTGTACAGCTGCGTATCTGGGCGCTGTGGGCGATGACTACTTTGGTTCCCATATGATGGCTGAGCTTAGGAGTTACGGCGTAGATACGAGTTCTGTCTGCCTGCAGGAAGGCAAAATCTCTGCCCACGCGGTGGTGACTCTTAACAAGAAGAATGGCTTGCGCACTTGCGTGTGGAGTAAAGGGACAGTTGATGCGCTCACTCGTAAAGATGTAGATAAAGAGATTATTCGAGGGGCCAAAGTGCTGCACCTAGATGGTCATCATCTGGAAGCAGCCATTTATGCTGCGGAAATAGCTCGCGAACATGGAGTGAAGGTGTCCCTTGATGCAGGATCCAAGTATCCCGGCATAGAGCAGCTGTTGCCACTAGTCGACTTTCTGATCCCTTCGGAGAGCTTTACACTCGCTGTTACAGGTGAAAGTGACCCCGAAGTGGCTGCATATAAATTGTTCGAGCTCTATCAACCGCAAATTCTGGTGGTGACACAGGGGGCGCGCGGCGGCTTTATCTATAATGGCAGGGTATTAAAGCGCTATCCTGCCTTTGAGGTTGAAGTGGCAGATTCTAATGGTGCCGGGGACGTCTTTCATGGGGCATTTATCGTGGGTTTTCTCAAAGGAATGAGCTTTCAAGAGTGTGCGCACTTTGCCAGCTCAGTCTCCGCACTGAAATGCAGAGGGTTAGGCGCACGGCGCAGTCTGCCCACGTACGAACAAGCCATGCGCTTTATGGAAACACATCGATATTAGTAAGAACAGCACAGGTTGCCAGGTATGAGCGAAATATACGAGTCTGAAAAGGAGCGAAATCGATGGAACGCAGAGGCTTTATGTATGACATGATCCGATCGGAACTAGAGGATATTGTTGGCCGCGAACACGTCAGCACTAAAGATGCGGATAAAATGACCTACGGTGTGGACTACTTTTGGATACCCCGCATGTGGGCTGACCGGGGCAAATGTCCTCCCTTTGCTGATTACATAGTCTGGCCCGAGAGTCCGGAACAGATATCCAAGATCTTGAAAATAGCCAATTACTATAAACTCCCCGTGCATACATGGGGGGGAGGTTCGGGCAGCCAGGGCGGCGCCTTGCCTATGGCTGGCGGTATCGTTTTGGACACTAAGCGCATGAACCGCTTGCTTGAGATAGATGAAAAGTCCAACACTATTACAGCGGAAACGGGCATGATCTTCCAGCAATTGGAGTGGCATGCCAACGAACGGGGCTATTCCACCATGCATATCCCTTCCTGCCTCACTTGCGGCACCATAGGCGGTGCCCTGGCACACAGGGGAATTGGCATCATGTCAACTAAGTACGGGAAAATTGATGATCAGTGCATTAGCATGGAGATAGTCCTTCCCAACGGCGATATCATTGACACTCTGCCTGTACCAAAGCATGCCGGCGGTCCTGATCTCAATCAGATCTTCATTGGGTCCGAAGGCACCTTGGGCATCATCACTAAGGCCACATTTAGACTCTTCCCTCTGCCGGAAAAGCGTCAGTTCCGCGCCTTTCTCTTCCCAGACATGGACACGGGTTTAGCTGCAGGGGCGGAAATGACCAGGAAATTAAAGCCGCCCATCCTGCGCCTATATGACGAAGCCGAGACCGTTTCTATCATTAAGGACATTCTTGGATTCAACAAAGAGGGTTGTTTCATGAATCTTGCTGTGGAAGGCCTTGGACGCATCACCGATATTGAAATGGAGATGGTTCTGGAGATCGGCAAAAAATATGGGGCCCAGGATTTGGGCAGCGATTATGGCGAGAAATGGTATGAGAACCGCATCACCTTCTTTTATCCCGGTAACATTATGGACATTCCGCAGATGTTCGGCACCATGGACACTGCAGTGACATACAAGAACGCTGCCAAGGTTTATTGGGCCATGAAACATGCAATTGAGGACAACTTCTCCGATGTGCGCTTTATTGCCCATTGTTCCCACTGGTACGATTGGGGCACCATGATTTACGATCGGTTCATTATGGATAATCCCCCCGTGGATCCAGAAGAAGCCATCCGCCTGCACAACAAGGTTTGGAATGCAGGCGTGCGGGCAGCAATACAAAACGGTGGAGTAATCAACCACCATCATGGTGTCGGGCTGAAGATTTCCCGTCTCATGAAGGAGCAATACGGACCTGCCATGCAGGTATTCCAGGGTCTGAAGAAGGCCCTTGACCCCAATGGCATCATGAACCCCTACAAGCTTGGACTATAGAATGGAGTGACTAAATAATGTTTAGTGAACTGGCCAAGAAACACGCAGAAGCTTGCAGGTATTGCTGGATGTGCAGGCATTTATGCCCCATCGGCCTTGTTACAGGTAAGGAAGCTAATACTCCCCGAGGCAAGGGTTTGCTGGTATCCATGTATGAACGGGGCTTTGATATGGATAGCCACATGGCAGAGATTATGTATGAATGTTTGTTATGTTATGCCTGCGTAGACGACTGCAAAACAGGCTTTGAACCGCCCATCTTTATTCGCGAGGGGCGTACCCAAGCGGTAATCAATGATCTAGTTCCTGCATACGTACAGAGAGTGATTGATGCGGTGGAAGAAACAGGTAATATGTTTGGCAGGCCCAGAGAGGAAAAATGGGAGCTTCTGCGGGATGAAATAGATGGTCTGCCAGAAAACGCAGATGTACTTTTGTATGTTGGCAACACGGCAGCCTACAAGACCCCAGAAATCGTCCAGGCAGTTATGTCCCTGCTCAGCAAAGCAGGGGTTGCATTTACTGTCCTCAAGGATGAGCCCGGTTCAGGTATTGAACTCGGTGACCTAATCGGTTTTGTTGAGGAAGTGCGCGGCATGGCTAAGGTTTGTGCTGAGGCCATAAACAGCACAGGTGCCAAAACGGTGGTGGTTATCGATACTTATGATGCTGTCTGTCTTAAACATGAGTATCCTATATGGGGCTGCGAACTGGAGGCGGAAGTTGTCACTGCTACAAGCTTCATCGCTGACTTGGTCAAGACTGGAAAACTGGCCTTTGACCAAACAGGGATAACTGTTACTTACCACGATGGCGCCCGCCTCGCTCGCAATCTGTATGAGCATGAGCCTGCAAGAGAACTGCTTGCTGCCATGGGTGCAAACCTAAAGGAGATGTTTCTCAATCGTAATCTTGCCAAAGACTGCGGCAGCGAACTGGTAACGCAGTATCATCCTGAGCTGATGCGCTCGACGGCAAAGGCCCGTTGGGCTGAAGCTCAAGAAACGGGCGCAGATGTGTTGGTTACGGCTTGCCCCCAGTCTTATACTGTGCTCAGCCGGGTAAGGCCGGACGCTATGGAGCTTAAGGACATCTTTGTGCTCCTTAATAAACACGTACAGTGATGAAGCGATAATTAGGAGGAGGCTTCATGAAATACTTGCTCGGGTGTGATTTTGGCGGAACCTCATCCAAGGCGACTCTTTTGTCTTCTAGTGGTCAAGTGGCAGCCACATCGATCTGTGAGTATCCTTCATATTTCCCACACAATGGCTGGGTAGAGCAGGACCCCGACGAGGTCTACCAGGCATTGGTGACTAACATTCGGACAATTCTCCAAGAAAGCGGCATTCATCCATCTGAAATCGTTGCCCTATCCTTGGATGGAGCTACACACACTGCGGTGCTATTGGGTGAACGGGATCAGCCCATTCGGCGTGCCATTTATTGGACGGACAAGCGCTCGACGGAACAGGTTGAATACCTGTTGGCCAGACATAAGGCGGACATTGAACGTCTCTCTTTCAACAGCCCCAGCTCAGTGTGGACTTTGCCCCAGCTGATGTGGCTGCAGGAAAACGAGCCGGAGAGCTTTTCACGGATCAGAAAAGTGCTGTCTATGAAGGATTATGTGCGCCATCGTTTAACAGGCGATTTTGTCACTGACAGCATTGAGGCCATGGGCTTTATGCTGTTAGATGCCAGAACCAACACCTGGTCACCCTTCCTATGCGAGTTATGCGGATTGGATCCCGAAGTGCTGCCGGAAATTGTGGAACCGGTGCAAAGACTGTCTCCCCTAACGGAGCAGGCGAGGAGAGATACAGGTTTGGCCGGCGCAACGGTGGTTATTGCCGGCGCAACCGATACCGCGATGGAGATGTATGCTTCCGGTGCCATCGAGGCGGGTCAGGCAACCGTAAAACTGGCCACCGCGGGGCGGATCTGTTCCGTTACTGAGCGGGAGTATGTTGATCAAATGCTCGTTACCTATAGGCATGTGATTCCTGGATTATGGTACCCCGGTACGGCTACAAAGTCATGTGCGGCTTCTAATCGCTGGTTTCGGGATGTTCTCAGCCAGTATGAAAAGGCGGAAGCCGAAAAAACAGGCAAAGATGCTTATGAGCTGATGAGCGAAGCGGCCGCAGATGTGAAGCCGGGAGCCGACGGATTGTTTTTCCACCCCTATTTGCAGGGAGAGCTCACTCCTTATTTCGACGATCGGCTGCGGGCAAGTTTTACAGGGATTACGGCCTATCACACCAAGGCGCATTTTAACCGGGCGGTGTTGGAAGGCGTAGGCTACTCACTAAAGGACTGCTTTGCAGTCCTCAGGAAATTGGGGATCGCGCCTGTTGCTGCCTGCATAATTGGGGGAGGTGCCAAATCTCCGCTGTGGACACAAATCATCGCTGATATGCTGGGAATTCCTCTCCAAACAGTAGAGAACATTGATAGCTCCCTGGGTTCGGCCATGTTGGCGGGAGTTAGTGTTGGTGTTTTTTCCTCGCATAAGGATGCGGTTGAAAAGTGCGTAAAGGTGGGCAGGACTGTACTTCCGGATCAGGAAAACTACGACTTCTACGAAGAACAGTTTCAGCATTATCAGGAAATTCAAAGGGCACTTGCCCCCGCATATCATAGGTTGGATTGATTGGGAGGAACTGATTAGTGAATATCCTTGTTTGCGTCAAACAGGTACCTGAGACTGCAGGAACGCCACGAAAAGATCGTGATTCCTTGGCTCGTACTTTTGTCAGCCAAGTGATTAATCCAGCAGATGAATCAGCATTGGAGCTTGCACTGCAATTGAGGGACAGATTCGGCGGCAGTGTTTCTGTCATGACGATGGGGCGGAAATCCGCCGAAGGGATGTTGCGCGAAATCGCGGCTCGGGGTGGAGACTCGCTGTATCTGCTCAACGATCCGGCCTTCGCTGGCTCGGACACCCTGGCCACCTCCCTTACTTTGCGCGCTGCTATTCAACGAGTAGGCATGTTTGACTTGATTTTGTGCGGGCGTCGGACCACTGATGGCGAGACTGGGCAAGTTGGACCCGAATTGGCAGCTCTACTAGGTGTACCTGTGATCACAAATGTGGTTGAGTTCGTTTATGAAGACAGTAGAGCGACGATGGTGCGCTTGTTGGAACACGGTTCTGAAACCGTAACCTGCGCCCTGCCGGCTGTGGTCACCCTGTGTGAGTGGAGTTACCCCCTTCGTTTACCTTCGTTACTGGGACAAAGGCGCGCGAGGACGATTCCTGTACACACATTCGGCCTTAACGAACTGGGTCTGGAACAGGACAGTTGTGGGTTGCGCGGGTCTCCGACTAGAGTAGTGAAACTATACGATCTTACCAGCAAAAGCCGTCAGTGTGAAACATCGCCTGATGTGGCAGCAGGAATCAACACCATATTACAAGAGATTAAAGCGAGGCGATAGTTTAGTGAGGAATGCTGTTTGGGTTGTCTGTAATGGTAAAGCGCATGGCGTTGCCTCAGAATCTTGGGAGCTAATTGGAAAAGCCCGGCAGCTTGCAGATTCGCTGCAGCGGAAGTTGGTTGCCTTGGCCACAAGTTCTCAGGGGGCAAAACCAGAGCTGTTCCATGCTGGCGCGGACGTGATAGTAGTTGTGGATACAGACTCTGCCGTCTGGCAGGATGATTCAGCAGCCGGAACCGTTATTGCCCAAGTCCTCGAGCAGATTGAACCAGAAATTGTCTTGTTTGTGGCCGATGTCTGGGGGCGAGCAGTCGCACCATGGGTGGCTGCAACGCTTAAGACAGGGCTCACAGCAGATTGTACGGCCCTTACCATTGATAAGAACGGCCTGCTTTTGCAGTCACGGCCAGCGAGAAGTGGAAGCCTGTTGGCAGATATCATCTGTCACACTAAACCCCAGATGGCCACGGTGCGGCCCAGGATATTTCCGCTGCCTGACATGGATGACACGCGGAGAGGTGAGATCATTAAAGTTTATGTGGAGGCACCACCTATCAGGCTGAGACGCGTTTCAGTCCAGGAGGTGCGGGACAAGACCAGCCTGCATGATGCAGAAATAATTGTGGCTGGAGGCAAGGGCGTGGGCAGCCGGGAAGGGTTCCAAAAGCTTCATGAACTAGCGGATTTGCTGGGCGGCACTGTGGGTGCGACACGGGGAGCAGTTGATGCGGGTTACGTGGGATATGACAGGCAGATTGGCCAGACCGGGATTGTTGTCCGCCCCAGAGTATACCTTGCGTTTGGCATTTCTGGCCTGGTCCAACACGTTGTGGGAATATTTGGTGCAAAATACATAGTTGCCGTCAACATTGATGAGCGGGCTCCCATCTTCGATCACTGCGATTATGGGATAGTGGCAGATTGGCAGGTTGTTGCGGATCGGTTGATCGAGGAACTGCGAAAGGAGAAGAAAGCATGAATCTTAAGAAGACGTATAAGCCACAGTTCGGTTATACTCAACTCTCCAAAATCGGAGAATCGTCCTTGCGCGAGCTAGAGTTCGGGATTATCGAGCTGGATGAGGGAATGGATCTCACTTTTGAAACGCAAGACAGGGAAGTGGCCTTTATTGTTTTAAGCGGCACAGTCAGCTTTGTTGCGGAAGATGCTTCGTTCCAGAGTGTGGGGAAAAGGCGCAGCGTTTTTGAAGGCAAGGCAGAGGCGGTGTACATGCCGCGCCAGCGAGAGGTGAAGATCGAGGGCAGAACCTGTACCAAAATTGCGGTCTGTGCAACGCCGGTTGACGAAGACAGTGAACCGCAGTACATAATTCAAGATGATGTACGCATGGTGCGCCTTGGAGTTAAACCGTGGGAGCGGGACACCACATTCATCATTGACGGTTCCACTAATGCTAAGAAGCTGACTATTGGCGAGGCGTATGTAACGCCAGGCAATTGGGCAGGCTTCCCCCCGCACAAGCACGATGTCGCCGATATGCCCAGTGAAAGCGTCCTTGAGGAGATCTATTACTTCCTGTTTGATCCCCCCCAGGGATTTGCGGTGCAGTGTTTATACACTAAGGATGGCGAGATTGATGTTGCCTACAGGGTCAAAAATGATGAGTTAGTGGAGTTCCCCCGTGGATACCATACTACGGTCTGCGCTCCAGGTTATAACAGTTATTTCCTATGGCTTATGGCCGGCCAACACCAAGGCTTTTTCCGCTCCAATGATCCCGATCATCAATGGATCTCCGCAGTGGAAAATATGATCAAGAAATACTGACAGGCTATTGGCTGGACATGGAAGAAGGGATCCGTGCATGAAGAGTTTGATTGTAACTGCACCGGGCGAACTCCGTTTATTAGATGACGTTCCCATGCCGGTGCTGGGGGATTATGACGCTCTGGTCCGTAACGAGTGTTGCCTTATTTGCAATGGCACCGACAATGAAATCATCGCAGGTAAATTGTCTGAAATCCAGGGGTACCCCGTGATGTTGGGCCACGAATCTGCCGGATATGTAGTAGACTGCGGCCTTAAAGTGCGCAACTACAGGAGAGGAGATCTGGTCACGCGTTCCATCGTTCGACAAAACGACAAGTACGCCAGCGGTTGGGGAGGTTTCTCTGAATACGGTGTAGTTACAGATTATCGGGCAATGGTAGAAGATGGCTATGAAAACGCATCCAGTTACACCATCGGCCTCATGCAGCAGGTCTTTCCGCCAGGCATAACTCCAGTGCAGGCAGCCATGACCATTACACTTAAGGAAGTGTACAGCGCCTTTGGGCGCCTTAGGATTTCCGCAAGGGATGTTCTGCTCATAGTGGGCGATGGGCCAGTCGGTTTATGTATGACAGTTCTGGCAAAAGCCTTTGGGGTCAAAGAGCTGTACATGCTGGGGGAGAATGACCTGACCCTTCCCCTTGCCCGAAGACTAGGCGCAACGGAAGTTTTCAACCATTTGAAGCCGGGGGATGTCCAGCTATTGAAAGATCGCTGCGCGAGGCGGATCAGCTACTATGTTGACACAGTAGGGACAGATGCTACGATTCTGCAAGGCTTGCCTTTTTTGGCGCCAGATGGGTCCATCGTTGTATATGGCTTGCGAACAGGCGATACATTGAACTTGCCGTTGGAAGGGATGCGCAATTTCGGTATACGTTTCATGCAGTTCCCGATTCACAGTGCAGAAGGGGCAGCCCACCAAGCCGTTTGCGACTTGGTACTATCCAAGGCCATTGACCTGGACAGATTGATCACTCACTGCCTGCCCATTGAGGAGTTCGAGGCCGGTTTCCGTCTGATTAGGGAAAAGAAGGCGGTTAAAGTTGCCCTGACCTTTTAGTTCGTTTGATCTGCTCAATCAATACTTCTTCTTGGAAAGAACTCTTTCGATGATGTGCAGCCGTTCTTCTTGCTGGAGATTCTGCAGGTTGCGAACGGCAAGGGCGGTATATAAACTGTCGATAATCGTGAGCTGGGCAATTCGAGAAGACAAAGCAATGATATGATACTCCGTTTCTTTCGAAGCAGTATCGAGCCGGATGTCTGCCACATCGCTGAGCGGGGAGCGGCCGATATTGGTCATGCAAATGATTGTAGCGCCAAAATCTTTGGCCAAAGTTGCCGCATCCACAATGTCTATGGACGAGCCCGAGTGGCTTATGGCAACACATACGTCTCCTGGCTTTAAGAGAGTACTGGCGATGCACTGCATATGGCTGTCACTGTAGGCAGTCGCATTCATGCCTAAGCGCATCAGCTTGTGCTGCAGATCAAGGGCGATGGCTGAGGAGTTGCCGGAACCGTAGATGTTGACGCGGCCAGCTTTGCTTAACGCTTCAACTGCTCGTTCAAAGTGTTTCGTATTGATGATGCGCAAGGTGTACTCGATGGTATGCAGGGTGGCGTGGAAGACCTTGTTCAGTATTTCGATGTCGGAGTCGTTCTCGGTAACCGCTTCATGGATGGTTTCTATCGGGGAAACAACATCCTGAGCAAGTGCCACCTTAAGTTCTTGATACCCCTCCATGCCCAGCAACTGGCAGAAACGGACAATGGTTGCATTGCCCACGTTGCATTTTTCGGCAAACTCGCTGATGGAAAGGTAGACGACTTCGCGAGAGTGGGCAAGGATATACTCCGCAATTCTTTTCTGGGTCTTGCTTAATGAAGGGAGAAGCGACTGGATTTTCATAATCAGGGCAGAATCTGGCTTTACTGAAGTATTTGTTTTAGTTCGGCCTATTGTAATCATCCCCCTAAGATTATTACTGTTCGCAATTGAAAGTATAGCATAACGCCTCCTCCTTGTAAAACATGGTTTTCTTCACGGCCGGTCGCTAACGGGCAGACGCTGTAAGGAAAACTGCTTCACAGCCGGGATAGAACGTCGTCAGTGCATTGAGCTCAGGGCGAAATCTAGGGAAATATTTCACAATGTATGACCTTAAGATAGGGGTTGCTGAACAATA
>LSQX01368875.1_pt1 | contig 14405 bp, 13 predicted proteins | sample 654561 | NCBI WGS metagenome assembly LSQX01 (sample SAMN04489861, study PRJNA283612) | anaerobic digester metagenome | isolation source: 4 biogas reactors fed with cattle manure at either 37C or 55C with and... | place: Denmark: Kongens Lyngby | collected 2014
AATTACAAATTTGCGCCAGCGGGGGTAATCTTACTTAAAGCCTCTTTACATATGAACTAATTTATTGTATAATTCTTGAGGTTGTCTTTCAACAACAACATTAGCATTAATTGACCAAGATTCCTCTTTATCATTGTAATGATATTCAAAAAGTCGTGTTTTTACTAAGTACGGTACTTCAGTATCATTCTCATTATCAAAGCAGAGGTAATCTCCAACAGAAGGAATATTTCCTAAATTGTCTAATATAATACTTTCTCTATTCAAAGAAGCATCATCTGGTCTCTCACCTTCTGAGTCCATTTGAAAATTAAGATTAATGAGTGTTTTCATTTCATTTGTTTTAATTTATTTATAATTGCATAAATATACGATTTCTGCCCTGTTAGACAAGGCATAAATTGTAAATTTGCGCCAGCGGAGGATATGATTACTATGTAACTAATTAATAACGAAATATGAAAAACAATCTTATAATTAGTGAGCTAAAAAATACTACAATAATTATTTAGAATGTGCTTAGTGTAATAGTTTTTATGATCAACCAAGCACATAATACGGCAAATAATATTGATAGATATATTTCCCATCTAAACAATTTTATTATAGCTAAATTTTAATCTTTTATGCATGTATTATACCACAATTCAAAATCCATCAATATTGAAGAAATTGAATCTTTTCTAATTTGATATTTCTCAAACAATCGTGTTATGGTAATACTAACAGTCTCTTTAGGTTTAAAAAGATTATGTGTAGCAGTTGTATCCTTAGTTTTCCATTTTGAAGTAAGTAGTTTATAATCAATTGGCTGATTAATTCTTAAGTACTCTATGAAAATATCTTTTATAACACTATCTTGGATATTATATTTAGTTGAGGTCAGTCCAATAATTCTATTATAATCTTTCCAAATCATATCATCAAATGAGACGCTTGATTTTCTGTGATCATCAGTTGTTTTTCTGATCTTATTATCAGGTGTGCAATTAATTAATTTCATTGATAACACAATGATTAATACTAATAAAACTAAATTTGATGAAATTTTCATTAAAACTTTTTTAAAATTATGATGGTGATTATTTGTCATTTTTTTTAATGAGGCATACTGTATTTTTTATGCAACTAATATACAACTTTTGCCAATATAAACTATGCAAAATTCGCCAATAAATTTTATATTTCAATAAAATATAATTATAAGGTGTTTGTTTTTATGTGTTTATGTTGAAATGAAAAAAAACTGTTTTTACATTTGCGTTTGTGATTTTATCTTCGTTCTTATACCTCCCCCCCTGCTACCGCGCGATTGCATCACCTCCGCTGCCGCGCGATTGTATCGCGTGGTTAAGTGGTTATATAAAAGTAATTTCTTAATTTTATGGAATTCCTGGAGAATAGTGTTTCATGAGTCGCAACTACAAGTTTCATAATCCTGATGGCGCGTATTTTATAAGCATTGCTGTCGTAGAATGGTTAGATGTATTCTCTTCGCTGGCGCGGTTTTGCAAACCGTACTTTGCTTGCAAAAACTGTTTTTTTATAATTTTATAGCAATGAACAAAAGACAAGAAATAGCAGGTTTTTGCCCTGCCGGGCAAAGCACAAATTACAAATTTGCGCCAGCGGGGGGGCTGGCGTTCAAACGGGAAAATTCCTGCAGAAATTTTTCCGTCCGGTGCCAGGCGCCGAATCATTATGGATAATCCAGGTACCGCAGAATCTCAATAAGGAACTGAAATAAAATACAATTAAAAACAATATACCCCGTTTTCTTCCTTATAAATAGAGAGGCATGAATAATAGAACCGAAATTAAAGAATACAAATTTGAATCTTTATCATACAACATACTGCCCGGTGTTTCTGACTACCATTGTGCAAGACATGGCATTGATTTAAAAAACAATTATCCTTTTTACACCGATATTGGAACCATCAAAGACAACATTCACATTCAGGATATTTACGTTAAAGAAAACCGATTTTTCAAATATCAGATAGTAGCGCCAGCAGAAACTGAAGGCACAAAAAAAGTTGTATTTCTTTTTCATGGGTTCAATGAGAAAAACTGGACAAAATATATCCCCTGGGCTAAAGCAATTTGTGAAGGAACAGGGAGCAGTGTGATCTTATTTCCGATAGCTTTTCATATGCAGCGGGCGCCAAAAGATTGGAGCAGTAAGCGGGAAATGTACAGACTGAGTGAAAACAGAAAAAAAAGATACCCTAATATTGTACATTCCACCTTATCAAATGTTGCCATAAGCATGCGGTTGCATGCAATGCCCCAGCGTTTTATATGGTCCGGGCTGCAAACATACTACGATGTGAATCAGCTGATTGAAGAATGCAGGGAAGGAAAACATCCCTATATTAATAAAGATTTTGAATTTGATATATTTGCATATTCGATAGGTGGTTTCCTTGCTCAAATTCTTAAACTGACCAATCATAATAACTATTTTTCAAATTCAAAGGTTTGCTTGTTTTGTAGTGGGGCAACATTTAACCGGTTATCTCCGGTTTCAAAATTTATCCTTGATAGTGAAACGAATGTTGCTTTATATTCATTTTTAGTGGAGCATTTCGATAAATTTTTACAAAAGGACAATTTGCTGGGGCATTACATACTGGAAGAGCATCTGGAAGGAAAGGTGTTCCATTCAATGCTCGATTACCAGAAAGGCAGGGCTTTTAGAGAAGAACTACTGAAAAAGTATGAAAATCACATCTATGCAATAACGCTCAGGAAAGATGCTGTTATTCCTTCTTTTGAGGTAATAAATACACTGAGAGGAGCTTACCGTAATATTGACATTAAAATTGATGAGTTGGATTTTGACCGGGAGTATATTCATGAAAATCCTTTCCCTTCCTCCAATGAAATATCAGAACAGATTTACGATGATTTTGAAGCAGTATTCAGGAAAGTTTGTAGTTTTTATATGCAGTAACTATCCGAAATATTTTGTGTAGGTGCCTGTAGAGCAGTCAAAATCAATTTTGAATATCAAAAATATCATCATTTCTCACCCCATTCCTTTGAAAAAAGAATAGCCGTTTCGATTAATGCCAGGTGTGAATATGCCTGTGGGAAATTTCCCAGCAGGCGCTTGGTTTCAAAATCGATATCTTCACTGAAAAGCCCTAAGTGATTGCTGTAGGTGAGCAACTGGTCAAACAGTTTTTGTGCCTCCTCTTTTTCTCCGGTTTTGAACAATGCCTGAATGAGCCAGAAAGTACAGATTGTAAATGAAGAGGTGGGCAGCCCAAAATCATCCCGGTTTTTATAGCGGTACATCAGTCCGTTGCGGCAAAGTTCCTTTTGCGTGGCCCTGACTGTACTCACATAACGGGGGTCTGCGGCTTCAATGAAACCGTAGCTTTCCATCAGCAATGTGGAGGCATCCAGATCGCTTGAGCCGTAAGCCTGTGTGAATGCCTGTTTCTCCTCGTTCCATCCTTTTACCTGAATATCTTTTGAGATGGTATCCCGCAGTTTACTCCATTTTTCAACATAGTCCCAACGTTTGATCAACCCGGCAATTTTAACCGCCCGGTCAATGGCCACCCAGCACAATAATTTTGAAAAAAGGAAATGGCGGTGCTCCGTTCGGATTTCCCAGATTCCACGGTCCGGTTTTCTCCAGTTTTTTCCGACTATGCGCACAATGCTGCGGGTGATGGTCCAAAGTTCTTCGCTGTTTAACAGGGAAGTGTCAAACAGTTTGAACTGTTGGTAGATAACATCCATGAGAATGCCGTAGATGTCGTGCTGTTTTTGCTTGTAGGCAGCATTGCCGATACGCACCGGCGCACTGTTTTCATATCCTGCCAGATGGGTGAGAATTCTCTCCCTGAGATTTTTCTCCTTGTTGATGCCATACATGATCTGGATTTTTTCATCCTTATCAGAGACCACATCAATGATAAAATTCAAAAAACGTTCAGCGCTTTTCCAATGCCCGATTTGGGTCATTGTTTTAATCACCATCGAAGCGTCCCTGAGCCAGCAAAACCTGTAGTCCCAGTTTCTGATTTCGCCGATGGTTTCCGGAAGTGAAGTGGTGACCGCCGCCAGCACCGCTCCGGTTTTGTCGTAGCTTAAAAGTTTCAGCACCAGTGCACTGCGTTGTACCTCTTTGTTGTATGCGCTGAGCCTGCCGGTGTTTTCAGACCAGTTGAGCCAATAAACTTTGGTGCGCTGAAGCTTCAGATAGCAGCGCTCAAGGGTTTGGTTCAGAAGTTTTTGATTGTAGCTGATCAGGAAAAAGCAATTCTTTTTCAATTCTATTTCTTCACCGCTTACTATTTTTTCCAATGCGATGTCCGAATAGAGATAGAGTGAGTCGTAAGTGCCTGAAAGGGTGTGGCTTTTTATAAATTCATCATGCACCTGCGAGGCGGTTTCCCTTTCTGCATATTCCAGCTTCGGGTCATAAAGAACCTTAAAGCGTGGCCTGCCGGATTTTAGTTTGACATACCGTATCACATCGGGCGGGGAATAGGCGGTTGTTTTGTCCTCAAGATAGTAGCGGGGCATAAAGTCAATGATTTCGAAGCTGTCTGTGCCATTTGAAAAATGAGTAACCAAAATATTGGTTTTTGGTATATATCGCTGATTACATAGGTAATCATCACTTGTAATGAATTCAAAACTTCCCCCTTTTTGGGTGTCAAGAATTTTGGCAAAAACCGAAGCCGAGTCAAACATCGGAAAGCAAAGCCATTCCATATTGCCCTCTTTTGAAACAAGTGCAGCCGTTCTGCAATTTCCTATAATTCCGTAATCCAGATGTGTCATTTTTAAATGTTTGTTAACTTTTATTTAAATATTTTCTGATTTGACCGTTTCTTTTTTCGGGCACTCCCTTTTCAAAAAAAGGAAGTTGAAAGTGTGCCGGATGATCATTGAAACAGAAATTTCCTGTAAAATTTTCATCGTTAACGCACTGTTTCTGCTGTGTTGACCGGAAAAATAAATCCGAAGGATTCTTTATCCGGTTTGTAAGACAGATGGTAGTCAGATTTTTAGTAATGGTAAAAAAAGCCGCAAATAGTTCCTGGTTTTTCAGGAATTCCGGTGCTGCAAATGTTGTGTCGTGTTTTGTGAAATGCGTAAGTTTTAGTATCATAATGGCACACAAATATATAAAACAATGAGTCGATTTTTAATTATTTCAAACCGGTTGCCTGTTCAGGTAGGTATTTCAGAAGAGGAAATTCAGATAACTCCAAGTGTTGGCGGCCTCGCCACCGGAATGGTAACCGTGAGCAAATCGTTTGAGAGTTTGTGGATCGGATGGTCGGGTGTTGACCACAGCAAACTTTCAGAAACACAGCAAAAAAAGGTGGACGAAGCGCTGAAAAAAGAGGAGTGTGTGAATGTTAACCTCACCGAAGAGGAAGTGGAGCTTTATTATGAAGGTTTCAGCAATAAGACCATCTGGCCGCTGTTCCATTATTTTAATCAGTTTGTGGAGTATGAAGAAGAGCAGTGGGAAGCTTACAAACAGGTGAACCGGAAATTTGCCGGGGTGATTGCCCAGAACATGGAAGGGGTGGATAAAATCTGGGTGCATGACTACCATTTGCTGTTGCTTCCGCAGATGATAAAGGAAAAATTCCCGGATGTAACCATCGGTTTTTTTCTGCATATTCCCTTTCCGTCTTATGAGCTTTTTCGCATTCTCCCCTGGCGCAAAGAGATCATTAACGGGATGTTAGGAGCAGATTTGCTTGGTTTTCACACGTTTGACTATGAGCGGCACTTTATGAGCTCTGTGCGCCGGTTGTTGGGCTATGACATAAACATCAATGAAATCAGCCTTCCCAGGCGGATTGTGAAAGTGGATAATTTCCCGATGGGTATTGATTACGATAAGTTTCACGATGCTGCCGTCGCTTCGCAAAAACGTTCTGTCCGCGACCGGTCAGAAATCCGGAAAGAGTTTGAGCGCTACTATCTGCTTCATCCCGAAACCAAATTTATACTTTCAATCGACCGGCTTGATTACACCAAGGGATTGATAAAAAGACTCGAAGCTTTCGAGTATTTTCTTGAGGAATATGAAGAATACCGCGACAAGGTTACTCTGGTGCTTCTTGCTGTTCCTTCCCGCATTGGGGTTGACCAGTACCAGCAGATGAAAAGCGAAGTGGACGAAGTGGTGGGGAGGATCAATGGAAAATACTCCTCCATCAACCGTACTCCCGTTTGGTATTTCTACCGCTCCATGTCTTTTGAAAATCTGGTGGACTTATACAACTATTGTGAGATTGCACTGATTACACCTGTACGCGACGGAATGAATCTGGTTGCCAAAGAGTTTATTGCCTCCAGAACAGATAACCGCGGGGTGCTTATTCTCAGTGAAATGGCCGGCGCTTCAAAAGAAATGGGCGAAGCATTGCTGATTAACCCCAACGATAAGGCACAAATTGCATCTGCCATTAAAAAAGCCATTGAAATGCCCGCTGAAGAACAGACGGAACGGATCACAGCCCTGCAAAGCCGCCTGAAACGCTACAACGTGGAAAAGTGGGCATCTGATTTCCTGAATACCCTGAATATTACAAAGGAGAAAGAGAAAAAATACCTTGCAAAAAAACTGACAAGTACTGCAAAAAACAGACTAATAAAAGATTTTTGCCAATCGGAAAACCGCATTTTGTTTCTTGATTATGACGGTACACTCACCGGTTTCAAGGATAATCCAAAACATGCAAAGCCTGACAAGGAGCTGTATGAGTTGCTCGATAAGCTCGTTGAAAATCCAAAGAACAGGGTGGTGCTGATTAGCGGAAGGGATAAAGACACCTTTGAAGCGTGGTTTGGGGAAAAACCCTACACCCTGATTGTGGAACACGGCGTCTGGATTCGTGAAGTCAATGGTGAATGGGAGATGACAGAACCTCTTGATGCTTCATGGAAAGAGAGTATTCGTCCGGCGCTGGAATTTTATGTGGATCGTACGCCGGGTTCGTTTATTGAAGAAAAAAACTACAGTCTGGTGTGGCATTACCGCAAGTCAGACCCTGACCTGGGAATAAACCGGGCAATTGAGCTTAAAGATGAGCTGACCAGTCTGGTTTCCAACCTGAATCTTGAAATTCTGGAAGGAAGCAAGGTGATTGAGATAAAAAATATCGGAATCAATAAAGGGCGTGCGGCGCAAAAAGTGCTTCATGCACAGCCTGCCGACAAAATCGTGGCAATAGGCGACGACTGGACCGATGAGTTCCTGTTTACTGATCTGCCGCAGGAAGCCATTACGATAAAGGTGGGGATGGCACACACAATCGCAGGTTTTAAAGTGGAAAGTTTCAGGGAAGTGCGGGAATTGCTGAAGAATCTGATTTGTGAATAGTGATTTTGAAATTCGGGTTGCAGACTTTGTGCTTCTTCCATGTTTTTTTCTCTATCTTTCGGCGCTAAAACGACGCCATGTCCAAGTTTCCACATTATCAGCAACCCGATGCCATGGATTGCGGCCCGACTTGCCTTCGGATCGTGGCAAAATATTTTGGGAAGCATTATAATCTGGATACGCTGCGCAACCTGACATGGAAAACCCGCGAAGGCGTTTCACTGCTCACCATCAGCGATGCCGCAGAAAAAATCGGATTCCGCACCCAGGGCGTTCGCATCACTGCCGGCAAATTGACGGAAATTCCGCTGCCGGCAATCATCCACTGGACACAGAGCCACTTTGTTGTGCTCTATAAAATCAGAAAGCGAAAGAATAATCTGGAGTTTCATGTTTCCGATCCGGCGCACGGACTGATAAAGTACAGCCAGGAGGAGTTTCTGAAATTCTGGGCTTCCACGATGCAGGATGGCCTGCCGGCAGGCATTGCGCTGCTGATGGAGCCTACAGCTGATTTTTACAAGGAAGAAGGGGAGAAATTGAACCGCACAGGCTTCCGCTATCTGTTCTCCTACCTGAAGCCCTACCGGAGACTTATCATCCAGCTGCTGATCGGCTTTTTTACCGGAAGCATGCTCAGCCTCATTTTTCCCTTTCTCACGCAGGCAATCGTTGATGTGGGGATTTCCTCCAATAATCTCGGATTCATTGTGCTGGTGCTGATTGCCCAGTTGATTCTGACGGCCAGTCAGACTGCGGTGGGGTTTATCCGAAGCTGGATCATGCTGCACACCAGCGCAAGGGTGAGCATTTCCCTGATTTCCGATTTTCTCATCAAACTGATGAAACTGCCCATCCGGTTTTTTGATACAAAACTTATCGGCGACCTCCGTCAGCGCATCGATGATAACCAGAGAATCCAGAGTTTCCTCACCGGAAACCTCATCAACATGTCGTTCGGGATTTTCATTTTTATCATTTACAGCTTTGTGCTGGCTTTCTACAACTGGGTGATTTTGCTCGTATTTTATGCCGGCGCAGCGCTTTATGTGTTGTGGATTCTGCTGTTTATGAAAAAACGGAAGGAGATTGACTACAAATGGTTTAATGTGGCATCGGCAAATCAGAGTAATGTTTATCAGCTGATTACCGGAATGCAGGAAATAAAGCTGAACAACTGTGAAAAGCAAAAACGATGGGAATGGGAGCGTATTCAGGCCAAATTGTTCAAGGTGAGCGTGCGGGGACTGATGCTGAACCAGAACCAGCAGGCCGGTTCAATTTTTATCAATCAGGTCACCAATATTCTGATTTCGTTTCTGGCCGCCAAGGGTGTGGTGGAAGGAAATATTACCCTGGGGATGATGATGGCCATACAATATATTATCGGGCAGCTGAACGGGCCGATTAATGAATTTATCGGTTTTGTGCAGGCAGGGCAGGATGCCCGGATCAGCCTTGAGCGCTTAGGGGAGATTCATCTGCATGAAGACGAGGAGGCAGCCGGTGTTCCGAAGATTTATGAGCTTCCTGCGAAAAAGGATATGGTGATTTCCGGCCTTACCTTTCACTATGAAGGCCCAAGGTCGCCCCGTGCCTTGGACGATATCAGCCTGATCATTCCCGAAAACAAGGTGACAGCAATTGTGGGCGCCAGCGGAAGCGGAAAAACTACACTGATAAAACTGTTGCTTGGGTTTTATCCGCCCTTTGAAGGAAGTATTCAGGTTGGAGATGTTGATCTTGAGCAGTTTAGTATGGAGATGTGGCGGAGCCACTGCGGCGTGGTCATGCAGGATGGATTTATATTCTCCGATACCATTGCCCGGAATATTGCCGTGGCGGATGATTTTCCCGACAGGGAAAAGTTGCAGCGCGCAGTGGAAATTGCAAACATCGGGGAGTATATTGACAGTCTGCCGCTGCGCTACAACACGAAAATAGGGCAGGAGGGAGCCGGGCTGAGCCAGGGACAGAAACAACGGATTCTGATTGCCAGGGCGGTCTATAAAAATCCGGAGTATATTTTTTTCGATGAGGCAACCAATGCACTCGATGCCAACAATGAAAAGGTGATTATGGAAAACCTGGCCGGATTTTTCAGAGGCCGTACTGTTGTTACGGTCGCTCATCGCCTGAGTACGGTGAAAGATGCCGGCCTTATCGTGGTGCTTGAAAAAGGCCGGATTGTGGAAACCGGAACGCACAGTGAACTGGCAGCTAAAAAGGGAGTGTATTTTGAATTGATTAAAAATCAGTTGGAACTTGGAAATTAAATGGTATTTTATCGTTCGATTCTGAAACAGAAAAATGGAAACCGGATTAATGGATAGCAAGGAAAAATATCAACCAAAACAGAGCACTTCCGGCGGAGACACCGATCGGAAAGGAGATTCCATCGGATTGCGTTCCGAAGAAATTCAGGAAATTCTGGGTACTCCGCCGCGTTGGATAATTCGTCGCGGAAATACGATTTTGCTGGTTGTGCTTTTCATTTTGATTACCGGCAGTTTTGTTTTCAGGTATCCTGAGTTGGTTCATGCGCGGGTCATTCTGCTTTCGGAAAATGTTCCGGTGCAGATTGCTGCCGTCTCCGGCGGACAGATTGAGAAAATTTTCGTGGAAGATAACCGGCAAGTGCAACAGCATGAGGTGCTTGGAGTTATAAAAAGCACAGTCAATTTTGAAGATGCTGCCCGGCTGATGGCAAAACTTGACAGTTTTGAAAAGCGGAGGACAACACCGGAAAAGCTGTTTGAAATTTCATTTCCGGAAAATTATTCCCTGGGAAAATATCAGGTTTATTACACCTCCTTTTTAGCTCAGTTTCGCAGATGTCAAAAATCGTTTCGGGGAGTCGTTTCCCAAGCTGAATCTTCGGAAAGGAGACAGCCAGAGATGAAAACCGGTAGCAACTTTGGGATTGAAATGGTTTTAATTGAAAAGTTTGCAGATTTAAAAAATCAGCTCAAAGTCTGGGAGCACGATTTTGTTTTAAAAACTCCGATTTCCGGGCAGGTGGCATTCAGTGGTTCCTGTGGCGTAAACCGGTATGTTCGTTCGGGCGATATTATTTTTACTGTCGTTCCGGATGATCCGGGAAGAGTCTCTGCAAGGATTCTTGTTGCGGCAGCAGATGTAGAGAAAGTTAAGCCGGGACAGCGCGTAAATATAAAACCGGATAATTTTCCTCCTGCGGAGTATGGCATACTTCCCGGCACGGTAAAAAACATTTCGAAAATTCCGGTTGAAAATGTCGACGGGATATTTTATCCTGCCGGTGTCAGTTTGCCGGATAATCTGAAAACCAATTTTGGCTGGGAGCTTCCGTTCATTCAGCCAATGCAGGGAAATGCAGAAGTTGTCATCCGGAATCAGCGCCTGATTGAACTTTTGGCAAAGCCTCCGGCATCATTGCTTAAAACGGCAAAATAAACCTTCAGTTTGCCCGGCTTTCCAATCTTAATTTTTTGAGAAAAAACAATCAAAAGGTTTGAGCTTCTCTTAAAATTAGTACTTTTGCAGCCGTTTTTCAGGAATAAATAGATTATTTCCATTGAAAATCATTGGTATTAGGCAAAATTAACATATTTTTGCACTCCATTTTTGAAAAATTATTAATTGAAATAAAAACAGGTATTTATGCCAACAATTCAACAGTTAGTTAGAAAGGGAAGACAAAGCAAGGTGGAAAAAAGTAAATCCCCTGCGCTGAATTCCTGTCCGCAAAGACGCGGTGTTTGTGTACGTGTTTACACAACAACGCCGAAAAAACCCAATTCGGCGATGCGTAAAGTGGCAAGGGTCAGGCTAACCAACGGTAAGGAAGTGAACGCTTACATACCGGGCGAAGGCCATAATTTGCAGGAACACTCCATCGTGCTGGTGCGCGGCGGCAGGGTGAAAGACCTTCCCGGCGTCCGCTACCACCTGGTTCGCGGAGCGCTTGACACGGCCGGAGTTACAGGACGCACACAGCGTCGCTCAAAGTACGGCACCAAAAGACCGAAAAATTAATATAATATAAGTGTAAATTCGTTATTTACAGTGGTTTGGTTGAGTAAGTGAAACTTGAAAATGAATAAAGTAAAGCTGAAGACCGCCTCAGGGCAACCAATTTAAATAACACTAAAGGAAAAGAATTATGAGAAAGACAAAACCAAAGAAGCGAGTACTTCTACCGGATCCAAGGTATCACGATACGTTGGTAACCCGGTTTGTCAACGATTTGATGATGGACGGAAAAAAATCCTTAGCGTATTCTATTTTTTATGAAACACTCGATTTGGTAGAAAAACGCGTCAAGGATACAGAGCTTTCCCCTCTTGAAGTTTGGAAAAAAGCTCTTGAAAATGTTACTCCTGCCGTTGAGGTGAAAAGCCGTCGTGTTGGTGGGGCAACCTTTCAGGTTCCCATGGAAATCAGAAACGACCGTAAAACAGCAATCAGTATTAAAAACCTGATTTCATTTGCCCGTAAACGTTCAGGCAAATCAATGTCTGACAGGCTGGCATCTGAAATCGTCGCTGCATTCAACGAAGAAGGCGGCGCATACAAAAGAAAAGAAGATATTCACCGCATGGCCGAAGCAAACCGTGCTTTTGCTCATTTCAGGTTTTAGTTTTCTCAGAATGATTTTTTACAATAAACAAAGTAAAATATTTTGCAATTAGTTCATGGGTAAACAAGACTTGAAATATACAAGAAATATTGGTATCATGGCTCATATTGATGCCGGCAAGACAACAACCACAGAGCGCATATTGTTCTATACCGGCCGGGTACACAAGATGGGTGAAACCCACGAAGGCAGCGCCACCATGGACTGGATGGAACAGGAACAGGAGCGCGGCATTACCATTACATCGGCCGCAACCACAGCGCAATGGAAGGGTCATCGTATCAACATCATTGATACGCCAGGGCACGTTGACTTTACTGTTGAAGTTGAACGCTCTCTCCGTGTCCTCGATGGTGCAGTTGCCGTGTTTTGTGCCAAAGGCGGTGTTGAGCCCCAGTCAGAAACTGTCTGGAGGCAGGCAGACAAATACCATGTACCGAGAATTGCATATATTAACAAGATGGATATTGTAGGCGCCGACTTCAAGCGTGTCGTAAACATGATCAGAGAACGGCTGTCTGCAAATCCGGTGCCCATTCAGCTGCCCATAGGCAGAGAGGATACATTCAAAGGCATAGTAGATCTTATTCACATGAAAGCTTATATTTACGTGGACGATTTGGGCACTCAAAGCGAAGAGACTGACATTCCGGAAGATATGCTGGAGGAAGCAGAGGAATACCGCAGCAAATTATTGGAGAGCATTGCAGAAACAGACGAAGATTTGATGATGAAATATCTGGAGGGCGAAGAGCTTACGGAAGAGGAAATTCATCAGGGTATCCGCAAGGCTACCGTTAACCTGGAGATGGTTCCGGTTGTATGCGGTTCATCCTATAAGAATAAGGGTGTACAGCTGTTGCTGGATGCCATTGTAAGATATCTTCCCTCACCGGTGGATGTGCCGGCCATCAAGGGCAAGCTGCCGGATTCAGATGAGGAAGTCGAAAGAATATCATCCGATGATGAACCCTTCAGTGCTTTGGCCTTTAAGATAATGACCGATCCCTATGTTGGAAAGCTGGCCTTCTTCCGGGTTTATTCCGGAGTTTTGAAAACCGGCTCCTATGTATATAATTCTGCAAAAGGCAAGCGGGAGAGAATCGGCAGAATTCTGCTGATGCACGCCAACCACAGGGAAGAGGTGCAGGAGGTTTACGCAGGGGATATTGCCGCTGCAGTAGGCCTTAAGGATACCACCACCGGAGACACCCTGTGTGACGCGGAGAATCCGGTAGTTCTTGAATCCATGCAATTCCCCGAGCCGGTTATCCAGGTTGCTATTGAACCTAAAACCAAGGCCGGCCAGGAAAAGATGAGTGCGGCTCTTGTCAAGCTGGCTGAGGAAGATCCTACTTTCCGCACCTATACCGATCAGGAAACCGGTCAGACCATTATTGCCGGCATGGGCGAATTACATCTGGACATTATAGTAGACAGGATGCTTCGTGAATTTAAGGTAGAAGCAAACGTGGGCAAACCTCAGGTTGCCTATCGGGAGACCATCCGTAAAGCGGTCAGAAGCGAAGGCCGTTTCGTAAGGCAATCCGGCGGCCGGGGTCAATACGGCCATGTAGTGCTGGAAGTTGAGCCCCTCGAGCCAGGTACCGGTTATGAATTTGTGGATAAAATTGTAGGCGGCGTCGTTCCCAAGGAGTATATCCAGCCTGTAGACAACGGCATACAGGAAGCTATGGAAAGCGGCGTGCTGGGCGGTTACCCGGTAGTGGATGTACGTGCCACTCTGGTGGACGGATCCTATCATGAAGTAGACTCATCGGAAATGGCATTTAAGATTGCAGGCTCCATGGCAATGAAGGAAGCCCTGAAAAAGGCAGACCCGGTACTATTGGAGCCCATAATGAAGGTAGAGGTAACCGTGCCTGAAGAATACATGGGAGATGTCATCGGTGATATCAACTCCCGCCGCGGAAGGATTGAAGGCATGAAGCCCCAGGGCAACGCTCAGGTCATCAGGGCTTTTGTGCCCCTGGCTGAGATGTTCGGCTATGCTACCGACCTTCGCTCCAGAACTCAAGGGCGCGGCGTTTATGTGATGCAGTTGTCCCACTATGAAGAAGTACCAGCCAGTGTTATGGAAAAAATAATAGCAAAATAATAAAACAATAGGAGGATTATAGTCATGGCAAAGGAAAAATTTGAAAGAACTAAACCTCACGTTAATATTGGAACCATCGGTCACGTAGACCACGGCAAAACAACATTGACAGCAGCGATTACAATGGTTATGGCTCAGTACGGCAGAGCTCAGGCTACAAAATACGATGAAATCGATAAGGCGCCTGAAGAGAAGGAAAGAGGCATCACCATCAACACCTCCCACGTTGAGTATGAGACAGAAAACCGTCACTATGCTCACGTTGATTGCCCCGGCCACGCCGACTATGT
>LSQX01218271.1_pt1 | contig 14404 bp, 6 predicted proteins | sample 654561 | NCBI WGS metagenome assembly LSQX01 (sample SAMN04489861, study PRJNA283612) | anaerobic digester metagenome | isolation source: 4 biogas reactors fed with cattle manure at either 37C or 55C with and... | place: Denmark: Kongens Lyngby | collected 2014
AATAACTACAGATTACACCAATTGGCGTAATCTGAGTTATTATTAATAAATAAAATTATTCTTGAGTATAAAGAAAGACGTAATCAAAGGTGTTTTGTAACCAATGAAATGTTAAATTGAGGTGTTTTGCATTAAAAAAGAGAATCGCCGGCCTGTGAAATCCGGAAGCGAATTACATGCTCTTTTTTCTCAATAGCATACTTCTTTAAAACACCCGGTCCGCAGCTGCTATTTCCTAAGCCTAATTGCTGTACATCAATGGATAAAACGGTTTCGGGACGTTGATTCAGATCAACATTGTGGGATGCTTCGTGTAAATCTGTTGCCAGAAAATGGAGCGCAGAAGCTGAGAAAGTGTTATCCAAAGCTTTTATGGTGATTCCGCGATTTTTTGAATCGGTGAGTCTTAGCGCTTGAACGTCTTCTTTGTTTCCGCTTTCTTGCGGGTAAGGGTAGTTTACCAATTGATCCGTCACGGTAGAATTCCATAGACCAATTGAAACGGAGGACTTTCTGTCAATATAGTTTTCATGCGGTCCATACCCGTACCATGTAAAATTTTCCAGTCCGGAATCCAAAATGAACCTGACTCCTAATCGTGGCAATTCAGGCAGTTCACCTTCAAAATTAAAGATTCTTTTCACATCGATTTCTCCACTTCCGAGAATTGTGTAAGTTGATTTTGAAATGATTGTTCCTTCTGAATATGAATTACGTATTGTTGTGTTTATTTCGACTGAATTATCCGAATTTTGGAGCCAAGTAACCGATTCCGCCCTAATTTTCGGAGTACTCATACCATGCTTTTCCCAATCTTTTGCAAGCCAATTTCCGAATCCCTTGTCGTTGTCAAGAGGCGCTCGGAATGCTTGTGTTTCAAGCTGTGAAACGCCTGAAATGGTGTTTGCAAAGATTTCTTTGTCATTGTATTTTAGAGAAATAGGATTCCCGGATTTCATATCCCATTTCACGGAAAAGCCTCTGCCGACTATACTTAGAACATCTCCATTTAATTCGGATTTTAAATTCCCGGGTTTTCTTTTCTTTCCGGAAGTTTCTCTTCCGAGCAGGCCGTTTTGTAGTGTAAATTGCTCACCGGCAACTTCAAAACCTTGATCAGCCCAAGCCGTTTTTTCCTTAAGAACGAAACGGATATTCAGTTGAATATCTTTGTTCTTTTCCCATTTTTTCTTGTTATTTAATTTAATAAGATCAGAGTTTCCGGGCTCAATATTCGGGATTTTCAGCTCTCCTTTTTCAATTGTTTCGCCATCACCGGTTATCTCCCAAAGCAGCTTGTAGATAGATAAATCAATGTGATGATGGCGGTTTGTGATTTGCAGATTCAGTGAATTATCGTTTTTCAACTCAATTTTTATCGGTTGATATACTTTTTTCACTTCTAAGTACTTGGGTGAAATGGTTCTGTCAGAAAATACGATTCCGTTGAAACAGAAATTCTTCAAATTAGGCACATCTCCAAAATTACCTCCATAAGCAACTTTTGTTTTACCGTTATCGGTTTTAACGTAAATACCCTGATCGGCCCAATCCCAGATAAAACCGCCCAACATACGGCGGTTGCTGTATATTTCGTCCCAGTACTCCTTGAAATTTCCGAGTGCATTTCCCATGGCGTGTGCATATTCGCTTGTTAGTACGGGTCGGTTATCATTTGTTTTTTCAGCAATGCTCAAAAGTCTTTCCCAGCGTGCGTTTTCGGCTCGTTCCGTGTTTTCCCCTTCGGGAATATTCGGGTTCAGATATTCATCTTGTGTTCTCGGATAAAACCTGCTAATAACATCTACGGTTTCGGGGTCGTTAATTTCACCTTGGGCTCCTTCGTAATGGATTGGGCGGGTAGGATCGTAGTCTTTAAGCCATGCCGAGATTGCCGCGAAATTGAATCCATATCCGGACTCATTTCCCATTGACCAGAAGATAATTGAAGGGTGATTTTTGTCTCTTACAGCCATTCTCACAGCCCGGTCAAGAAATGCATTTGTCCAGTCCGTATTGCTTGCCAGCATGCCTCGTACCCCGTGAGTTTCAATATCAGCTTCATCCATCACGTAAAGTCCGTACTCATCACACAATTCATACCAGCGCGAAACATTCGGATAATGAGCCGTTCGTACAGCGTTTATGTTCGCTTGTTTCATCAGCATGATATCCTTCAGCATCTGTTCTTCGGTTACCATTTTGGCTGTAATCGGATCGTGTTCGTGTCGATTCACGCCGCGAAATCTAATCGGTTTCCCATTGATTAAAACCTCACCATCTTTGATTTGAATGCTTCTGAATCCAATTTTTGTGGAAATTTGTTCTACGACTTTTCCGGTAGAATCATTGAGAGTCAACTGAAGTGTGTATAAATTCGGAGTCTCTGCCGTCCATTTTTTCGGATTATTAATCTTAGCTTCCATCCAGGCGAATTTTCGAATTCCTCGTTGCGGGAAACGATCGTTCATTACAGCGGCTCTGTAATCAAGATTCAGAATCGGAGTTACTTCCTGTGATAATTCGTTGTTTATAATAGGCTGATTATCAACACTAAACAGCTGTGCCGTAATCTTATATCCTTCTCCTTTCTGAGAATTATAAACGGAGATTTCCGGATGGATTTCCAACAGCGCGTGTTCGTAATTATCATCCAAAACAGTCCGCACTCCAAAGTCCCGAATGCGGATATTTTCGGTAGCATACAAGTAAATTGACCTGTGAATCCCTCCGAAACGCCACATGTCCTGATCTTCTAAATAGCTTCCATCGGAATATTTATACACTTCCAAAGCGATATGGTTTTTCCCTTTTTTCAGGTATCGCGTGATTCGAAATTCAGAGGGTTCCATACTTCCTTGGCTGTAACCCACTTTTTCACCATTTACCCACACATAGAATGCACTCTGTATTCCTTCGAAATGGAGAAAAATCTCTTTTCCGCTCCAGCTTTCCGGTACTTCAAATGTTCGGCGGTATGACCCGACCGGATTTCTTTCTTTGTAAGTGGTGTAGGTAGATTTAGGCTCTTTAGTAACAAACGGAGGTTCGATCTTGAAGGGATAACCTGCGCTGACATAGACCGGCGTGCCAAATCCGTTTACTTCCCAATTGGCAGGTACAGGGAAATTTATCCAATCGGAATCATTGAAGTCCGGTTTGAAAAAGTCAGGTGTTCGTCCTTCCGGTGTGGGAGTCCAGTTGAATTTCCAGGTTCCATCCAATGACATCATCCTGTCGTTTTTTTCATTCCCATACGGAATGAAAGAAGCTCTTGCCGGTTCACGGTTTATCTGGAGGACGTGATGGTTTTCCCAGTCGTTTTTCTGACTGAAAAGACTGATAGAAACGAATAATAATAGTATTGAAAAAGAGAAATATTTCATTTTATTGTTGTCACTAATTTTGAAGTCGTCTTGACTTTAGAAATTTTGTTAGTTAATGTGAGTTCGATATAACCAAAAAACAATAGTTAGATTTATGAGATTGATTTGCAATAAGGTAATAAGGTTGAGATTTATTCTGTATCATTTTCTACTAAGGTTCCTTATTTGAATAAGGTTTTAAAACCTTATTTTCTCAATACAAACATTAGTAGTATTGAAATACATATTGACATATACCTTATTACCTTATTTACCAATGAAATAAATAAATTCTTATTTCGAACTTACGTTAAATAAGCAATCTGTTTTTATTTTACTGCACCGTCAGCGCATCAATTCGGAGTCCATCCATATCTTCAGCGGAAATTTCCAATTTATAATCTCCGGCATTGATAAAATCTCCGGTGCTTGTACTTAGGGTACGCCATTTTTCATCTGCGACGGGGAATGTTACCGTGCTTTCTTTCACGATTGACCCGTTGGCTCCGATTAGATTCAAATGAACTGTTTTAGGTGTTTTGCTCACATTCATATAATTGAATCTGAACGCATAGATATTGGCGATTCCTGTGGAAATTTCAAATGTTATTTTATTTGATTTCCCGGATTTAAAGCCGACGTACGAACGATTGCGAAAGTCTTTTTTCTCAAAATTCCCTTGAGCGACAGCATTTTCGGCTTCATGCACTATCGCTTCACGTGATTCGCCACCGGATGGAAGTGAATCGAGCGGAGTTTTGATTACTCGTTTTATAGCATTCCATGACCATCTATCTGACGATGAAGGTTTTGCGGGTTGAATATCACGCTGTTTTGAAGCTATCGCGATGGCGGAAATAATGGCTTGTCCGGCTTTTATTTCCGGGAATGAAAGTTTTAATTCACCACCGGTTATTTTCGCATTGACAACTTGTTTGAATGCTTTGTCATGTCCCGCTTCTGCCCAAATATCGAGATCGTCAATATAAGCTGAATCATTCACAGCTACATCAAAAACGCGGTAACCTTCACAGTCTTTATTGCCGCCTGTCCCGTGCCATGGCTCCACAAAATAAAGCTCTACCCGATAATCGCCATCAGGTAACGGGAAATGATACGCCAGCTTATGACGACCGTAACGGAATTGCCCGAACAATTTCCAGTCTTTCGTGCCCGAAATCGGATCACGCGTGAATCGCTGACTTGCTTGATAGGGATTGATTTCCGGATAGTCATCAGCCCACGAAACCGAGCCCCACTCATTTTTATTTTTCAACGAGACATCCGCGCTCCATTTTTGATTAAACTCATCCACGTAATCATCGCCGCCGCAATTCACCCTGTAAATATAGTGATAATCTTTTTCTCCCTTCAAAATCGGTTGATTATCTTTATAAAACTGATTGAAACCGGGAGATTCCGGAAGGTTATCGAGCACGATATAATCTTCTGCAACCACTTTACCATCAACATATCCAACCGCATAGAGTACATTGTATTTTATTGGCACATTATCCCAACGAAAATGAGTTCCAATCGGACCACGCTTCTTTTTTCCGAGAGACACAGATTTCACATCGTTGAATAATTCTACCTCATCGCAATTTGAAAACACCCGGATTCCGCTTTTGATTCCCGTGTCATTCCAACGGTCAGCCCACGTGTGCGATTCGATGTAAACCATCGGATCTGATTTTGGGTCGGCATAATTTGACCTGTACATATAAAACACATCCAATGGTTCGTCCCAGGGAGTAATCAGTCCTTTGTAATTCACCGGCCCGATTTTGTCGATAATCCGGTAACCTTCATCGGGTTGTCTTCTTCCGGGGTTGTCGTGCGTGTTATAAATCCACTGAAATTGCCCCACAATACTGTCACGAACCGATTCGGCAAGTCGGATTTTTTGTTCCATCAGCAGATTCATGCGGTTTTCACTCCAAATTCCGTTTTGTTCGTACTCTCCTTCGGTGTGTAAATCGATAGAACGCCATGCGCCATACTCTCCGTTTAGCAGTTGGAATTTCAGTTCGTTGGCATAGTTGTCCGGATTTCCGCCATATGTTCCCGACCAATTCTGAACAACATTCCAGTCTGTTCCCGAGCCGCCGTTGCAGGTGGTGATAATCCGGTGACTTCCTGCTGTCGGATCCATTTCACGGATAATGTCGGCACATTCTTTCGCAAAATCTTCCGGTAAAACACTTTCATTCTGCAAGCCCCACATCACAACGGATGGCGAATTTCTCCTCTCTTTGACCCATTGACGGAGTAACTTTTTGAAGTTTTCACGAAATTCGGGTGTGTCATACCAGATGTGGGCCGAAAATTGTGTCCAACATAAAATCCCGTTTTCATCCCAATGTTTTTGGTAGGACAAATGGTGCGGTTGATGCGCATCCCGGAACGCATTGAATCCTGCATCTTTTATTTGCCCGACGCGTGCCTTAATCTGCTCTTCAGAAAATGCGTGCGACTGCCCGAAAATATGCTCATACTCACAAACTCCGTTCATAAACACCGATTCACCATTCAGCTTAAACGTATTGTCGCCATCATTTCTGAAAATCGGCCAGCTCGCTGTTCGGATGCCGTAAGGCGTGGTAACTTCGTCTGTGGTTACACCGTTTCGCTTGATAACCGTTGCGAGTTGATAAAGGTAGGGTTTTTCCGTACTCCATAAAATCGGATTTTTAATTTCAGGGCTGATTTTTTTTATGATTCTCGTTTCACCGGGACGCAGGGTGATGGTGTCTGAAAGTCTGAAAACAGCAACTCCGTTATCGTTGTTTAGACGGGTAATAAACTCAATTGTTTCGGTAGAATTACTGTAGTTTTTTATTTCAGTTTCAATATTCAGGTAGTTGGTATTCTCATTCCAAACATGTACTCCGAATGGCTCTATCCGTACTTTGTCAATGATTTCCATTGTTACAGGCCTGAAAATCCCGAAGGGCTGAGAACCTTCCGAAAAACCCCATTCGGAAGAGCAACCGCCGCAAACCCACGGCATATCCATAATAAGCGAAGGATGTTCGGCTTTGATTGAAAGCGTGTTTTTAGTTCCGGCTTTGATGTGATCGGTTACTTCGAGAGTGAAGGTTGTTCTGCCGCTGAGATGCCTTCCCATGTTTTTGCCGTTTACAAAAACTGTCGCATAAGTTCCTATTCCTTCGAAACGTATAAAGATACGCTTATCAGAACTGACTTCGGGCATATCAAATTCTTTTGTGTACCACGCATTTCCGTGATTATTTCCGTGAAGCAACTGGCGATATCCTGCATAATCATCCCAATTGTGAGGGATATTCACATTAATCCAGTTTTTATCAACCTTGAAATCATCATGTTTTTTGCTGTTTTCTTCACCTGAAATTGTTTTCCAGTTTTTGTTTAGTGAAATGATTGTTCTCCTCCCTTTCGGTTCGGGTTCGGGGAATCGCAGCTTCGATCTGCCCATCGGTTTTGAAACCGCTACGGCAATTCCACGCTGATCATCATGATTTACTCCGCAATAAAAATGATACACCACGCCTTCGTGTACAACCACACTTGACTTGTGAGCAAAAAGATTGTCGTAACTTTTTGAAGGAATAATCAGATCTTCACCTTTCCAATCGGTCCAGTTTACCAAATCATACGAACAGGCAAAAGTGTTGAACGCTTTGTAAGGCCTCGATTCACGAAATGCTCCGAAATAAAACATTACGTACAAATCACCCATTTTTTGAATGTGGGCATCGCCTGTAATCCCTTCTTCGTGTGAAAAAACGGGATTTCCGGGGTAACGGGTCCACGATTTCATGTTGTCCGATAACGCGATTCCGATTCTTTCGGCTTTTATTTTTGATTCCGGATGAATGCCGCCTGCATTGTAAAACATAACGAATCGTTTCCCGAATCTTCCCGTTTTATCTTCAAAAACTGAACTTTTATACTGTATAATATTCTCAAACCACTGCGCGTTTTTCTCTTCGGGAGCCATGATTGGTTTATTGAAACCTTTCCATTCGTGTGCTTTTGTAATGTCATTGCTTGTGTAAGCCAGACCAATTTTCAAAGGGCCTGTTTCATAGCCGGTTTTTTTGCCACCGATATAGGTCATCCAGTACTTTCTCTTGAATTTAGCGAGTTCGTAAGAGCCACCCCAGTTGATATCCTGCAACGAAAGAAAACCGCCACGCTGATTCATATCCCAGCCTTTTTCTTTGAATGAAAGTATCCTGCCAAGTGTTTTCCACTCCAGCAAATTGTCACTTTCAGCGAGCCAGGTTTCGTATCCGCGTCCATCTTTTCCCGTTTTTCCATCGTAAATCAGGTAAGTCATGTACCATTTGTCGCCCTCACGAAAAACGGTCGGACAATCGGCTTTGTAGTTGTTTGTCGTCGGAGCAATGACCAATCCGTACTTGTAAGGCGTTTTGATTTTTTCGTAAACTTCCTCCATTTTGGATTGCGGTACAACGGTTTGAGCCGAGATATTACTCAAAAACAGAATTGATAGTATAAAAAATGATATGGATTTAAGAGAATGCATAGAGATATATGTGGTAGATTTTGTTTTAGTTAAATAGTTCAACATTATTTTTAGAAGTATTTGTTATCAATTTGTGTGAATGAAGGGTTGAAGTTTCATTGGAAATAAATTATAATTCATCTATTCTAATTTTAATTGCTCCCCTAAATCCTCTAATAGGAAGACTTTTAGCAAGTGCAAAAAGTGAAAATTATAAGCAATTTTCAGCGTACAATCTTACCCCTTTGGGCAGGATTGTAAGGTTTTTCTTTATTTCAACTATTTGAAGGGTTTCCAACCACTTCAAAAGTTGAAAAATCAACTTTCCAATTAGTCAGAGACCGTTGGAATGGTTTTAAAAGCGAATAATTAATTAGAATTTAACAGCCTTTCCCTCTTGGGGGAAATTCCAAGAGAGGAAGAGGGCATTTTATGACAAACGGGTTGAGATTACAGTTGAACCCATTATTCGCATAATTTACTAATTAAACACATTATAAAGTACAATCATTATCAAAATTAACGCGCCCCAGGCTATTTTCACACCTGAACTTACTTTGATTTTTTCAATTTCGATTGTTTTCGGCTCATCAGCCTTTGTTGCGAAAAGCGAGTAAGCTAACACGAAAATCGATAAGATAACAAAGATACCGAAAGAGATATATAAAAAGTGTATTCCGTTGAAAATCAGATTTAAATAGTACAACAATCCAATCCCGATACTGAAAACTGTTCCGAGTGAAAGAATTATATTGACGGCTTTCTCGGAAGTTTTTTTCCACAATACCGCTGATAAAAACGCAACTGCCATTGGTGGTGCGATAAACCCTAAAACGGATTGAAAAATATTGAAAAAACTCAGTCCCCGGATCGATGAAATACCGACTGCAAGGAAGAATGAGAATACCGATCCAATCAGCACAACGATTCGCCCTGTTTTTTTTATGCCCTGATTATCCAAGTCAGGTTTGAAACTTTTAACATAAATATCCATTGTGAAAACGGCACTTAGCGAATTAAGCGCTGAGCCGATTGTACTGATTAAAGCTGCCAGCATTACTATGACTACAAGCCCCAAAAGACCGGCGGGAAAAACTGTTTCGACTAATTTCAAATAAGCATCGGTGGAGTTCGAAAGATTCGGAATGAGAATAAAAACGAAAATCCCCGGCAGAATGAAAAGCGGAATGTCAATCAGTTTCAACCAGGCTACAAAGTTAGCGCCCATTTGTCCGTTTTTAAGGTTTTTTGCCCCGAGGACAGACTGCACCATCGATTGATCGGTACACCAAAACCAAATTCCCATAATCGGATATCCGAGTAGTATTGCCAACCAAGGAAAATCTTTGTCACTTAAAGGCTGAAATAGTTTCCAGTAGGATGAAGGAGTAGCTTCTATCACGTTTCCGATTCCACCAATTTTATTGAGTGAAAAAAGTACGAGCAGCACTGAAACACCAATTAACAAAAGCATTTGGAACACATTGGTGTATGCGATAGTTTTTAATCCGCCAAGGATGACAAATACAGCAGAAACAGTTACCAGAATAATGATACATTGCCAAAGCGAAAGATTTATGATTTGTGCCATAAAAACTCCACCAGAAAACAAGGTCAAGCCGAGCCACGAAATAACAATAGTTACAATGGTGTACCAAGCTATGTACTGTCTTGTTTTCTCACCAAACCGCTTCCCCATATACTCGGGCAGTGTAGTCACTTTCGCACCCAGATAGCGCGGTGCAAAGACAAAAGCCAACAGAAATATAAACGGAAACGCGTACCAGGAAAAATTTCCGGCTACGATTCCGCTTTCAAATCCGCTGCTCGCATTGGCAATAAGCATAGAAGGACCAACATTTGTACCCCACATCGTCAGCCCAATCGCGAACCAACCCAATGATTTATTGGCAAGAAAAAGATTCTCGCTTTTATCTCTTTTATTGGAAGCAGACCAAATTGCAATGCCAACTAAAATCACGATGTATGCAATGATTACGACAATATCGAGCGAAGAAAGATTGATGAAGTTTGACATGAGATCTAATCCCAAAAGAGGTACTTAAATGGATTTTTAATTGTAAACAAAGGTTTTTACAGCTTTTACTGAAAATTCAAAAAATTATATAAAATTGCGTTTTTAATTTCACTTTATTGGTTAGAAGTTAAATTCAGATAACTTGTCCACACCTCGCCTTCTTCTGCCCCCTCGATACCTTCTTGATACCGACTCATAATTGAATTCCATTCATCTACTCTTGGATTATTCTCAGTCGTTTTTGGATTCAATTCTGCCAATGTTTTCCCGTTGGGAATGCTGATAACGAGCATTAATTGTCGCCCGTTTCTAAAAACGAGAACTTGCTGAAAATCAGCATTGCAAAATCCTTCGGGTACTTCTCTCCATTTGGAAAATTGGAATTTGTGATAGTCCAGATACTCTTGTTGCATTATCGGATTTTCCACTAAATTGGCAGTCATTATCACGTGACTCCATTCTTCGGCAGGTTTCTTTTTACAGTATTCGGCTCCGTTGAAATTGTAAAACGGCTCCGGAAAAACATTGATTTTCTGATTGGGAAAAGCGCTGTGAATATTCATAAGCAAGTTGTCCACCCGCTTTCGATTAGTGTAAATAACCCACCGATTTTGCCGGTTAAAAAGAGAAGCCGAATCGATATGATTTGACTTGGCAAACTCCAAGAATGAATCATTTGAAATAAATGACTGCAAATCAATTATTTCAATAACTGCCGTGTGCTGCTTTTCCGATCGGCAGCTGATAAATAGCAAAACAGTGATAAGGATCCCAAGGTATTTTGATATTTTCATGCGATTATTTATAATTTTTCACTTTAAGGATGTATGGAACACGCCATTAATCATTTCCTTAGGTTTGAGATTTATCTTAAATGGCTGTTTCATAAAGTATTATTTCTGACCGACAAAAAATATTAATACACAACATATGTCGCAGATATACAATTACATATAGCTTGAAAACAACTTATGGGATTGCTTTTTTGACTTCGTAGAAGTTAATTTTGCATAATCTGCCAAAGGTAGGACAAGTGCCCCAATTATACTTGTGGGGAGGGATACCATAAGTTAGTAATCAAACACTGTAAGTGTTTCCTAATACTGATTTTTAGGAAAACTCCTACAGAGTTCTACCATGTCTTTGACCTTTCACCCCCGGATAAATCCGGGGGTTATTTTAGGAATTGTCCTACAGACAATTTTTAGTCGGTCAGTAGTGATAAAGCATTTAATATGATTATCCGTTTTTGTTCCTAATCTTAAATAATCTTTTTTTAGATTGGGACTAACCGCTTCAAGTCGGTTTGTCCCGTTGTCCTACGACGTAAATATGCAACAACACCGAATATCGGGATTGTTGTGGTGCAACAGTTCAAAATTGCAACATATATAAATGATTGCGGATAATCATATTATTTAATCACTCACATACCGGACTGCCGAAATTGGTCTTTAGAGAAATGAAAAATATGACTCATAAAGTTTTTCTTAGTAAAACAACCAATCCACATGCTCAGATGATTCATCTTCAACTAATCCGACATTTCGTGACGTGATATCGGATGTTGAAAAACCTAAAATCAGACACATTCCTCTTCCAATCGAAAGGGTGTGTTTTCCTGCCGCAAAATTATACGTATGTATGTTTACTGCCGGTTGTCCTGAGAGTTTGATTGCGTTGATTAATACCGGATCGGCCTGTCCATACAGATTGGCTGATGCATCGGTTTCTAATGTAGGCGCTTTAGCGTACGCGCTTTGATCGTTTCTGAAAAACCCTACTAATAATTTTACCGGCTCTTTCGTTTCAAAGGTTAATGTCGTACCGTTTTTCTTCTGATTTTCACCATTTACCTTATAAACTTTCATTTTTTTCAACTCCTGTGCCACATCTTCTACTTTTGAGTCTTCACCTTCAATTATTTCTAACCCTTCACTCAGTGAAATCCATTTTCCGCTTGTACCGGAGACAGATAGCTCGGCTGGAATCAATTCATCTGCAGCAACAGCGCTTTTTTTATCATCTGATTCGAGAATCGCCAGATTTTCTTTGAAATTTTCAAGCTCTTTTTCGTAATGAGGAAGCAATTCGAGCCAGGTCTTGTTTTTACCATCATCACCGCCAATCGGGATACGACGCTGAGCGGTTTGCATGCTGTTGGCGTAAAGATAAGTGTCTTTTGTCAAATCTACCAATTTTCTGTAATGATCCAGGCTTTTTTCCATCAGAGGAATCGCTTTTTCGAGGTCACTCACATCTTTGGTGTATTGATAATCAAGCACATGTTCGGCCGCTTTTACTTTTGAATTGAAGAAATAGGCAAATTCACGGTAACTGTAGATGTCATTTTTCAGACGTAGAAATTCATCTTTATTTTTCGTAACTTTCTTCTCGGCTTTGTCAATTGCAGCAACGGCTTTATCACCATGTGCTACAACTTCAGCAATGATATTCAGTGGAAGTTCACCAACATGCGGAATATTGTTCATTTTTTTCTCAACATATTCTATCAGTTTTTCACCTTCCGGACCGCACGATTCGTAAAAACCGGGATATATCCGATACTTGTACGGATTTACCAATTGGCTCATAAACATTCCGAGGAGTAAAGTCTGGCGATTGCCTTCGGTGATTCCGAATCGACGGAGTAATTTTGGAGCAATTTCTCCCGATTGTTCGTATGCTTCGAGGATATTTGAGGCGGAATTTCCGCTTCCGTAGTAATCGGCAAGTACGTTTGTCCAGTAATTTTTCTCATCCTTCCTGGTGCGGTCGGCTTTCCATGCATAGCGTCCCCAAGCTTTGTACCACATCCAATCCCTGTCCAACTGCTCTAACCTTTTTCCTCCGGACAATTTATCTGCCGTGAAAGGCCAATCCCAGTATGAAGCCTGCGGATAAAGATGTAGTGCGTTGGCGCCGTGCACATTATGCATTGCTTGAATGGATTTTTGAATAAAATCCGGTGATGCATAGCGGAAAGGTTCGAGATTTGCCAGAATATGGACGTTGTCAATATGAACCGAGCCTAACGAGCTCAAATCTTGGTGGATTTTTGACCAGGGTCCACGCGGTTCGTAGGTGGTGAGTGATTCACCGTTGTACTTGTGCATCGTATAAAGATTTTTGTAAAGCGGAAGAGCCTCATCCATTACCATCTTGGCATCGGTATCGTGAGCACGAAGCAGAAGCGGCGGTTCATCTGTTCTGCCCAATGCTTTCAGTCCATCTTTTACACCCGGAATAATGGTTTCGGTAAACCAAACCACATCGTCTTCATACGTCGCCATGGCTTCTCCAAGACAAACCAGAAGACCTACATTCGGATATTTTTCAATAAATGCGGCAACTGATTTACGTGTATAATCAGCAATTAAAGGCGTAATAGGTCGGTTCCTGTCCTGTGTCTTTAGTCCGTAATGTTCAGCAAAAGGCTTGGAAAGCAAGATGTTGTAAAACATTTGAATCACATAAATACCTCGCTTTTCGGCTTCAGTGGTAAGAAACGAAAAAATTTCCTCATTCTTTTTGAAAGTCTCATCGTCCACCTCTACAGCAAACGGATAATCTTCCAGCTTCACCAATGAAGCAAACGGATGTCCGTTCCACAGGTAGAGCGAGTTCATCCGATTCTCAACAAGCATATCCAGATACTTTATCCACAGGTCTTTATCGTAAAACCAGGGGAAAGTTTCGGGAGTGTAAGGATATTCATATACGGTTCGTCCCGGGAGGTAATAGGGCTTTTGAAGGCCCACGCAGGTACCGCGCAGTACCATTTCAGGAGCATCAGTCAGCTCTTTCGGGAATGAATTATCCGCTTTTAACAAATCGGAAAGTTCCAGACAACCGTAAAGCGCTCCGGTCTCATCCTGTCCGTAAATCAGAGTGATGTTGTCTTTTGTCGCGATAAAGAAGCCTTCTTTCTTTATTTCTGCAGGCTTGTTGAGATTGAGCTTTTCTGCGATTAATGAAAACAGAGAATCATTATCTTCAATGATTACAATTGAATTTGCGGTTAATTTCTCTAACTCATCGATCTTCAATTCTTGAATCTCAACCTGATATTTTTTATCGGAAAGTACTTTATTCAGGTACTCAACCCCGAATTGTAATCTGCTCGAAGAATCAGTTAACTTGTAGATTATAAGTGAATTATTTTTTTGACAAGCAATAAACGCCAATAAAATAAGGATAAGAAATAAATTTTTTGCTTTTCTCATTACGTAAGTTTTTCAGATTTTTATCTTTGGTTTTATACTGTTAAATATAGACGTGAAGCAAGGGGAAATGTACTCAATAAGCAAGTGAGAGAACAATGAAATCAGATTGTCACAGACTCCTCAAAAGTAGAAACGGGGACTCCGCACGAAGCGAAGTTCCCGTTTCATTTTGAAAACTGAAAACAACACAATCTTAATTATACCTGATAATAAACTATTTTTTTCCCTTTTTAGCTTCTCCTGACTTCGACACGCATCA
>LSQX01257774.1_pt1 | contig 14403 bp, 8 predicted proteins | sample 654561 | NCBI WGS metagenome assembly LSQX01 (sample SAMN04489861, study PRJNA283612) | anaerobic digester metagenome | isolation source: 4 biogas reactors fed with cattle manure at either 37C or 55C with and... | place: Denmark: Kongens Lyngby | collected 2014
CTACTGTGTCGCTTGTGTTGAATGGAAAGAACAAGAATGGCAGGGTCAGCGAGGAGATGTCCAAAAAAATTATCGATAAGGCAGCGGAATTGAATTATATCCCCAATAGTTTGGCGAAGGGGTTAAAGATGGGTCATTCGAAATCGATCGGCTTGATCGTAGCTGATATTTCGAATGTTTTTTTTGGTACGTTGGCACTTCATATCCAGAATTATGCCGAAAGTGAGGGATATACGGTCATTATTGGCAATACCAATGAAAAGTTGGCACAGATGGAGAAGATTATCTTTTTTCTCAATTCGCGGCAGGTGGATGGGTTGATCATTACGCCGGCCGAGGGAAGCGATGAGTTGATTCAATCGATTTTAGAGATTAAGAAACCGCTGGTGTTGGTAGATAGGGGATTTCCCGATTTAGATGTTTCTTCCGTGTTGATCAACAATTATGAAATATGTTTTCGTGCCACAAAACAGTTGATCGATCAAGGGTATAAAAATTCAGCGTTTATTGGTTACAAGCAGAATCAATTCCATACCAATGAACGGAAAAGAGGATTTGTTGAAGCCATGAAAGAGGCTGCTCTGTTTACTCCTGATCAGGTAAAGGAGGTTAGCTATCAATCTTTGGAAGAAGATATGGACGAGGTAATTTCGCAGTTGTTGAAATGCGCGCAAAAAGTGGAGGCTATTTTCTTTGCCACCAATACAATTTCTATGGCAGGAGTGAAATCGCTTCTTAAACGTGGGGTGCTTATCCAGAAAGATATTCAGGTAATGTGTTTCGATGAAACAGATGCCATTAATCTCTTTCCATTCAGGGTACCGTTTATCAAGCAATTCATAGAGGAAATGGCAAGAAAAGCATTGGAATTATTGATTGAGCAAATTGAGAAGAAAGAGGTGAAAAACCACAAACTTTTTTTGGAAGCTGAATTGATCAGTTGATTTTTTTTACAATAAGTTAATCGTTTAATTTTTATTTTTTTTAGGGTCACCATAATCGAAGAGAAATTATTCATCATAATAGTTAATCGTTTAACTAAGGATTGAGACAAATTATTTTAAAAGGAGTATGAATATGAAACAAGTTTATCCTAAAATTGGAATCCGTCCTATTATAGATGGGCGTCGGGGAGGCATCAGGGAATCTCTTGAAGATACGACCATGAACCTTGCCAAAAGTGTTGTGAAACTGTACCGTGATCATCTTCGTTATCCCGATGGATCGGTGGTAGAATGTGTGATTGCGGACTCCTGCATTGGGGGTGTGCGAGAGGCTGCTTTGTGTGCAGAAAAGTTTGAACGGGAGAATGTGGGTCTTTCTTTATCGGTGACTCCCTGTTGGTGTTACGGGTCGGAGACTATTGACATGAATCCCTATATACCCAAGGCAATTTGGGGATTTAACGGTACAGAACGTCCCGGAGCGGTTTATCTGGCAGCGGCTTTGGCGGTTCATAACCAGAAGGGGTTACCGGCATTTGGTATTTACGGAAGGGAAGTGCAGGATATGAATGACCCGGCCATACCGGGTGATGTGGAGGAGAAGCTGCTTCGTTTTGCCCGTGCCGGCCTGGCGGTCGCTCTTATGCGGGGGAAATCGTATTTGGCAATAGGTTCTGTCTGTATGGGGATTGGCGGCTCCATGGTTCAACCCGACTTTTTACAGGAATATTTAGGGATGCGTGCAGAATTTGTAGACAGCTCGGAGATCATCCGCCGGATTGAGCAGGAGATCTACGACAAGGAGGAGTACCGGAGAGCGATCGATTGGGTGGAAAAGAACTGTAAACCGAATGAATTGCCCGATCATAATCCGGAAACGATTCGCCGCAGTCGTGCACAAAAAGATGCCGATTGGGCATATGTGGTGAAAATGACCATGATCATGCGAGATCTGCTGATCGGCAATAAAAAGCTCACTGAGATGGGTTTTGCTGAAGAAGCAATGGGTCACAATGCCATTTCGGGTGGTTTTCAGGGACAACGGCAGTGGACCGACTTTCTTCCGAATGGCGATTTTTCGGAGGCTATCCTCAATTCGTCGTTCGATTGGAATGGGATACGTGCTCCATTTGCTTTTGCCACCGAAAATGATCACTTGAACGCCCTCTCCATGTTGTTCGGCAATCTGTTGACAAATAGGGCCCAAATTTTTGCCGATGTGCGTACCTACTGGAGTCCCGAATCCATTGAACGGGTAAGCGGCTGGAAGCCGGAAGGGATGTTGAAAGACGGAGTGATCCATCTCATCAATTCGGGTGCGTGTACCCTTGATGCAACCGGAGAGCAGACGAAAGAGGGAAAGCCGGTCATGAAACCCCATTGGGAGATAGAGGAGCGTGAAGTAGATGCCATGTTGAAAGCCACTCAATGGGGGCCATCGTCGCTTGAATACTTCCGGGGAGGCGGTTATTCCTCCAAATTATTGTCGAAAGCAGGGATGCCTGTCACCATGTGCCGGTTGAATCTGGTAAAAGGGGTGGGGCCAGTGCTCCAGATCGCTGAAGGGTGGACGGTTACTTTTCCGGAAGAGGTATTTTCGATCATCGACAGGCGAACCGATAAAACATGGCCATCTACTTTTTTTGTACCGAGGCTGACCGGAAAAGGGCGTTTTACCGATACCTACTCGGTCATGAACTATTGGGGAGCCAATCATGGTGCCATCAGCTACGGCCATATCGGTGCCGACTTGATTACGCTCGCTTCGATGCTTTCGATACCGGTCAATATGCACAATATGGATGAGTCGGCGATCTTTCGTCCCTCGGCATGGTCCTCCTTCGGTTCCGATAATGAAGGGGCGGATTATCGGGCATGTACTGTTTATGGACCATTATACAGATAATTCAATAAGAAGGATTTTTTTGAAAAAACAAATCATAGTAGGGTTTCTTCTTCTCTTTCTTCTACATAATTCATGTAGAGAGAACTACCAAGATGTTTCATCCGGTCTCATATTTTCTGCCCTTTTACAACCGATAGATGGAAGAAGTATGCGATCTTCATCGACCAAAACCGATGAAGAAGGGAGGCCCATTCCTCATAATTCGGATAATTCGACGGTATTGCCAGGTGAGACCAAAGTGGTGCTTGATGCCATAGGTGCAGGTATCGTAACCCATATGTGGTTTACTTTTCTGGGACCGGAAAAGCATCCCTGGGCGCCGAACGGTTCAGCCACACATCAGGAGATGGTGTTGAGAATCTTTTACGATGGCAATGAAAAACCGGGAGTAGAGGTGCCTTTTGGCGATTTTTTCGCCAATTGTTTCGGTAAACGCAGTGAGGTAATCAGTCTCCCCGTTATTGTTGAAGATGCCGATTCATACAATTGTTTTTGGCATATCCCATTTAAAAAATCGATACGGATTGAAATTGTCAACCAAAGTAAAGAAAAAAACATCAGCCTACTCTATTATAATATTGACTGGATCAAGAAGGAGAAACTACCCAAAGAGACACCCTATTTTTATGCAAAGTATCGGCAGGAATATCCCACCGTGGGCGAGGGTGATTATTTGATTCTGGAAACTGAAGGGAAGGGACATTATGTGGGGACGGTTCTGGCGGTAAGAACGCGGAGCCCATCATGGTTCGGTGAAGGAGACGAGAAAATTTATATTGACGGAGAAGAGAAGCCTTCAATTTGGGGAACCGGTACGGAAGATTATTTTCTTTCTGCCTGGGGCTCAAATCAAACGTGCATACTCCCTATTTCGGAACGGTCTATTTTGATCAATGGGGAATAGTGGGCAGTCATACCTCGGCTTATCGTTGGCATCTTGCCGATCCCATTGTCTTCAATAAAAAGATAAAGGTGACGATGGAGACTTATGGCTGGATTTCTCCCGATGAAAATGCAGAGCAGAAAGCACACAGCTGGAATAAGAGAGAGGATGATTTTGCTTTTGATAGAGAGAATGATTGGGTGGTGAACCCGAAATTATATCATTGAGTCCACTCCAAAAAGTGCTTGTGGATAGTTTAGCTATATTTTTTATTGTGCGACATATGACTTAATAGTCAATTTATAAGGGATTTATTCCATTGGATGAGGAAATTGTAAAACAAATGGTCCGCATGATTTTTTCTGAACAGTGGAATAGAAGGGATAAGAGAAGAGATTTTAAGGATTGCCTGAAAAATGGGAGGAAATTGTTTTCAATCATTTAAACAATTAATAATTAGTTGCAAAGAGTATGAAAAACAGACATTTAAAAAAATTGTTTCTGATTACCTTATTCAGTGTAGGAAACATGTTGTTTTGTATGGCACAATCGGGACACAAAGTTACCGGTCGTGTGATGGATACGAAAAATGAACTCCTGATTGGGGTGAATGTGATGGAAGTAGGTACTACAAATGGAGCGGTAACAGATATTAATGGTACTTATATCATTCATCTGACGACACAAGATCCGGTTCTTCGTTTCACTTATGTGGGCTTTAAGGAAAGAGAAGTTCAAGTAGGGAAACAGGGAATTATTGATATCTTTCTGGAGGAAGAGACGGAGGCCCTCGAAGAGGTAGTGGTTATTGGCTATGGGACTCAAAAGAAGGTTTCGGTAACGGGAGCGGTTTCCAATGCCGAAGTGAAACAACTTCAAGCGGTTCCGGCAGCCTCTTTGTCAAATGCATTGGGCGGGACAATTCCGGGAATTATCACCCGTCAATCGAGTGGTGAACCGGGGTTCGATGGGGCAGCTCTCTACATTCGCGGTATGGCCACCCTGAATACCGGGTCGGGTTTTACCTCTCCGCTTATTTTGGTTGACGGGGTGGAGCGCGATATCAATGTGGTGAATATTCAGGAAGTAGAAAGTTTCACTATTTTGAAAGATGCTTCTGCTACGGCTGTGTATGGGGTACAAGGGGCGAATGGGGTTATCCTGATCACCACCAAGAAAGGGGTTCAAGGGAAACCGAAGGTCACTTACCGCGGCGAATATGCCACGCTTCAGGGGAAACGGTTCCCCCAATATATCGAAGCCTATGAATTTGCGACTTTGATGAATGAAGCCGCATTCAACTCCCAACTGTCGTCGTTACCCTGGAGCTCTGAAGATATCCAGACATTCAAAGATGGATCCGAACCCTATCTCTACCCCAATGTGAATTGGATAGATGAAGTGTTTAAAAAAGATACCTGGCAAACGACACACAACCTGAATGTTTCGGGAGGAAATGAGGTGGCACGCTATTACATAAATCTCGGATATATCGGGAAAGACGGTCTGTATAAGGAGGACAAATCGTATGATTGGGAAACAAACGGAGGAAAATTCCGCCGTTACAATCTGCGGTCGAATATCGATGTGAACGTCACCAAGGATTTATCTCTTGAATTGGGATTGGCCACGACCATCCAAAACAGAAGTTACCAAGGTACCAGTGCCGGTGCTATCTGGTCGGCCATACGACAAACATCGCCGTTGATCTATCCGGTAAGGAATCCGGATGGATCGATCGCCGGAGGGGGTACCACTGCCTATCTTATCGGTAATCCTTATGGTTTGGCTACGCAAACCGGTTATACGCAAATGTATATCGGGAATAATCAGGGGAACTTGGCTGCCCGTTGGGATTTATCCAAACTTGTCACAAAAGGGTTGTCGTTAAGCGGGAAATTTGCATTCGACCACTATTATAAAAATGAGGTAGGTCGCCGACAAGCTTTTGGAGTGAAACAGGTTACGGGGCGTGATGAGGATGGAGAATATATCTATCGTATTTGGCGTGAACAGGGAACGATGGGATACAGCCTCGATATCCAGGATTCCAACTATTCCATGTATTGGGAGGGTGCTTTAAATTATGCACGAAAGTTTGGCCTTCACGATGTGGCAGCGCTGTTGCTTGTCAATCGGAAAGAGTATAAAAACCTGACTGCAGGCTCTTCGATAAATAACTTACCCAACCGTCATCAAGGCGTTGTAGGTAGATTTTCATATAATTACGGCAATCGTTATCTGACGGAATTCAATTTTGGCTATAACGGATCGGAACAATTCCCCAAAAAAAACCGGTATGGATTTTTCCCTTCCCTCTCAGTGGGATGGGTGGTTTCGAGTGAAGAATTTTGGAATCCAAACGTTGTGAACAATCTGAAGATAAGGGGATCGGTAGGAAAAGTGGGGAGTGATTTAGTAAGTGGCGATCGGTTTTTGTATGTCACCGCAGTGAATACCGCCGCAACGGGATATTGGTATGGTGCCGGGCAGACTTGGTTAAGTGGAATTGAGGAGAAGAAATTTGGCGTAGATTTGGTTTGGGAAACTTCAACCAAATACAACGCAGGGATCGATATTGGTTTATTGAATATATTCAGTTTACAATTTGACGCCTTTAAAGAGCGGCGCGAAAATATTTTATTGAAACGGGCGCAGTTACCTGCCCTTCTTGGGTTGGTTCCTCACGGTACCCCTTACGGGAATGTGGGGATTGTGGATAACAAAGGATTTGATGCTGCCATCGAATTCAAAAATGTCACATCTTACGGATTGACCTATTCCTTGAGGGGAAATTTCACTTATGCCCACAATACAATCATAGAAGACGACACACCTATCCCGGCAGAAACCTATCAAGAGACCAGAGGAACATCGCTTACGCAAGCATTTGCATTGGTAGCAGAGGGTTTGTTCAAAGATCAGGAAGAGATTGACAACTGGCCTAAATCTGAATTTCAGACCTCCATAATACCGGGCGATATCAAATACAAGGATATGAACGAGGATGGGGTCATCAATGAAAAAGACAGAGTTTTTATCGGTCATCCCCAAATTCCCGAAATCATGTTTGGTTTTGGTGGAGGATTGGCATACAAGAACTTTGATATCTCAGTCCAATTTTCCGGTGTAGCCAACCGAAGTACTTTCCTTACGGCAGCAGGGATGTATCCCTTCTCATTGGAATATCCGAACTATAATGTTTTAAGGGAGTATTACGACAATCGCTGGGTGCCGGGAGCAGACAATTCAAAAGCCCAATATCCGACGGTTATTGCTGCAAACAATGTACATAACAACCGCACTTCGACCATTTATATGCGCGATGCAAGTTATATGAAATTGCAAAATGCGGAGATCGGTTATACTTTTCCTAAGGAATGGTTGAAAATATTGCATATTGCAGGGATTCGGCTCTTTGTGAACGGTTCTAATTTATTGACATTTGACAAACTGAAAATAATTGATCCGGAGCAAAACATCGGTGATGCCTATCCATTACAGCGAACCATAAATTTCGGAACCCAAATTAATTTCTAATTTTATTATACTATGAGATCTACAATTTTAAAATATGCAGGAATCCTTTTTGTAGCAGTCTGGTTGTTATCGTGTGGTGATTATCTGGATAAATTGCCCGAAGGGGATATGACAGTGGAAGAGGTATTTGAAAATTACACAACCGCGAAACGTTGGCTGGCAAATACCTATATGCATTTGCCGGCAGAATTGAATTATATGTGCGGGTTGAGTGACACATGGGCAAGAAATCCATTTACTGCCGGATGTGATGAGATGGAGATTGCCTATGGGGGTGCTGCTTCGCATTATCTGAACAATGGATCGATGAATTCGAGCAATTCCAAATCCATTTGTCCGGTATGGCATGAATGTTTTATGGGAATCCGCAAAGCCAATATTTTTCTGGAAAATATCGATGCTACTCCGTTGCCGGATGAGGTGGATGCGCTACAATTTACGGAAGCAATCCGAAACCAGTGGAAAGGCGAAGCCTATTTTTTAAGGGCGTTTGCATACTACCAACTGGTCAGGACTTATGGGCCGGTACCCATTACCGACCATGTACTGCCGACCAGTGGAGATTATACTACCATCAAGCGAAATACCTTAGAGGAGTGCATTCAATTTATTGTTGATGATTGCGACCGCGCCATCGCTTTTTTGCCGGTACGGTTTACAGGCGAGAATATAGGCCGTTGCTCCGGAGGGGCTGCCATGGCTTTAAAATCGAGGACATTGCTTTATGCGGCATCATCAATCTACAATGGCCATGCCCATTTTAGGAACTATGTTGATAATGAGGGTACCCATCTGTTTCCCACCAGCACCGATGCTACCAAATGGAGTATAGCGGCAACCGCTGCCTTGGATTGTATCACTGCGCTGGAGAATGCCGGTCATACACTCTATAAAGCAAAGCTTCCTAATTATGTAAATAACTATCGTGGTATTCACCAGGAACTTTATAATGACGAGTGGATATGCTGGAGAAATGTGGAATGGTATAATCACTTGGACAATTGCGGTACTATTCTCAGTTTAAAAGGATTCTCAATCCTGAATCCTACGCAGGAAATGGTGGATGCCTACCAAATGGCAAACGGCCTGGCCCCCATCACCGGGTATAAGAATGATGGGCTGACTCCTATCATCAATTCGGCATCGGGCTATGAGGAAGAAGGGTACACTTCGGCTGTAGGATCTGACGGATGGTGTCCGGCAGGGGTGCGGAAAATGTATGCTAACCGGGAACCCCGTTTTTATGCGTCGATCAACTTTACAGGGCAAAAGTGGTTGGGTACCACTTGTGACTTCTGGTATACCGGAAAAGATGGGCGGCGTGGTGCCGGCTCCGACTATTGCAAAACCGGATACCTGATAGCCAAGATTATCAATCCCAATGCAAATCCCTCCACAGGGGCAGGTTACACACGGAAAGCCTGGCTCTATATGAGGCTGGCCGAGATCTATCTGAACTATGCCGAAGCGATAAACGAAGCGGAAGGACCGGCTAAAGCGTACTTATATGTGAACAAGATCAGGTCCAGAGCGGGAATTCCAGATTTGCCCGCAGGTTTGGACAAAGATCAGATGCGGGAAGCGATCTATCGTGAACGGAGGATAGAATTGGCTTTTGAAGGGCAGCGCTATTGGGATGTCCGTCGTTGGGGAACAGCGGAGAACACAGAGAACGTGCCAATTCATTGTATGAATATTATGGCCGGCACCTCTTTACAGGATAATGCTTTTTATGAATGGGTGAAGTGTGAAGACCGTGTATTTGAAACCAAGCACTATTGGTTTCCGATTCCGCAAAGTGAGATTGACATCACCCAACGTTCCTTGGTACAAGGTCCCGGCTGGACTGAGGACGAATAGCAATATAGTGAGTTATTAGTAGAAAATAAATAATTTTGATCATATGAAATCAATTAAATATATCATCTCACTCTTTTTCTTGCTCCTTTTTCTTGGTTCGTGCACAGAGGAGGCTGGTTACGAGAAAGGTGCACAGAGAGCTTATGTGAGGATTCCGGAGCGTGATATCATGATGGAAACCGATGAGGAGAATAAAATCACGGTGACGCCGATATTTGACAGTGAGGCAACCGCTGCGGGAAAATTTGTATGGAGTGTTGCCAATCAGGAATTGGCAAGCATCGTCGAGAATGGGGACAATTCGGTTACCATTACCGGATTAAAGCCGGGATATACTTATCTGAGGATCGCATCGGAGAATGGAAAGCTGTACTATACTTCCACCTTGAAAATCAATCAGGCTTTTCAGTTTAATCATCCCCTGTTGATAGATTTTGGCACGTTAAAATCAGATAGTCCATTCAACTGTATGCTCAATCCCTCGGAAAAATTGCAGGGGCTGGTTGATATAAAAGGATTTGTATCGAAATATGCAATCGAGGTCAGCGGATCATTCAACTGGCTGGATAGAAATACCCATTCCAATGCGTTGGGATTTCCAGATAATGTTGCTTTCGATATGTTTTTCAACGATGGAATTCATGTCGCCTCGGCCGGTTTTATTCTCTCCAAATTGAAAAAGGGTGCAAAATATACATTGATCTGTTATGCCACAATCGACGATGGCGGACAGACCCAGACTCGATATACAGCTACGGGAGAGAATGAAAAAAGTGGACTTCTGTTCACCAGCAGGAATCCATCCAATGTAGTTATCTTGGAAGATATAATTCCTGATAATAACCAGAGTATAAAGTTGATGCTCTCTCCGGGTCCCGAGAATTATCAGTGGGCACTTTTCTATGGTATTACAGCATTGATTATCGTTCCGGAAAACTATGATTTGAATTTACTTTTTTAATTAGAGTAGCATTCGGCATTCAAGAACGGAGAAAAGTTTATCTTTGGGGTTACACTGCTTCCGTAGCCATAGTTTATCAGACCGATAATATTGATCACCTTAATTAAAACATAGTAGAGAAATGAAATATGATCGCAGGAGATTCCTGAAAAAGATAGGAGTTGGCACAATTGCCGCATCTGCTATTCCCACTTTCACATCGGCCGAAAGCCTGTTGAGGTCGAATAATCCGGAGCCATTGAATTTTCAGGTTGACAGAACGGTGAGAAAGTATAATGAGGAATACCGAGATGAATATTTAAGCAGGGTGGCTTTCCCGATTGGAGGCATAGGTGCCGGCATGTTTTGTCTGGAGGGGAGTGGCGCAATCTCTCATCTGTCGGTAAATAATCGGCCGGAGATCTACAATATCCCTTATGCTTTTGCGGCCATCAGCATTAAAGGGATAGAAAATGGAGCGAAAGTGCTGGAGTCAACCGTCCCTACCTGGAAACTGTTTGGCCCACGGGGAAGTGGGCTTGGTTTGGGTAGCCGCAATTACGGATTGCCGAGGTTTGAAAAGGGTTCGTTTCTTGCCCGCTTCCCTTTTGGGATGATAGATTTGGAAGATAACGACATTCCGCTGAAGGTGAGGATTACCGGTTGGAGCCCATTTATTCCCACCGATGAAGACAACTCGAGTCTTCCCGTAGGTGTATTGGAATACTCGTTTACAAACCGTTCAGCTCATTCGGTTGAAGCCGTTTTTTCATATAATGCCCGAAACTTTATGGATAGTGGGGGAGATATTTACGCGCAGAAGAACGGTTTTATCATGGGCAAGTCAGGTAACGGGAGCAATAAAGGTATCGACGGATTTGCCATCTATCTGGACGACAATGATGCGGTGACCGACCATTGCTGGTTCAGGGGGGGGTGGTTCGACGCGCAGACGATCTTATGGGATAACATAAGAAATGCGAAGGTGGTGGACAATCCCCCCATTGAAGGGGTTTCTCCGGGCGCTTCCATCTATCTTCCGATGAAATTGAAACCGGGTGAAGAGAAAACAGTGAAGGTCAATTTCTGCTGGTATTTTCCTCAGTCGGACCTCTCAATCGGACAGAAAATTGTCACCGGAGCGGCATTTGACGGTAAAGTGACCACGAGGGCGGTCAGGAATCAGCAAAAAGTGTCGGGTTATGCCGGGGGAGGTTTGTTGAACACCTTTGATCCGCATGGAGATGGACAGGTGGGAACTTTACTCTCCCCTACCTTTCCCATCAACAAGAGGTACCTCAAATTTTTAGTGGGTGGCGGCAATCAAAAAGAGAAAACATCGGTCAACCTGTGGATAGATGGTCAGATCGTGGAGAGTGCCGCGGGGAACAACAGTGAACAATTGAGAGAAGTGATCTGGGATTTGGACAAATATGCAGGAAAGACCGGGCGACTGAAAATCATTGATCTCGACACATCTCCCTGGGGACATATTCTCGCCGACCAGTTTGTGCTGACCGATCGTTCCGATGAGCTCCTCTCCTCCCCTTCTTCCGGAGCGATTGTGTTGGCTGATTTTGAAGATGATTATGGAGAAGGGTGGGAAATTGAGGGACCCGAAGAGTCGGGCACCTCAAATCCGGAAAATATCTATTATCGCCCTTGGTATGCGACCCGTTTTGATAGTTTGGAGAATTTGATCCACTATTGGGATGCACACAGTGACATCTTGAGAAAAAATTCCGAATTGTTCAGAGATGCCTTTTATAACTCTACCCTTCCACCTGAAGTGCTGGAAGCAGTTGCTGCCAACCTGACCATCTTGAAATCGCCCACTGTCTTGCGTGTATCGGATGGGAGGTTTTGGGCATGGGAAGGGTGCAGCGACGATTCGGGTTCTTGTCATGGAAGTTGTACCCATGTATGGAACTATGCACAGGCTCTTCCCCATCTCTTCCCCGCTTTGGAACGAACGCTGCGGGAAACGGAATTCAGGGTGAGTCAAAATGAGGAAGGACATCAGAATTTCAGGAGCAATATGCCGATCACCCCTACCGACCACAATTTTCATGCGGCGGCAGATGGTCAGCTGGGAGGCATCATGAAGGTGTACAGAGATTGGAGGATCAGTGGAGATACAGCATGGATGAAATCACTCTACCCTTATGTGAAGAAGAGTATCGATTATTGTATCCGCACATGGGATCCCAAGCGGAAAGGATATCTCGAAGAGCCACATCACAATACCTATGATATTGAGTTTTGGGGAGCGGATGGGATGTGTACCAGCTTTTATTTGGGTGCGCTGACCGCTTTTATTGAGATGAGCAAAACCCTTGGGGAGCCTTATGGCGATTACCGCTCTTTGTTGACCAAAGGGAAGGAGTATATGGAGCAAAGTCTGTTCGACGGTGAATATTTCATCCAGAAGATCCAATGGGAAGGGTTGGAAGCCCCTAATCCCGTCGAGATCCAATCTTTTGGAGGGAGCTATTCGGAGGAGGCGATTGGGCTATTGAAAAAAGAGGGACCCAAATATCAGTATGGTACCGGCTGCCTTTCGGATGGGATTTTGGGGATGTGGATGGCTTCTGTTTGCGGCGTTCCGGAAGTTGTAGATAACGGCATGGTTGCCAGTCACCTGAAAGCTGTCCATAGATATAACTTGAAGAGCACATTGATGGACCATTACAATCCGCAACGGTCGACCTATGCGTGCGGGAATGATGGAGGATTGTTGCTCTGTTCATGGCCGAAAGGGGGAGCACTCTCCCTGCCGTTCGTCTATAGCAATGAGGTGTGGACCGGCATTGAGTATCAGGTGGCAAGCCATCTGATGCTGAAAGGGGAGGTAGAAAAAGGGCTGGAGATAGTGCGTGTGTGTCGGGACAGGTATGACGGTTCGGTAAGAAATCCTTTTAACGAGTATGAATGCGGTCACTGGTACGCCCGGGCAATGGCGAGTTATGCAATGTTACAGGCACTCACCGGTGTAAGGTATGATGCTGTGGACAAGATATTGTATATTGATTCAAAGATAGGGGATTTCACCAGTTTTATCTCTACCGGAACGGGGTTTGGTACAATTTCATTAAAAAATGGAAAACCTCGATTGGCACTCTTATTTGGTTCAATTGATATCGAAAAATATAATATCTTTGGAAAAGAGATTCATCTATAAAAATATCAATCATTTTATTTAAATTTATCTATCATGCATTTAAGAACAACTTTCATCCTATTTTTTTGTATTACATGGTTATCCACGACCTTGTCACAGAATCGTGATTTCAACGGTTTGGATATGAATATGGGTAATCTCTATCGGTTATCCAATGCGGAGACACGTTCAATCAGTCCGGAAAATTTTACCGGCGAGAAAGGAAAGGGAGGGATGGCTATTCCCGACACCGACGCACCCCGCAATACCGCCAATGCCACCCATGCTGCACGCGATTTGGGGCAGGGCTGGAAGGTGAACCCGTTTGTGACGATCAATCCGGGGGAGACTTTCACGATGGCAGAAATTGAGGGGTCGGGTGCGATCCAGCATATCTGGATGACGCCGACCGGCAACTGGCGGGACAGCATCCTGCGGATCTACTGGGATGACCAGCCGAATCCTTCGGTTGAATGTCCGGTGGGTGACTTTTTTGCCTGCGGCTGGGGTGAATACGCGCCGGTGACATCGCTCGCGGTCTGTGTCAACCCGGGCAGCGCGTTCAACTGTTACTGGGAGATGCCCTTTCGCCGCCGCTGCCGCATGACGATGACCAATCAGGGCAGTACGGAAATGACCTTGTTTTATCAGGTGGACTACACATTGACCGACATTCCTGATGATGTCGCCTATTTCCATGCCCAGTTCCGCCGGGTCAATCCGCTGCCGTACAAGTCCGTCTACACGATTCTTGACGGGGTTGAAGGGCGCGGGCAGTATGTCGGCACCTATATGGCCTGGGGCGTCAACAACAGCGGCTGGTGGGGTGAAGGAGAAATCAAATTCTATCTCGATGATGATGACGAATACCCAACCATCTGCGGAACCGGAACCGAAGACTACTTCTGCGGCTCCTATAATTTCGAGAACCAGAAAACCCATCAGTACGAGACGTTCACAACACCGTATGCCGGTATGCCGCAGGTCTTGCGGCCGGATGGCCTGTACCGGTCGCAGATGCGTTTCGGCCTGTACCGCTGGCATGTGACCGACCCGATCCGCTTCCGTGAACGGCTGCGCGTGACGATTCAGGCGCTCGGCTGGCGGCAGGATGGACGGTATCTGCCGATGCAGGACGATATCGCCTCCGTCGCGTTCTGGTATCAGACC
>LSQX01193763.1_pt1 | contig 14402 bp, 12 predicted proteins | sample 654561 | NCBI WGS metagenome assembly LSQX01 (sample SAMN04489861, study PRJNA283612) | anaerobic digester metagenome | isolation source: 4 biogas reactors fed with cattle manure at either 37C or 55C with and... | place: Denmark: Kongens Lyngby | collected 2014
AGGAAAGTGTATATCCTGTATCTATAATATCTTCAACAATAAGTACATGTTTATTTTCAACAGAAAAGTCTAAGTCTTTTATAATTCTAACCTCTCCTGTAGATAAAGATGATTTTCCATAACTAGAAACTGCCATAAAATCCATTAATATGGGCAACTTAATTTCTCTACATAGATCACTCATGAAAACTACTGCACCTTTTAATATACCCACTACAATAAGTTCTTTATCCCTATAGTCATTAGTTATAATTTCTCCTAACTCTTTTACCTTAACTCTTATTTCTTCTTCACTTACTAATATACTTTTTATTATATTTTCCACAAATATCCTCCTAACTCTTAGTGTTCTACCCTAACCACAAGAACATTTTTAGTCTTTTCAGTTATTTTATATAAATCACTAGTTCTATATCCCACTACCCATAATATATTTTCGCCATCTATAAGTAAAGGAATTTCTTTTCTAATTTCCTTATTAATCTTTTCATCTATAAAGTAATCTTTAAGTTTTTTCTTGCCTCTCATGCCAAAAGGAACAAATTTATCTCCCCTTAGTCTATTTCTAATAGCTAATTGTCCTTTTAACTTATCATAATCAAAACACTTAACATATCTACCCATCTTTATATCTTTTATTCTATTAATATCTAATATTTGTACATCAAAAGTATAATCTATGTTTGTGAACTGATTGTGACCTAAATCCAAACTATAATTAAAATCCTGGAACTCCTTATCCTGGATTTTTTCTATGATTAGATTTCCATAGGATGTTCTAGCAATTAAGTCTTGTGGCAAATTCAGCTCTTTTCCAGTTCCAAGATTCCTTAAATCTAAAACAGAATTCACATGGTGCTCGCTAAAACCTTGAAGACCTGACAGGATTTTTTCAATAGAGATTCTAACTATACGCTTTTGAATTGCTTCATCTTCAGCCCCAAATAAATCTATATCCAGTATGATTTTATCCTTATTTTTAATCTTTGCTATATTCTTAAATTTTTCTTTACTATACTTTTCTAAAAATTGGCTATCTAAATTTGCTATTTGCGATAGTCTCCATAGAGAGTCTATTAGATTCGGATTAAAATTAGATTCTATATAGGGAATCATTTCTAAACGCACTTTGTTTCTTGTATATATAGGCATTAAATTTGTTTTATCTAATCTTGTTTTTATTCTATTTGTGTTTAAGTAATTTTCTATTTCACTTCTGTGGATATTTAACATAGGTCTTATAATATCACCTATTTTAAATTCCATACCTTTTAAACCATCTATACCAGTACCTCTCATTATTCTCATCAATAGTGTTTCAGCCTGATCATTTTTATTGTGGGCTACTGCTATTTTTCCACCTCCATGGTTCTTTAATATGTCTCTAAAAAAACCATATCTCAATTCTCTTCCTGCTTCTTCAGCAGTAATACCCATTTCTTTTCCATGTTGAACCATATCAACATTTATAGAATAATGCAATAGATTTAAATCCTTGGCTACTTTTTCAACAAATATCTGATCTGCTAATGCATCTTCCCCTCTTACTCCATGATTCACATGAGCCACTATTATATTGAAATCCAAAAAATGCTTTTTAGCATAAAGCAGAGAATATAATAAAGCCATAGAATCTGGTCCTCCAGATAGGCCTATTACAATATTGTCTCCAAGCTTTATTAAATCATAATCTAATATGTTTTGCCAAACAGCTTTATCCATTTTAATCACCTTTTCACGATTCTATATAATAATATACCCTAAATCTGTTGAAAATCCTATTAAAACTTAATATAAAATTAAAATCGCCCTTATTAATATTCTTTATAAAGAATATTAATAAGGGCAATAATCTTTTGTCATTAATTATCAACCTATTTTAATAGTTTCTTGATCTATGTAATTTGGAACCGATTAAAAAGGACAATAATACTACAAAAACAAAAACCGGTTTGTTCCGGTTTTATGAATCCGTATTGCTAGGTCTTTTTGCTTTCATATTACGTCTACCACTATCTCTAGTTTTTAGTTGATCCATTTTTTCGCCACTATCCTTCATAAACCTATTTAGTTTATCTTCAAAGCTCATAAACTTTTGGGTTTCGCTTGGATTAACCCATTCTATTTCTGCTGGTTTGTTGGATTTAGGCTTTGCTTGCCTGATGGAAAGACTAATTTTGCCATCCTTTGTTACAGAAAGCACTTTAACTTTAACCTTTTCATCCTTTTTTAAATAATCTCCTACTTTTTCTACATAATCGTGTGATATTTCCGATATATGTACTAATCCACTTTTTCCTTCTGGTAGTTGAACAAAAGCACCAAAGTTAGTAATACCTGTTACAGTGCCTTCTACTAAATCTCCAATTGATAAGGGCATATATAAATAATTCCTCCTTAAGAATATTTTCAAATATAAGTATATATGACAAAAGTTATACTGTCAATTAATTATCCTTTTTAAAGATATTAGCGAATGGGTTTTTTATCTTGTTTTCATCAATATAAATAATTTCCCTTGGTTTTACCATTCCTAAGTCATCTCTTGCAACTTTTTCCACAAATTCTAGGGTGTGGCTGCTCTCAAGTTCTTTAGTCAAATCTCTAATATCATCTTCCAACTCTTTTATTTCCATTTCTGTTTTTTGTTTCTTTGCTTCTAAAGTATTAATAAGTTTATTCTGATGAATGAAGATGGCTGAAATATAGATCGCCAAGCCAATTAATAATAAGCGTCCTAGTTTCAATCTTCTTTTCTTCTTTTTTTTCATTGACTCACCACCTTTTTATCATATCTAGAATAATCCTAGTTTTAGTATCTCATTAATTAGGCATAATATCAACTTATTATTGCTTTAAATGTAAAAAATTTTGTTCTACTTACTAAAAGCTACAAATAAAGATATTTTTACAAAAGTCTTTATTCTATAATTTCATATAAAGTAGTCGCATCTTCTTTTTTTAAATTTTCTGTTATATCTAATACTTTAAATTTCATAGAGCCACTTCCAAAGTTAATTTGAACTTCATCTCCAATTTTAACTTCATCTCCAGCTTTTCCGACCTTCTCATTTATAATCACACGGCCTTGGTCACATGCTTCCTTTGCTACTGTTCTTCTTTTAATTATTCTTGCATTTTTTAGAAATTTATCTATTCTCATAGTTTCCTCCAAATAAAAGTTGATAAAAAAATCAGGCCAAAGACCTGATTTTTAATTTAATATAAATTATTTTTTCTTTTTCGTGTCTTTAACATTAACGATTTCTTTAAGTGATTTTCCTGCTTTGAATACTGGAGCTTTTGAAGCTGGAATTTGTATAACTTCTTCTGGGTTTCTTGGGTTTCTACCTTCTCTGGCTTTTCTGTCTCTAACTTCAAATGTACCAAATCCTACAAGTTGTACTTTTTCTCCAGTTGCTAATGTTTCTTCAATTGTTCTCATTAAAGCATTTAAAGCTGCTTCTGAATCTTTTTTTGTTAAATTACTTTTTTCTGCAATACTTGCTACTAATTCTGCTTTATTCATAATCAATTCCTCCTTTTGTAATTAAGTTCAAATTATCTATGCCTTTATTGAAATTTAGTTTTGCCAAATTCCATAAGTCATCCATCTCTTCTAAAGTCATGGTTTCTAATTTCTTACCCATTTCTATAGATTTTAATTCCATAAACTCAAATCTATATAAAAATTTGTTTATGGTTCTGTTCAAAGCTACCTCTGGATTCACATCCAAAAATCGGGATAAATTAACTACTGCGAAAAGTAAGTCTCCTAACTCTTCCTCTACTTTCACATCACCTCCACCAAATTCCTTCATTGCTTCGATTACTTCACCGTATTCTTCCATAATCTTGTCAAGGGGTCCTTTGATGTCATCCCAATCAAAACCAATTGTAGCAGCTTTTTCTTGTATTTTGTAGCTTTTCATTAAGGCAGGAAGACCAGATATATCTCTTAATCTATCTGCAACACTGGTCAAACTCCTCTTTGCATATTTTAACTCATCCCAATTATATACTACTTCCTCAGAATTTTCCACTATTTTGCTTAAAAAAACATGTGGATGCCTGTAAATTAACTTATTTGCTAAGGAAGTGGTAACATCAATAGGGTTAAAATCACCTTCATCATATGCAATTTGACTATGAAATATGACTTGTAGCAATACATCTCCTAGCTCTTCAACTATATTGGCTATATTACCACTGTCTATGGCATCTACCAATTCATAAGCTTCTTCTATCATACATTCTCTTAAAGACTCATGAGTCTGCTTTATATCCCAAGGACAGCCATCTTCACTCCTTAATAATTTCATTATACCCATAATATCATTATAATCAAAGGTTTTTTTGTTAATTTCTTCAATTTTATTAACATATATGCTTGTTAGAGAGCTAATTTCATCAAATCTATCCAGTTCATATATAGGGATGTAGGATTTTTTCTCTTGATTTTTTATGCCAGCACTATCTATTATCCAAATTTTATGGTCATCACCATATATTTCAGATAAGATTATTTTTACCTCTGATAAAATTCTCTTGTTATAAACTTGAGTTATAATCATATCAACATTTATATTTACCATTAGACTATTAAATCGAGCTCCATCTACAATCTTTAGACCATTAATAGGATCTCTTCCCACTAATTGGATCATTGGTTCAATAAAACTCATACCAGATATTATTTCAATATCTAAATCTTTTTCCATTAATAATTCTACTGTTTTTTCTGCTACAAATGGATTACCTGGAACAAAATAATTAATTGAAGTGGATTGTTTTGACTCCTGGATTAATCTTTCTACAATACCTTCATATACCTGAACAAAATCCTCTTCCTGATCATAAAAATAATCATAAGAAACATAGGGAATATTGTTCATTTTAAAATATTCAACTGTAGGATGATTTTCAGTCCTTAAGAAATTTTTCTCCCCACTATTAATTCTATTTACAGCTCCTAGAGTAAGATCATCTATACTGCCAGGGCCTAAACCTATTACATATATTTTTCCCATTTTATTTCTCCTTATTTTTATCAAATATATTATACTTGCCTAATTTGTTTTTTATCTTATCTCCCTTAGGCAATAAGGCCATATCTTCTGGTGTAATACTTCCTGTCAATACCAACAATACAATATATACCACGGCAGCCAATAGGATTGATACTACCGTACTTAGCCTGCCTCCTATAATATTGAACAAAATCATATAGCTAAGTTTTGCCACTATGGCCATTCCCAATGAAGCAACTAAGGGTTTTAGAAATATATTTCTGTAATTAAATTTAATCTTCGTAATATAGGCCACAGCAACTATGTTAATGATTGCGGCTATAGTATAGGCTGCCACTGTGCTTATAGCTGCACCTCTAATATTGATGCTTGGAATAACTGTTAGGGTGTAGGTCAAAAATACTTTAGCAATAGCACCTACTAGCAAGCTTAAGACAGGAATTATAGGTTTTCCTAAACCTTGGAGTATGGCTGTTAAAGCCTGAACCAATGTAAGTGAAATTACTCCAAAAGATAAGTATTGCAATATTCGTCCTGTACTAATAATACTTTCAATAGAATTTTTATAATACAATAATTCAATTATAGGTCTAGCCAAAACAAACAATCCAAAAGCTGCTGGTAGTCCTATAAGTAATGTGATTCTTATACCTGAAGAAATAATATCTTTTATTTCATTTTTCTTTTGTCTAGCCATGGCATTGGCAATAGCAGGAACTATACTCATGGCTATGGCTACTGAAAATATTTGAGGTAAATTTATTAGGGTTTGAGCAAAACCCTTTAATTGACCATACAAATCATTTGCCTGAGCCTGTGTATAATTTATGCTCTGAAGTCTGTTAAGAACTAAGGCTGTATCAATAGTATCCATAATAGGATTAATAGCAGAACCAATAGTAATAGGTATTGCAATTATTAGTAAATCCTTAACAATAGTGCTTACATTGTATTCTACATTTATAAGGCTTGAATTAATCTCATTATTAATGGTTTTTTTCTGAGAAAAATATATGCCAATAATAACTATAGCACCTACAAGAGCACCAGCAGAGCCACCAAAAGATGCACCCCCTGCTGCGATAGGAATACCCTTATCTAATAAAAAATAAGTCAAAGTAAGTCCTACAACTACTCTGAAAAATTGTTCTGCAGTTTGTGATATTGCAGTAGGGCCCATTGTCTGCCTACCTTGAAACAAACCTCTAAAAGCAGACATTATAGGCACGAAAAACAGGGCAGGTACCAGTGCTATAAATGAATAATAAGCATTAGGATTTCCAATAGATTCCACAATAGATTTTGCTGCTACTAAGACAAACAATGAAGTCAATGCTCCTAAAATTATTAATCCTATTAATGCTACCTTAAAAACTTTATGAGCAGATCTATAATCACCTATGGCTCTTTTCTCTGAAACCAATTTAGCTATGGCCACAGGAAAACCTGCTGTAGATATAGTAAGTAATAATACGTATAATGGATGTGCTGTTTGAAAATAGCCTAGTCCTTCATCTGTTATTATATTACTAAGTGGAATTCTATAAATAGCTCCAAGAATTTTTACAACTATACCAGCCATTCCTAGAATAGCTGCGCCTTTTAAAAAACTATTGTCCTTGGACATATAATCCCTCCAAAATATTAATCTTACATATTATAACATAAATAAATCCCTACTATGCTATAAAATCCCAAAGTAGCATATGCTACTTTGGGATTTTATTTACTTTACTTCCTTTGCGTCCAAGTATTTTTCCACTTTTGCCTTATCTCTTATTTCCTGCATTTTGTTTTTATATTTATCTTCTTTTAAAACCAATAATATATCATCTTTAAGATCATCATAACTATCTTTTCTATCTACTAAGTGAATAATGTGATATCCAACTTCAGTTTTTATTAATCTACTGGTTTCTCCTTCTTTTAATAAAAATGCTGCATCCTCAAATTCTTTAATAGCACTGTACTCTCCCCTAGGGAAATAACCTAGGTCACCACCTAATGGAGCTGATGATCCATCCATAGAAACATCCATGGCAACCGTTTCAAAAGCTTCTCCACTATTTATCCTATCTAGGGCAGCTTTTGCCTTGTCTTCACTATCTACCAAAATGTGACTGGCTCTAACTACTACTAATTCATCCTTATTATCTTCAAAGTAAGCTTTGATACCCTCTTCATCTATGGATACATCTTTTAAAATTTCTGCTCTATGCTTATCAAATAACAATTCCTTTTTTAAATTTGCTTCAAAATATTCTTGAGTTAATCCAATACTAGTTAAAAACTGGTCAAATTGTTCCTGCCCATTCATTTCATTTAAGTATTCATTCATCTTTTCTTTTACTTCTTCATCCGTTACAGAAATATTTAAATTGCTGGTTTCTTTAGCTACAATTTTTTCCATTATTAATTTTTCTAGTATATTAACTCTTAAAACTTCACCATAAGTCAATCCATCTGGACCTGTTTGCCCTAATGCACCTTCTCCTAATTGAGCTTCAAATTGATTTTTATAAATCTCATATTCCGTGTCAAACTCTTCTTCAGTAATTTCTTCCCCATTAACCTCTGCTACTAACCCATCTACATTTTTATTAACACATCCACCCAGTACTATGGCAAATATAAGTATGGAGCTTATTAACAGCAAATTCTTTATATTATATTTCATATATTAAAACATCCTTTCAATTTAAAATCATTTCTATTATATATTACTTCCATGATTATGGAAACTATTTATTTTTTGAATTAAATCTTTTAAGCTTCCTAGATGGTCTTCTTTTGCTTTGAAATTAAAGTATGGCTCTGAAGATAAGTTGAAAAATATACTATTTTTGTATTCAGTTGATAAATAATGTATAAGCTCTAAGCTTAAATTGTCAACAGATGCAAATTCCAACTTAATATATCGATCTCCTTGTAAAATATTTTTAATTTTATTTTTACTTGCCAAGCTTTTTATATAAGAAACTTCCATTATATTTGCTACTTGCTTTGGAATATCTCCATATCGATCTATTAATTCATCTATAAGTTCTCTATAGTCATCCATATCTTCTATAGCTGCCACTTTTTTATAGACTTCTATCTTTTGTTCTTCATCTTCAATATAAGTTGCAGGTATATAACCATCTACTTTTATGTCAATGGAGGTCTCTATCTTCTCCTCTATGATTTCACCTTTTAACCTTCTTATACTTTCATTTAAAAACTTTACATATAAATCATAGCCTACAGCTTCAATATGTCCATGTTGCTGAAGCCCTAATAAATTCCCTGCTCCCCTTATCTCTAGGTCTCTCATGGCAATTTTAAAGCCAGAACCAAATTCAGTAAATTCTTTTATTGCTCTTAACCTTTTTTCAGCCACCTCTGTTAAAACTTTATCTTTTTCATAAGTAAAGTACCCATAGGCCAATCTATTAGACCTTCCTACTCTACCCCTTAGTTGGTACAGTTGGGACAAGCCCATTTTGTCCGCATCAAAAATAATAATAGTATTTACATTAGGAATATCAAGTCCAGTTTCAATAATAGTGGTACAAACTAAAACATCTGACTCCTTATCTAAAAAGTCTACCATTACATTTTCTAATTGTTTTTCTGGCATTTGGCCATGTCCGATTGCAAATGTGGCCTCTGGTACTAATCCTCTTAACTTACTTGTGATTTTATCAATAGTATCTACCCTATTATAAAGAAAATAAACTTGTCCTCCACGACCAATTTCTTTTAATATGGCATCTCTTATCATTTGCTCATTCCACTCAACTACATAAGTTTGAATAGGATATCTTTCTTCAGGTGGTTCTTCTATGACACTCATGTCCCTAATGCCTATAAGGCTCATATGGAGTGTTCTTGGTATTGGTGTAGCAGTTAAGGTTAAAACATCCACATTTGTTTTTAATTGTTTTAATATTTCTTTGTGTTTTACACCAAATCTTTGTTCTTCATCAACTATTAACAGGCCTAGGTCTTTGAAAACAACATCCTTACTTAATAATCTATGGGTTCCCACAACAATGTCCACATTTCCAGTTCTCAGATTTTCTATCTCCAGTTTCTGTAATTTAGGACTTCTGAATCTACTTAACATTGCAATCTTTATAGGAAATTCGCTAAATCTTTCCACAAGGGTATTGTAATGTTGTTGGGCTAAAATTGTAGTTGGTACTAAAATGGCCACTTGCTTGCTTTCCATTACTGCTTTAAAGGCTGCCCGAAGTGCAACCTCAGTCTTACCGTAACCCACATCTCCACACAATAGTCTATCCATAGGTTTAGGTTTTTCCATATCCTTTTTAATTTCATAAGCAGAATTAAGTTGCCCTTCTGTTTCTTCATAAGGAAACAGGTCTTCAAATTGCCTTTGCCATAAGGTGTCCTCTCCATAGGCATAACCCTTAAGATTTTCCCTTTTTGCATAAAGATCTAATAAGTCTTGAGCCATTGATTCTACAGCCTTTTGAGTTTTTGCCTTGGTTTTAGACCAGTCTCCGCTACTTAGCTTGTTTATTTTAGGCTTCAAAGCATCCGAGCCTATGTATTTTTGTATTAAATTCATTTGGTCCACAGGTAAATATAGTTTGTCCTTTCCTTTATATCTAATTGTTAAATAATCCTTTATTATTCCCTGTATGTTAAGCTGCACAATACCTTCATATTGTCCAATACCATGTGTTTCATGGACTACATAATTTCCTGGTTTTAGGTCAGAAATATTTATAGTTTCACTTTTAGATCTTTTTTTACTTCTTTTTGATTTCTTCTTAGAGGCTCCAAAAATTTCATTGTCACTTAAGAGGATAAACTTTAAATTTGGATACTCAAATCCCCCTGTAATACTACCAGGGGTTATAATAACTTGGCTAGATTTTATCTCACCTTCTACAGTTTTATAATAATTGCTTACTACATCTATTTCTTCTAAGGTATTTTTTAGTCTAATTCCTCTTTCTTCTGTACCTGAAAGAATAATTATTTTATAGCCTCTATATTTATAATGATTTAAATCCTCTTTTAATAATTCCATTTTATTATGATAGTTAGTCATGGATTTAACTGAGAAATTGTGTATTGATTTTGGATTGAATAGGCTGTCTCCTTTTAGAAATCCACTATTAGTTAATACTATTTTCTCACTAATTTTAGGAATAATATCTTTGTAATCGTAGATAATATTGCTGTGAGATGGCAGCACTTCACCAACTTCTAGTAAGTCTGTGAATTTTAAGATAAAATCAGATTTTATATTCTTTCCTCTATCTTCAATTCTCTTAGGCTCATCTAATATTATTAAAGCATCATCTTGAAAAAAGTCAAAAATAGATGTTAAATATTCATCAGGTATATAAGGAATTATCATATCCCTATTAGACATATATATACTTTCTTTAAGTAATTCTAAATATTTATAGAATTTTTCTTCATTAACTCCAGATTTATTATTTGAAAGTGCCCCTTTAAATTCCTGTTCAAAATTAGCTATCAATTTTTCATTAAATTCTGAGTCAATTAAAATTTCTTTTACTGGTGGTATAAATACATGATTAATATTTTCCAAAGTTCTTTGGGTTAATAAATCAAATACTCTAATTGAATCAATAGCTTCATCAAAGAGTTCAATTCTATAGGGATTTTCATTATTAGGAGGGAAAAAGTCTATTATACCTCCTCTAATACTAAACTGCCCTATGCCTTCTATCATCGATACTCTTTCATAACCTAGTTCTATAAAACTAAGGATTAATTTTTCTAAATCTATAAGGCTATCTAAATTAATGGATTGTGTATGCTTTTGGAAAATTTCTTGCCTTAGAATTTTATCTAACAAAGATTCTAAGGAAGCGATTACGGTTAAATTCTTGTTTTCCATTAAATTAGATATTACATTTAATCTTTGATTAGAACGCTCATAAGAAAAAGCATCTATATCATAAAATAAGACTTCCCGTTGTGGAAAATACACAACATCCTTATTTCCCAAATTTTTCATATCTTCATAGAGTCTTCTTGCCCTAACTTCATCATAGGTTATTAGGAGTATTTGCTTTTGTGTATGGGTTTTTAAAGCATAGGCAAAATGACCTAAGCTTTCATCTATGATTCCATAAGTAGAAATAGGCGAAATTCTGTCTTTAATATCTTTTAACAGATTCTTATAGGAATTTAAGTTTTTTAGTGGATCTACTAAATAGTTTTCCATATAAATTGCTCCTTAACAAACGTCTTAAGCCCAGTTTTAGTCCTGGGCTTGGTTTGTTCTTATATTATATTTATTCATTGCCTGATTAATTCCATCTTTTATTATAGATTCTACTGCTTCAGCTGCAGTTACAAGTGAAATATTTATGTCTTCTTGTTCATCTGGACTAAATCTACTTAGTACAAAACTAGCCAAATCTTGATTTTCATACTTTTTTCCAATCCCAACTTTGACTCTTGGAAAGTTTTCATTTCCTAAATAATTAATAATAGACTTTAATCCATTGTGTGAACCTGCACTTCCTTTAGCTCTTATTCGAACTGTGCTAAAGTCAATATCTATGTCATCTACTATTACTATTATATTTTCTATAGGAATCTTGTAATATTGGTATACATCTCTTACGGAAATTCCACTATTATTCATAAATGTTTGAGGTTTCATTAAAAGAATTTTTTCTCCGCCTATAATTCCTTCACCATAAACTGATTGGAACTTGATTTTATTTAAATTAATATTATTTCTTTTTGCAATCAAGTCCACTACGTTAAATCCTATATTATGTCTTGTCTTAGTATAATCCTTACCAGGATTTCCTAAACCTACTACAACATACAAATCATCATCTCCTGGTTAATCAAAAATAACACTAATAGATTCATTTTCATTTATTCTTCGTATAGCTTTAGCTAAAATATATGCCACACTTACTATTTCTATCTTATCTATTCTGCAGCTTTCAGGTAATTGGATAGTATCAGTTATAATAAACTTCTCTAAAGCTGAGTCAGAAATTCTTTCAATAGCCGGCCCGGATAAAACGCCATGAGTAGCACAGCCATAAACTTTTTTTGCACCAAAGTTTTTAAGAACTGAAGCTGCTTTACATATAGTACCTGCTGTATCAATTATATCATCTACTAAAATAACATCCTTATCAGCTATATCTCCTATTACATTCATTACTTCAGATTCATTTGCCTTTGGTCTTCTTTTTTCAATAATTGCAATTGGAAGATCCAATATATTAGCAAAATTTCTAGCTCTAGTAACTCCACCTAAATCTGGTGATACTATAACTGTGTTTTCAGAAACTAAGGGCTTAAAGTAATTAGCAAGTATAGGTATTGCAGATAAATGGTCTACAGGAATATCAAAATACCCTTGTATTTGCCCTGCATGTAAATCCATAGATACTACTCTATCTGCTCCTGCAGTAGTCAATAAATCAGCTACTAATTTAGCAGTAATAGGTTCTCTTGCCTTGGTTTTTCTATCTTGTCTTGCATAACCATAATATGGTAGTACCACATTAATTCTTCCTGCGGATGCTCTTTTGCATGCATCTATTAAGATTAAAGTTTCCATAAGATTGTCATTAACTGGAGTTGAAGTGGATTGAATAATAAATACATCTGCACCCCTTACAGTTTCAGTAATATTTATATTTATTTCCCCATCACTAAAATGAGTTACATCACTACGAGAAAGGTTTAATCCCAATTCCTTACAAATATGTTTCACTAAAGGCCTATTTGAATTCCCAGTTAATACCTTTATAGAACCAAAGCATAAATTCATCCTAATTTCCTCCTAAATTTTTATAGTTTTTTTCCTTTTCTGTCTACCCAGCCCAATATGTTCTTTTGCTGAGCTCTAGCTATAGATAATGCTCCTTCTTCAACATTTTTTGTTATGGTAGACCCAGCTGCTATAAAACCCCAATCTTTTACTTCAATTGGAGCAACTAAATTTGAATTACTACCAATAAATGCATTATCTCCTACAGTGGTATGAAATTTTGCTTTACCATCATAATTTACAAATACAACACCACATCCTATATTAACATTGTCACCTATGGTTGCATCACCTATATATGACAGATGTCCTGCCTTAGAATTATTACCTATACTAGCGTTTTTAACTTCTACAAAATTACCAATTTTTACATTGTTTCCAATATGGCTATTAGGCCTTAAATGTGCATTAGGACCTATATGAGAATTATCTCCCACAGAACTATCTTGTATTAGGGAGGATTCAATTTCTACATCATCATATATAATACTATCCTTTATTCTAGTATTGGAGCGAATAATACAATTTTTCCCAATTTTAGTCTTTCCTTGAATAGTAACTCCAGGATATATTATTGTTTCCCTTCCAATCTCTACTTCACTTTCTATATAAGTATTTGTAGGATCTATAATAGTAACACCTTCAACCATAAATCTTTCATTAATTCTAGCCTTCATAACACTTTCGCTAAAAGCCAATTGAGTTCTTGAATTAACACCATGTATTTCTGTTGAATCATCTATTATATATGCTCCTACCTTATGACCCCCATTTTTTAAGATACTTATAGCATCAGTTACGTAATACTCCCCTTGAGCATTATTATTATCAATTAAATTTAAGGCATATTTTAAGGATTTTCCATTAAAGCAATAAATACCAGAGTTTATTTCTCTAATTTTTAATTGTTCAAGGTTTGCATCCTTTTGTTCTACAATTTCAGAAATATTTTCTCCATCTTCTCTTATTATTCTACCATAATCCGTTGGATCTTCCAAGATAGCTGTTAAAACTGTGCCCTGATTGTTTTGCTCTTTATGGTATTGGACTAATCCACTAATTGTATTATTAGTGATTAAGGGTGTATCCCCATATAAAATAATTACTGTACTATCATCTGGGATTAAGTCAATGGCTTGTTTAACAGCAAATCCTGTTCCATAAGGATGGTCTTCACCCATAGGCTGTGTCCTGAAAATTATCTCTTCATCTTGAAAGTATTCACTAACCTTTTGTCCACCATGACCAATAATAACAATGTTTTTTTCAACTTCTGCATCTTTGCTAGCATTAATTACATATTCTAGTATGGGCTTTCCACATACTCTATGCAATACCTTAGGCAATTCAGATTTCATCCTGGTGCCTTCTCCTGCAGCCAAAATTATAGAAATATTCATCCTAACACCTCTTCAATTTTCAATATACTACTATTATTATTTTAACTCATTTTCACTATAAGTCTATACCAATTTAAGTAAATATACAAAGCTTTAGCAGAAATAGGCAAAAGAAAAAAGCCTTAAAGGCTTTTTACTCTGTTGCTAATTCAGGCTCTACTTCAGTTTCAAGTA
>LSQX01002248.1_pt1 | contig 14397 bp, 9 predicted proteins | sample 654561 | NCBI WGS metagenome assembly LSQX01 (sample SAMN04489861, study PRJNA283612) | anaerobic digester metagenome | isolation source: 4 biogas reactors fed with cattle manure at either 37C or 55C with and... | place: Denmark: Kongens Lyngby | collected 2014
TGTTGGAGATGACATGCATTTCGCACGACGATTTCATGGTGCGTCTTCCCCTCGCTTTGGCTGGACAGGCCACGAACCCCGCGCGAACGGCCATCGTCCGCCCGCCGATAACACGCCGCTATCCCGCGGAGTGCGCTCCATTCCCGTTTCAGGCGCTCAACCGTCCGGGCGAAGCAGCCACACCTCCGCCACCTGACACCCCCGCCCGGAAAAATGATGCCACTCCAGGTCAAGCGTCCCGCCGGCCGTGGCCTCTTTCGGGACGGCGAATTCGAGGGGCACGGGCGCCTCGGGCTGCGGCATGGGACCGTGAATTTCGTGTGTTCCGTTTGCTACCAGCCGCATGGTGGGCCGGAAACGTCCGGTGTACACGACGCGAACGGTGTAGGACGCCTGGGTATCGAGGCCTTCATAGCGCATATGCAGCGGGGTGCCAAACAGGGTCTGTCCCTGGTCGCGCCAGGATCGCCGCCACGCTTCCCGCCCTTTGACCTCGATGACTTCGCACTGGGTGGATTCCACCGCACTCGGATCGGCCGCCCAGTCCTTCTGCCGAACGAGATGGGGCTGTTTCCAGGCATTCCCAAGGTCGTCGTAGAACCCGCCCGGGCCCGCGTCTTCCCAATTCACGACGGTGTGCAGACGTGCCGCGCGCGACGGTTCATCGGCCAGGGCCAGGATCTCCTTGAATTGCGATTCATACCACAGCCGGTCACTCAGGGGCATGTCCAGAGCGTCCAGAATGGCGCCCCGTTCCCAGTTCTTCGCGCCATACGTGTCGACACTGAGCTGCATACCGATACTCTTGAACAGGAACCCGCCCAGCTCTTCGATGCGCGCCCGCAGCTCCGGCGCGTCCGGTTTCGCATCGGCTTCGGCCAGGATCGCGGACGCGCTGCCGATGGCCGTGGCAACGTCCACCTCCGGCACACGGGCGAGTTCCGCACACGCCCGCTGCTCGCGCTCGGTTTCCGCAACCAGTTTCCGGCGGAGATAGGCGTCGTAATAGGCGCGCAGCAGCCCCATCTGCAGCCGCCAGTTGGTTTCGACGGTGGTTCCGGCCTCCTGTTCGATTTCCTGCCAGAGCGCCAGCGTGTCTTCGACCGCCTCATTCGAGAGCAACGGGCCCTGCCAGTTCTGCTCCAGCGCCAGCAGGCCCTCCGCCGCCTTCCCGCCCAGGTCCTCGCCCATGAAATAGCGGCCGTACTCAATCAGGATCTGCCCCACATCGGCCTGCGGATCCCAACCCTTCGCGGACCAGATGATCTTGTTGACGTCGTCATTCACGCCATCCGAATAGGTGTTGAATCCGATGGTGTGCGGCGCCGTCACGTCGAATATGTGCGCGGTGGCCACGGGGCGCGGGTTGATCGGCTCCCGGCCCAGGGTAGACGCAAACGCGTGGTCCCAGTCCGGCACCGGGTACTGGCATTCGATGCAATGCGTGATGTCGCAGTACTGCACAATGGGGTACTGCTCCGGCACCCTGGCGCGCATCGTCGCCAGAGGCATCTTGACCCAGGTCCCGAACACCACGCCCGTGAGCCAGTCCGGCGGGTCCCCGGACAGCATCTCGAACAGGGTAGCGTTCCACTCGTGGGGCATGTCCTCGTTCGAGAACCAGATCTCCGCGTTCGGATGCGACACCCGCAACAGCGCCGCCACGTCTTTCAACAGCGGCAGGAGAACTTCGGGCGGGGTGTCGCCCGGATCGCCGCCGGGCACGAAGATCGCGTCCAGGGGACTGCACTGCTCGAAGAACGCGCGGCATTTCTCGAGCACCGCCGGCGCCGTCTCGGGGGTGATGGCGTGCTCCGAGGGCGGCATCCATACCCAGACGCGCATCCCGTACTCGCCAATCATCCGGACCAGCTTGGCCGTGCGTTCCAGGACGGGTTCCGTCATGTGAGGCCCGTCGATGTCCAGGGAATCGAGTTGAACGATAAGCTGGACGCCGTTGGCGCCGAACACCGCCAAGTCGCGGATGTACTGTTCAAACTGGTCCACGCTCCAGGCGTCGTAGGTGTTCGAGGTGTGCCGGTACCCCAGCTCATGGCCGCGCACCGGGTACGCCGGGGCCGTGCTCGCGCGGAAACCGGGGTCCAGCGCAAATTCTCCCGGCCTCATGCGGAGGGCCCGCAAGAGCGCGCCGGCGCCGTACACCACCCCGCGGTCGTCACGTCCCAACACACAGACCGTTGGCGCCTGACGCGCCGCGCTGTCAGTCCACACGGCATAGCCTTCCGCCTCCGGGGGCACGGCGAGGCCCGCGGGAGGCTCCGGCATTCCGGGCGGCAGGGCCGCGGTGGCGCCCAGGACAATCGCCCGGGTATGCAGGGCCGGCATGGCGGTCAGCACTTCAAGCGCCTCTCCCGTGCGCTTGAACACTTCTTCGCTGAGCATGTCCGCGGCTTTGGCCACCGGTGTGGCCGCGTCCGGCGGGATTACCACCACCCATCCCGGAGGCGCATACGCCAGGGAATCCGGCGCCTCTCCCCCGCCGCCGCAGCTTCCCCCCAACAAGACCACCGAGGCAATGAGAATCCAATCTGTCCTGCGATGCATGGCCGAGGGCCTCCGTTTCCGTACGCGCTGAGCCGGCGTGGTGCCTATGAAGCAAGAGAGAGGGCGCTGTCCAGACCTCCAGACAGCGCCCCATGCAAATCGCATTCATTCACGGTACATCAGGCGGACATCCGGACTTACCACAGGCTGCCCATCATGCCCGAGAACTGGCCCAACGGGATCTCATACAGGTCCGGAGCCGGCCACCGCATGAATTCCACGTGGCCATCCATGTACAAGACGTTCGAGCCGCCGGGCACGTGGTTGTACTTCCACTTCGCCAGCACATCCGGCGTGTCGCCCGAACCCGACATCGCCTCATCCCACATGACCGGAATGTTGCTCTGGGCCTTGGCACTGCCGGCCGGGTTGTTGATGTCGGTCACCAGGAACCGCTCCACGCCTTCCCGGAGTTTGAGAATCGTGGTCCCGCCGCCTGTCCCAACAATGTTGAACTGAGCCGACAGAGGGTTCGTCGTACCTAGCGGCCAGTAGAAACTCGGAAGCGTGCGGTACGTCTCGATCCGGTTCTGAATTCTATTCCGGATCATGGTCGCGTCGACTCCCGCGTTGGCCAAATCGCTCAGGCTGACGTCGTTTCTGAGCTTGTCCAGCACCTGGTTCGCCGTGTAATCAGGCAAGGGGCCCGTCATGCTGGTCGCGTAATCCACCGCGATCATCATCGTGGCGTATTCATGCACGTTGGACATCACATAACCGTAGTACGATTACGACACGTCGTCCTCGAAGAGCACGGGGTCCAGCGCGCCGTCGTTCCACCAGTAGCCGCCTTCGCCAATGTAGTCTTCCGCAGTGATGTTCGCGCGCGACGGGCAGAACAGGATATTCACATCCGTCAGATACTCGGGGTAGATCTCTGAGCCAAACGGGGTCGCCCAGATGTCGTCCACCTGTCCGACCACATTCCACACATCCGCGATCTCATCGTAGCCGGGACCCCGCATGTTCACCGCTGCGCACGGCCACCGTTCCCCCGGCGACTCGTTCGCGAACATCTTGAAAATCAGCCCCATCTGTTTCAGGTTGTTCTGGCAGCTTGCCCGGCGGGCCGCCTCACGGGCGCGCGCCAGCGCCGGCAGCAGGATCGCCGCAAGGATGCCGATAATCGCAATAACCACCAGCAGCTCGATCAAGGTGAATCCTCGCTTCTTCATCGTCCCATCCTCTCTTCCTCGCGTACTGGACGCGATCGATCACTTCAGCCCCAGACGATAAACTATGGCAATATGCATTCGAGGACTATGCGTTTGGGGTCACTCTAGCGCCAGGTATCATCCCCCCTTTCCGGTCTGGCGGCGTCTCAACAGCCTCCTGGAGGGAAGTTGATCCGCCATCCGCACACGTTTCACGTGAACCCTGAATCCATTCAACTTGCGCCCCAGGTAGGCCTGCACCGTTCCGGCCGTCAGCGTGAACGTTCACACTGCATGCGTTCAACCTAGCACAGCGACCCCATCCTGTCAAGAGGAAAGTGAAAAAAAAGTTTCTCCGAACCGCATCCGCACTTCGGCAGCCTCAGGCGTCAGCTCGAGCGACACGGGCCGGTTCTTCCCCGGGCGCCTTCCCCCCCGGCTCCTTCGTGCACGCACGAGGGCAACCGTGGCGCCCGGCGCAACCTGGCAATTCCCGGCTGCGGCCATTGCACAAATCATTACAGAAAAAGTAGTTAAACAGGGCGCGGCCCGCAGCTGCTCTCTTCAGATCGCCACGTTGGCCCGAAATATGTTATCGTTCACGTGCCGGCGGGCTCGGGAGTGCGCCGCAAGGCACCACGCCCCGGCACAGGGGGGTGGGGCCGGTGGTCCGCTCGTGTGAACGGGAGCGGCAGGCGATAGCGAAGGGGGATCTATGCCGACTCAATTCGGGCGTCTTGACTGGGCGATTCTGGCGGTGTACTTCGTGGGGATCTCCGCGATCGGCCCGTTTTTCGCGAAACGCAACAAATCCACCGAGAGCTTTTTCGTGGCCAACCGGCAGTTCCCCGCCTGGCTCCTCGGGCTGGCCATGTTCGCCACGATGATCAGCTCGGTCACGGTCGTGGCCTATCCGGCCGACGCCTACAAGTCCGCCTACCTGCGCTGGATTGGGACGCTCATGCTGCCTCTTGGCGTCTATATCGGGTGGAAGTTCTTCCTGCCGTTCTATCGCCGCAACCGCTGCACCTCGGCGTTCGAATACCTCGAGAGCCGCTTTGGCGCGGGCATCCGCACCTACGTGTCGGCGACGTTCACCATCGCCCAGCTCTTGCGGATCGCCACGATTCTTTATCTTGTCTCGCTTGTGTTCCAGCAGATGACCGGCGCGTCGGCGTACGCCTGCATTCTCATGGGCGGCCTGGCGATCACCGTGTACGCCGTGCTGGGCGGCGCCAGGGGCATTGTCTGGGCCCAGTTTTTCCAGGTGTTTCTCCTCTGGTTTGGTTCCATCGTGCTTTTCCTCACGGTCATCCGCGGGATCGAGGGCGGGATCCCCGCCGTGTTCCGGATCGGCTGGGCCCATGACAAGTTCATGCTGGGCGACCTGAACGCCGCTACCGGCGTCATCGAGCCGGTCGCGTGGTTCTCGCTTCGCGACAAAGCCATCCTCATGATGCTCATCACGGGTCTGGCGGGCTGGATCTTCGAATACAGCGCGAATCAGGACGTCGTGCAGAAATACGTGTCTGCCAAAGACCCCAAGGCGGCATTCAAATCGATCTGGATCTGCTGCCTGTGCAGCGTGCCGACGTGGGCGTTTTTCATGTTCCTGGGCACGGCGCTCTATGTCTTCTTCCTGCAGCACCCCGACCCCCAGGCGCAGGCCATTCTGACCGGCGCGGGAGGCGCGAAAGCCGAGTCCATTCTCCCCTATTTCTGTGTGAAGATGGTGCCCACCGGTCTCGCGGGCATCGTCATTGCCGGCATCCTGGCCGCCGCCATGGCCTCCTCCTCGGCGACCATCAGCAGCATTTCGGCGGTCTTCATCACCGACATCTACCGCCGCCACCTCGCGAAATCGGCCAGCGAACGGCACTATGTCACGGCCGCGCGCGCGACTACGGCCGCGTCGTGCCTGCTGATGATGGGGGGAGCGGCGCTCTTCTACACCCTCAGCGACCTGACCCTCCAGGATCTCCTCATGAAAATCGCGTCCATCTCTTCGGGGGGCATACTCGGGGTGTACGTGCTCGGTTTCCTGACCACGCGCGGCTCCAGCCGTTCCGTTGCGATCGGCATTGGCGCGACCATTCTCTTTTCCGCCTGGATCGCCGCCGTGGAATTCCTGGGCCTCTCGCCCGAACACATCGCGCACGCCCTGGGGTGTTCCGTCCGCACCGCCGGCATCCTGCTCAAACCTGTCCACATCTATTACGTGGGATTCTTTGGCCAGATCCTCACCTTCCTCGTCGCCTACATCCTGTCGAGCCTGTTCGAGCCCAAACGCGATCTGACCGGCCTGACCTTCTGGACGCAGATCACGCCGGGACCCGGCGAAGAATAGCCGTCAGACCGTCAGCCGAAGCTCTTTGGACCGCGTTTTCCGCGCTCCGGTCCGCGGGGAAGGGCCTTCGCGGCGGAGCAGCCCGTCAAGCATCTTCTCGCGGTCCAGCGGCCTCACTTCGCTCACGATGGCTTCGCGCATGGCCTTTCCGGGCGGGGTCTGCTGCGGATACGAGATGAATTCGAGCGCCAGGCCCAAGCGTTCCGCGATACGGCACGCCATGACGGGCCAGACCATCCCGATGTCGCCGATGATGGCCATGCTCCCTTCATGCCGCGCAAACCCCGACATCTCCATACGAAACGGCACCTTGAAGAACTTCGTTTTCGGCAACCCATCCGCAATGGCGGTCTGGACGGCCCGCCCCTCGCGTTCCACCTTGCAAACGGTATCCAGGGTGGGGTCCAGGTCTATCCGGATCAGCTTCTTGCCTTCCAGACTGTAGCTGTAGTGCCCCTGCCAGGCGGACCACAGGCCGTGTCCGGTGTAGCGCTCCAGGGGACCGTCATGGACTTCCTGCGTCAGTGCGACGGCGGACTCGATGATGACGTCCGCGCTGTCCAGCATGTGTGCCAGCCGGGTTGCCCGCTCGCAGATGCTGATGCTGTCGCCGATGTTCAGGCCCACGCAGCCGCCCCCAACCAACTGGGGTATGGTCACCAGCACCGGCAGCCCCTTGCGGGCCCCGCTCCCGATCATCGTGCGTTCGTCGGCGCCAAGTCCCGCAACCTCCTCAAACGACAGGCCGCTGGAACGCGCCAGCACGCCGATCTCCCGGGACAACTGCTCCAGCCAGAGCCCCATGGGATAGCCCAGATTGCCCGCGGCCTTGATGATCGTCTTGCCTTCAACGCCTCGCATCCGTTCGATCAAATCCATGTCAACGGGCATGTGCCGGGCAATCTGCGCCAGCGTCGCGTCGTCCATCATCGTCAGCTCGAATTCACCGCCCCGCGGCAGCAATGACGGCGCGATGCCCACGGCGTCTCCGGGAAACCGCTTGACCTTGTCGAGCGTCCCCCCCATCTCGTGCGCCACCACCGCCGAGCTGGTGGTAACGGCATCGATCACGCCGAGCCGCATGAGTTCGGCGATGAGTGTCGTCACGCCCTCGTGCAAGTTCGGGCCGCTGCCCGTGACCACGGCTACCCGGCCGCCCCGTTCCTTTGCGGCAACCACGTGCTCCGCCGCGGCATCCACCCGCTCCAGCATGGCGGGGTCCAGTTGGGTTCTGAGCGCGTTCACTTCGTTCAAGTCAACGTTCATGGCGGAAACCCTCTTTGAAAACAGCCCTTATTCCAAGCCGCGTTCCCGCAGCATTGCTTCAGCATGTTCAATGTCTTTTGCGGTGTCAATACTGAACCCGCTGAACTCGTTATCGGCACACTTCGTCTCGACCGTCCGGATCCGGTAGCCGTGTTCCAATGCGCGCAATTGTTCCAGTGATTCGACCTGCTCCAGCGTCGTTGGCGCGAGATGGGTGAACGCAATCAGGAATTCCTTACGGTAGGCATAGAGCCCAATGTGCTCATACACCGCGTGCGGCGTGCTCTCGCGCGGGTACGGGATCAGCGAACGCGAGAAATACAGCGCATTCCCCGCGAGATCCACCACCACCTTCACCACGCTCGGATCCGTGATCGATTCCTCGCGCGTGAGGGCATGCATCAGCGTGGACATCTGAAGCGAGGGATCGTCCAGCAGCGGCTGGACCAGCTCCTCGATCATGAGCGGGTCGACAAATGGCTGGTCGCCCTGGATGTTCACCACGATATCCGCCGGCAGCGAACCCACCGCCTCCGCCAGCCGGTCCGTGCCGCTGGGGTGATTCGGCGAGGTCATGACCGCCCGGCCTCCAAAACCCTCGACCACCCGGGCGATCCGTTCGTCGTCCGTCGCAACATACACGCACCCCAGACCGCGCGCGAGGGAAACGCGCTCATGCACCCGCTGAATCATCGGCTTTCCGAGAATGGGTTTGAGCGCTTTTCCGGGCAGGCGCGTTGAGCCGTAACGTGACGGGATGATGCCCACGATGGCGACCTCACTCATTTCTGGTGTCTCCTCTCTGCGCTCCCGCGGGATCCCGGCTGACTCGCCGGTCTCCCACCGGGTACCGCACATCTGCAATCATCACAAGCCTCTTTTCTTCGGGCACGTCTGCCGGCGGCCCGAAGTCATTCCACTACAACAAACCGCTTCATCCCCAGCAGATTCCTGCCGGAGAGCGTCACGCCGTAACTTCCGGGCAGCGCGTCGACAGGCGCCGTGAGGGTCGCCCTGCCCGGCACGCGGCCGCCATCGTGCAACGCCACTTCCAGACCCGGCGCCCGCACAACGGCCTCGACTTCCGCGTCCGGCACCCCCGGCAGAAGCCATGCCGTGTCCAGCGTCGCCGACGCGCCCCGCGCAAGCTTCGGCAAGGGACCAAATCCCGCCAGCGCCGGCCCCCCGGCCCGCCGCAGCACCACGAGCGCCCAGTTCGTGGCAAGCTCGAACCGGACGTCCCCGCCCTCGCGTTCCAGGGGCAGCGGCGTCCAGGTAAGCGTTTCCACATCGCACAGCGCGGCGTCCTGCGCTTCCGAGGCCAGCCCGGGCAGGGTGAGCGTGTAAGGATGGCGCTGCTCCGACGGCCCGGTTCCCCACGGCCAAATCGCCTCCTGACATGCCGGCCGTGCCGCCACCACCGCCCAATAGCCCTCGCCCTCGAAACACCGGGCGACAATCTCCGGGTCCGCACAGCGCGGACCGTCATCGCGCACGTCCCCCCATACCAGCGCCTCCCCGGCGGAGAGCCGCGCGCAGGCCCAGTTCCAGTCCATCGTGCTGGTGTCGGGCCCCCCGCAGCCGCCGCCGGCATAACCCGACAAGGAACCCCATAAGGCGCCGCAGGCATACACGTAGTTCCTGAATGGACTCACGGCCAGACGCATTGGGGGCAGGTCCCGCGGGCACCGCGCCGTCAAGGCCCCGTGAAACCACGGCCCGAACCAGTCCGCCGAGCCTTCCGTCAACAGCAGCACGTCAGGTTTCACGGCGATCGCCGCGGCGCGCACCTTCGCGAGAAGTTGTTTGATCCATTCGTTGTAATCGAACGGCGAGGCATGCCCATGCGCCGGGTTGTAGCAGGGAAGGTAGTAAAAACCGAGCGAATCCAGGCGAATCCCGTCCGCGCCCGTTTCCCTCAACAGGCGCGCGACGACACCGGCCAGATGGTCCTGCCACTCCTCGCATCCGGGGCACATGTGCAGGAACCCGTTCTTGCTGTAAGGACCGGTAGCGCTGCCATCCCGGTGCATGACGGACCAGCGCCGGGCCCGGCCCGTGGCCGCCAGTTGGCTGTCCTTATGGACAATGAACCCTTCCACGTACAGCGTGACGTGGAGCCCAAGCCGGTGGACGCCCGCGATGCCGTCGCGCATGGCCGCGGCGCCGCCCAGATCTTCACGGATGACGTTGTCGCCGTCCGTATGCACGTCATCGTGGCCCACCGAACCCTGGCAGTAGAAGGCGTATTCCAGGGCATCCTGGGGCGTGCGCAGATGCAGCCGCGGCAGGTCGCGGAGACTCTCCAGCCGGCTCGAGCCGATACCGACATGGATGCCGCTGAGCCCGTCCGACTGGCGGAACCAGGCCGGAGGCTCCACGTGCGGATAGGCATGCGCATACCATGCCCCATAGGCCCGGGCCGCGGGACGCCAATCCCCCTGATACACAAGCAGCCGCACGCGCGGCAGTTCCACGGATTCGCCCGGAGCCAGGGCCACCGGCGGGAAGTGATGCAGCTCAATGCGCGGTTCCGAAAGCTCCAGGCGCTTCGGACGGACGTCTGCGTCCATGAACAGCAGGCCCACGGCATTGCCCGCCTCGGGATCCCAGACCGCGTGCCATTGCATGGACAGCTGATTGCTTTCGCCCAGCACCCCGCCGGAACGCTCCCAGGCCGGCACCACCAGTCCGGCCTGATCCATGGCCGTGGCCAGGTTGTTCGCGGGGTTCGGGCCCAGGCGAACGCCGTCCAGATACGGAAACCCCACAAGGAACTTCCGCGCGCCCTCGCCCGTGTTGGTGACGCGCAGCGACCAGTCCGAAGCGCCCGCCTCCTCCGCCAAGGTGACCCGAAGTTCGGTCTCCAGGCCGCCCTCCTCGTAACGCAAGGTCAGGTCATGGTCCCGGCGGACTTCGACCAGGCGGCACGTGCCGGGGTGCACCACCGTTCCCGCGATGGCCTCCGGTGCATCAAAGACCAGTTGAAACTTCTCGTTCTGCCCGATGCTGAATTCCCGGGTGAGATCCGTGTAGAGGCGGAAAGGCATCGCCCCCGATCGGGGCTCCTTGAGGTATTCATCCCCCGTCCGCGCGTTGATGATGCTGCGAAGCGCGCCGGTCACCGGGTCAAACGTTATCCGGCACCACGGACTCGCGACTTCGATCCCCTCGACCGTCTCCGGCGCGTCCGGCAGCGCCGCGGCATCCCCCCCCTGCAGGAACAGCAGCAGCGCCAATACCGCATTCCCCATGAACGGTCTCCGTTCTCATCAAACGGCGGCCAATCCCTCCCGCCGTTCGTCAGTGGTCATGCACGCCAGCGTCGCTACCATAGCACAAGGTGTGAACGTTCACAAGCAAATGTTTCGCCGGTCACGTTCCGGCCCTCCCGCGGCGGACCGCCGGGCGGACGGCAAGGAGCGCCGGGCAGCCCATATTCGGCCCCGCTCCCGGCATCACAGGCCGCACAGAGACGTGCAATCTATTGGAAATCAATACGTTAGAGATTGGGCGCGGGGCCCTGCCGCGAGATTCAGCGGGTATGCTCGGCCAGGGAGTCCACCTTCCTGGGTTGCTTGCGGGACTGGGTCGCGCCCGTGAGCCTCGGATGGGCAAGACACGGAAAATGCGGTGGGACGAAACGTGCGGTGCCCACATTGACCGGCTCGGTGCGCTCGGGCTTCCCATCGACCAGGTCAAGCAGCATCCGCGCGCCCGCGATGCCCAGCTGGCGGTCCATGGGAGTCGCCACAAGGACAACGCGCTCGGCGTCGAGATAGTTGGGGCGCAGCGATACGCCCGCCAACTGGAAGTTCCGGGCGTAGGGTATGCCGCGGTCCGCGAGCAAAGCCACCATGCCCGTCGTCCAGTCGTCATTGCAGACCGCCGCGGTTGGGGCATGCTCAGCGCCAAGCACGCGGCTGAGCCGGTCCAGCGTCGCGTATGTGCCTTCCTCAGAGGGATACACCTCGGTGACGATCTCCGCGCCATCCCCGTGCTCATGGACGGCCTGCATCATGCCTTCGCGGAATCGGGACGCCAACCCGCGCTGGGGCGGCCATCCGCAATAGGCCAGTCGGCGATGTTCCTTGTCCAGGAGTGCGGTCGTGAGACGGAACCCTTCGAGGTAGACGTCGGTTATCGCGCAGCGCCCGGGGAATTCCGGAACCAGGCGGTCGATCATGACAAAGGGCACATTGGCCTCGCGCAGCGCAAAGATATCCGCGAGCGGCATATGGAAATCGCTGATGATGACCCCGTCGATTTCGCCCCCGCGGAGCTTGTCCAGGTAATACGTGCCGTTGCCCAGTTGCGATGCCGCCGGATTGGTCTCCACGACCTGCAGCCCGTACCCGCGCGGCCCCAAGACCTCCAGCACACCGCTCAGCTTGAGGGCGAACAGCTCGCTCTGCTCCATGCCGAGGTCGCGAGCGCTGTACAGCGCCAACCCCAGGGTAGCGGACCGTTTCTTCCGAAGACTCCGTGCGGCGGCGCTCGGCTGGTACTGCAGTTGTTCGATCGCGGCTCGAATGCGCTCGGCGGTGTCCGCCGCCACCGATGCGCCGCCATTGATATATCGTGACACCGTCTGCCGGCTGACGTTGGCCCGTTCGGCCACATCAATCACCGTCGGCACACGCCGGTTTCGTCTCATGTATCAACCTCTGCCTGCTGAGTCGATGTGATCCGGCCCTTCCCCGCTCCGATCCCATCGGAACCCAGTGCTCCGTCGTCGTCGGCCCAATTCTACCAGAGCGGGCGATCGTTCACAACCTCCGCCCACCGGAAGCCGGTTTTCGAGCGGCGCCGGGAACCGATCGCGGCCCGTCCAGCTCCGGATCGAAGCCCCCGGGCGCCGCTCATCGGTGCGGGACATCCCGCAGCACGGGACGCAGCCGCCAATCGGCCTCCTGGCCGAAACGCCGCTGATTGCCCGCATGCCCCGCAAACTGGTCGCCGTACACCATCCGGACCACACCCGTAAAGGCAACTGTGGCGAGAATGAGGCCCACCCCCATCGCGACCAGACTCCTCCTGAACAGGGGCCCGCACTCCCCGGCCGGCGACAGCGGTATCGCGCCCCGCTCCTGCTCGCGTGGACAGCATGCGATGAGGAAGGTCGCGATGACCGCGTTAACGAACAGGACGCCCTCCGTCGCGATGCGCGATTCGTGAAACCCGACGAGCGCTTTCTGGAAATTGAACGTGATGACGATCCAGAGAAACACCAGGTAGAGCAGCTGTCCTTTCCCGAGCGCTGACGCCGGGATGAACGACAGGCGCCGCCGCATGTGAACAAGCAGCAACAGCAGAATGCACACGGCCAGAAAGAACCAGGCCAGATTGAACCACGTGCGGGCGGAAAACGCGACGCTCTCGATGAAGGGCATCTTCATGATTTCGGGCACGCAACGGAACGAGCCGCCGCCCGCGGTGCGTTCCGTGGTCCATTCCGCCACGCATTTCACCATATTGACGTAGACCACGGCAATCAGGATGAAACCCACCGCGAACGCTTCGGTCCACCGGCGTTCGGGCGGCTGCTCATCCGTCTGCCGGAGCCGCGTGGCCAGCAGGGCCATGGCCACGGCGATGCCCAGGCCGTAGAGGAGCCCGACCCCCTGCTCGATCACGACGCTGTGCCAGTTTGCGCTTTGCCAGTGCGCCCAGCGCGCAATGATGGGGTCGCGCACCTCGGCCGGCAGCCCGGCAAGCCGGTTTGGATTGCCCGGCGCGACGAGCAGCAGCTTTAGACACTGGGTGAACGCAATCCCCAGTCCGCCGATGGTGCCGCTGACAAGGGCGGCGACCGCCACCGGCATCAGCCCGTTCCGGCACGTATACAGCAGGATCCCGAGAAACACGCCCAGGCCGCCCGCCCAGTTGTCGCCCCGCGGCGGCGTCATACGAACCCCCAGCAGGACCGGGCCCACGAGGAAGGCCACAAACCACCCCACCGCCATGTGAACGAGCAGCGACGAGCCGGAGCGCCATTTGCCGAACACGGCGAAGTACACGGCGGCGCCCGCAAGAGCGCCGAACAGCAGCCCCAGGGCCGTCGAATGCCGCGTGAACAGAAGCGGCCAGTTCGTCACCATATTCGCCGGATCGAACGGCTGGCCGGTGTCCGGATTGATCGCGCTCAGGTCCCCCTGAACCCGCACGAGCCACGGCAGAATCCGGGGCAACACGCCGCTGACGCTCAAGAACTCCTGCATGCCCCATCCCGCCACACCGCCCGCCGCGGCAAACACGGGCAACAAAAGCACATTCCGCGAACGGCGGTCCCAGAGATCGAACGCGCACAGGGCGGCGAGCGCCAGAAACGCCTGAACCCAGTCCGTATCGAGCCAGTAAAACGGATCGTTCTGGCGCATTTCGCGAAAGAGTCCCCGCTCCGCCCCCGTGACTTCCCCGCCGAGAAACGAGGCCGCCGCGGCCGAGTTCATCACGGGCTCCCAGAGAAAGTAGTATGCCGTCCACACGGCCAGCACCCAGCACAACGGTTTGAAGAGCTGCGTCAGCCGGTCGCGGCTCTCAACCGCGGGATACGCCGTGCCCGCGCCGCCCAGAGCGGCCCACAGAAAACTGCCCACGAAGAGCCCAAAGAACCCATACAGTTGCGAAGGCAAGTGGCCCGAATGCGTGTAGCCGACAACCTTCATGTAGGAAAACGACCCGCCGAACGCCCAGCCCAGGGCGCCAAATAACGCGAAATACGCCACACGACGCCGCCAGTCCTCGCGCCCGGACAGGAGACAGACCGCCGTGCCGGCCAGCACCCCCGGCAGCATCGCGCCGTACTCGTGCCCGAAATTGCCCCGGATACCCCAGCCAATGGACAGGCTGATGCTGACCAGGATGAGGGTGGAAACGCGCCAGCTTGGATGAATGGGCCGGTGAACCATAGGCCTCCAGTTGCCGAGGCCGAAGAACCGTCTTCCGCCCGGCGGGCATCAGGGCGTGGTCAGCAATCGGTAGCCTGCATCCCGCAGCCCTGCCCCGTACGATCCCCGTGTGTACCGGAGCCTTGTAGCACCGGAGGCCGGTGCGATTCAAGCC
>LSQX01329524.1_pt1 | contig 14396 bp, 4 predicted proteins | sample 654561 | NCBI WGS metagenome assembly LSQX01 (sample SAMN04489861, study PRJNA283612) | anaerobic digester metagenome | isolation source: 4 biogas reactors fed with cattle manure at either 37C or 55C with and... | place: Denmark: Kongens Lyngby | collected 2014
TTTATAAAAGGATGGCAAGACAGCAGAGAACATGGTAAAGAGTGGGCAAAACAAAAAGTGGACGAGTATTGGGCCAATGCCTACCACAAACCAGCCGATGAGTTTAACGAAACAACCGCCGATTTACACGGAAATGTAGAAGATGCAAAGCTATTCTTTAAGATTGGATGGCAATTGGCCAATGAAGACCGATTTCCTGAATGGAACGAAGGTTCTGAATTTAAGGCTGTGAGGGAGGAGTGGATGAGAGAGTAGTAATCAATCAGTTTTTTGGACACATGATTATACCTGTTTAAAGGGCTGGAACTCGCTAGTACATACGGAGCTTCCAACCATTGCTTCTGCTTCAACTGTTTTTGATAGATGCTCTTGTGTTTCTTTTTTTTGTTAGAGCATTGTTTTTAATTAAAACATAATGGTTAAACACTTGCCTATATTGCATTAATGCATAGCTCTATACAATAGTTTCTTTTGCTTGTGCGGGTTTGCAATTGGTTTGATGCATTAGCAAAAAAGAAATAGAACACTGATGACACAGATTGGACTGATGTACACAGATAATCAATTACGAATTGCGAGAAGTTTCATCATAGGTCATAATGGCTAAATATTACCGCTCGCATGGGTTTGAAAGCCGCCTGGCTCATGCAATATAATTGCAAGTTTTTAACGCTGCGGGTTATTCCACAGGGTAAATTTCGTTAGCGAAACACTTCGTTTTACTCTGTTTATTACTTCTGCTTAGCAGCACACCATATACAAATCATCGCATGCGGTTTTAATTTAAAGTATAATAAAACGGTCGTCTTTAATACTTACAAGCCCCTTATCCAATGCAAATTCAATTCCTGTTTTCATAGCTTGTTGAACATTCCCACCTAAACGAGCATATCCAAAAACCTTAGCTGTTTCTCTAATCAAGTCTTCTTCGGGCAAACTTATTTGGTTTGTCAATACTTCTATTACTCCGCAACTAACTTCTTCTTTAGCCAAGTCATAAGCATCTCGTCTTGCATCGTCGTCTCCTGGAACTCTATAAAAATTATATTCCTTTGGCTCTTGGTTCTTGTTCCAATAAAACTTTGTTTCGTTTTGACTTGTGTGTTGTATCTCCATTTTAGAATAAATAGAATCTAAATACTCATTTAACCTTACACCCAATCGTGAAATACCCCAGGCATTTAAAATACGCCTTGATAAAAGTGAATGACTAATAGGTGCTTCTATTTCTAACACTTCATTAATTTGACTTATTATTTTTTGTTGATTTGGTGAATTAAAAAACTCATCCGAAGAATAAAGATAAGATTGTTCCAAAACACAAGTGTTATATTTAACAGATATTTCAACGGGCTGAATTACTTCTTGAGTAATAGCTTGAAGCTTTACATTTGCAGGCTCTTGCCCCCTTAGTACTAGAGGTGCAGCATGCTTTTCAGCTACTACAATTTTCATTGGTGTCTCTTGTATGTTTTTGATTACACTAACAATTTCCTGAAGCACTTTTTGCGGATTATCCCACCAATCTGGAGACCACAGTCTATAAATATTCCATCCTAACATTTTTAAAACATCGGTTTGAACAATCTCTCTATCTTTTGCAGTTTTTGCTGCATGATAGGTTTTTCCATCTGTCATTATTCCCAAAATATATTCAGAGGGTTTTTTCGGATTGACTACTCCAATATCAATTTTATATCCAGAACTTCCAATGTTAGTTTGAACAGAATACCCCATTTTCTCAATTTCTTCAGCAACCATTCTTTCAAAATAGCTTGGTGTGGTCTTATTCATATTTTCTTTTAGGGGTAAAGCCATCTTGCCTTTTTCAGAATATTCAAGGAAAGCTTTAATACTAGATACACCTTCTGAAGATGTTCTAGAAATGTCAATTTCTTCAGAACGTAAAGTTGAAAACACCTTCATTTCGTATCTAGCTCTTGTAATAGCTACATTCAATCTTCGCCAACCGCCCTCTCTATTTAAAGGACCAAAGTTAAGATATACCTTTCCTAGTTTATCAGGTCCATAGCCAACAGAAAATAAAATAATATCTCGTTCATCGCCTTGCACATTTTCAAGATTCTTTATAAATATAGGTTCAGATGATTCAAGTGCCAGCATTTCCAACTCTGGTTTCATTTTAAACTCTTCATTAAGTAAATCATCAATCAGGTTTTGTTGTACAGAACTAAAGGTTACTATACCTATACTTTTTTTAGAAAGTAAAGGATCTGAAAGTCTTTCCATAACTTCAGAAACAATTGCTTCTGCTTCAAAGCTATTTTGTCTTGTTTTACCTCTATCATAATATCCAGGAACAAATACATTACTTACTTTTGTTGCAATGTCGTCTGGTGATGGAAAAGTAAGTAATTTATTTTCATAGTAGTTTGAATTACTAAAAGCAATCAAACTTTCATGCTTGCTTCGATAATGCCATAACAAATGTTTAGAAGGCATGGATAAAGCAAGACAGTCATCTAAAATACTTTCTAAATCTTCCTTATCTGCATTTTCTTCATCAAAATGATTAGTTGAGAAAAAACTTGTTGGGGGCATCTGTTTTGGATCACCAACAACAATAACATTTTGTCCTCTTGCAATAGGCCCTACAGCTTCGCATGTAGGAAGTTGAGAAGCTTCGTCAAAAACAACCAAGTCAAACTTTGTTTTGTCAACCTCAAAGTATTGTGCAACAGAGATAGGGCTCATTAACATACAAGGGCACAACCTAGGTAAAAGATTTGGAATTAAATCAAACAATCTTCTTATCGACATTGCTCTACCATTATTCCTTATTGCTCTTTGAAGAACCCCAATTTCTGAACTGTTTGCTGCTTCTTGGGTAAAAGATGGTATTTGAGCAGCTAGTTTTGCAAATAACTCTGCTTTAGTTAGGTCTTCAAAATAATTGCTTTGCTCTTTAAACTTTTTTATTTTCCCTTCAAATAGTTTTCCGTTAAAAAGTGACAATCTATTATCTTCCGAAATAATATATTCGGATATATTTTTAAAAAGTGATTTTTTAAATGATGTCAACACCTCTTTATTATCAAGCTCACCTTTTGAATATGTTTCAACAACTGCAGACAACCCCTTATCAATCGTTTCTTCTTTTATTCGATTCCAACTTGTCCAATTACGCAAAGAATCAAGATTGACCAACCAGTCCTCAGCATTTTCTCTCCAATAAGTAATCCAATCTATTGATGTTTTTGGTTCCTTTTTAAAATCAATTTTCAATAAATCAAACAAAGAATTCTCTATCTTTTTTTGCTCTTCAGAAAGCGTTATAAAGGTTGTAATTAATTTGCCTCTTAAATTTAAAAATGATCGAGTACCATTAGATAAATGATTTGCCAAATTACCCTTTACCTCATTCACCTTATTAGCATCTTCAGTTAAGCTAATTATTAAACTATTAATTTGTAAGTTAGTATCGCATATTTGTGCAACTGCTGACCATTCACTGTTACCATTATTCCATAAGAAGTCAAGGTTTTTAGACAGAAACACTGAGTTATTACTCAAGTACTCCTGTTCTTTCTGATACAGTTTTAATACATCAAAATACTCTACTACTTTATCCTTGTTTATTTTTCCTGTTATAGATAATGGTCGCAGTACTTTTAATATCTTATTTTGACCCAATAGTTTTGGTAGAAACCACTTACTTGAAACTTCATTCCATTGAAAAATAAGTGGATCTGCATCTAATTTAAATATATTTTTTGTAAAAACACTCAATAATGAATCTCGATATTCATCACGCTTTTTACCATGTTTTGTTGACTCTATAATATGTGATAAGTTTCTTTCGGGATACTCAATATTAATCAATGTTGCAGGTACATCTGGCAATGTCGTTATTTGATAGCATAGCTTCTCTAAAGAGTTCGTTTTATCTTTACAAAGATTATGTGTATCAATCAAAAGCAACTCACTCAATAAGTTTTTATTTTCATTCTTTTCATTCAATAGCTCTATATACCTCTTTATTAAGTCACCCGACAAATCCCTGTTTTTAAAGTTGTATGTTTTTGTTTTTATTAGGTTCAAGGGATTATTAAACGGATGTCCACATAGTGTACCTACATTTTGCAACTCCTCAACCTTATCAGACAACTCAATAAATCTTTCTCTACTCAGCTCCGTTATCAATTTTTCATCTATCGGAATATTATCTGATGAACTATTAAGCTCTGCATAAAATGTGAAAGCATCGTATAAAGAAAAACCAAAATCATGTTTTTTATGCAATGCTTCAACATATTCGTTTAATTCTAATCTTTGTTTGTGAAGTCTGTTGGCTTCGGTTTCAAATTCAAGAGGAGTTGTTTTTCTAATAACTTCTGTTGTTTTTCGGAGCTGTTCTAGAACGCCTGATTTTTTTGATTTATTAGAATGAAGTTCTAAGCAAAAAGGGTCAAGTCCAATATCCGCTAAACGTTTTTGAACAACAGTAAGGGCAGCCATTTTCTCTGCAACAAAAAGCACCTTTTGCCCCCTATATAATGCATTTGCGATAATATTGGTTATTGTTTGCGACTTTCCTGTACCAGGAGGACCATGTAGAATAAAACTATTATCATCTGTAGCAGCAAAAATTGCTTCTAACTGAGTTGAGTCAGCACTTAATGGTAAAGCTATCTCTGTAGGATTATACTTTGTATCTAAGTCAATATCAGTTGACATGTCTTTACACTCCCACTCTAGTTTTCCCGAAATTAAACTCTTTACAATTTTATTTTCAATTAGTTTATCAGCATTATTATGGATATCATTCCACATAATAAACTTATTAAATGAGAATATCCCAAGAAATGCATGACCCTCAACATTCCATCGCGATTGTGACATTATACCTCTGCGAACAATGTTAAATATTTTTATAACATCCACGCCACTTTCATCACGAGGTAGGTCAGCCAAACCATTTATAACTATATCAAAATCCTGCTTCAACATTTCCAAGAGCGTGATATTCATTATAGTATCTTCTTCTCGACTTCGTATTATATACCCTTTTTGTGCCGATTTTCTAATTATTTCAACTGGCAAAAGCAAGAGAGGAGCATAACGTGCTAATTCACTATTAGGTGTTTCGTACCATTTTAAAAAACCTAGTGCAAGATAAAGAGTATTTGCACCATTTTCTTCAAGAGACAATCTAGAGCTTCTATAAAGATTTTTTAAAGCAGATTGTAGCTCTGAATCTGTTAAATATGTACGAAGTCTTTTATGGGATAGATCAAATTTCAATAAGTCAACAACTGGGTCAGACATATTTATCGCCTGAAAGACCCCTGACGTTTTATTAGGGTTGACCCACTCATCAGGCTTAGTTAATATTTGAAACTCATCACCATGGGCTAGTGCGTCTTCAAAATCGCTCAGGTTTACAGACAATAACTGAATTGTACTTTTAGTAATTCTTAGGTTTAAAAGATTGTTACGAAGACTTAGATCTAATAATTTTCGTTCCCAAAGTTTTTGTTTTGTGAATTGAGTTTCTTCCGAAATATCTAGATTAGCTGAATTAATAATCTTGTCGGGCTGTACACTTTCTCTGGTAATTATTTTCTCATCTTCAATAATTCTCCACCCCTCAGAGGTGTTTACTCTTTGTGGAAGAGGCTTTATACCACTTAAACGAGACCTTTTAACATCAATAAAAAGCAAGAACTCTTCTTCTTTTACTAATTTGTAATTTGCTGAATTAATTGCTTCATCAAATGATTGTATATGACCAGCATTCATGCATGTGGCTTCAACCAATAAAATCTCATTAATTCCACTAGCAATGCGTTTTTTCAATAAAGAGACATCATCATTAACACTATCTGCAAACGTATCATCTATTAACCATGCACCAACAAAGGCATGTCCATTTAGTACTATCAACAACGGGTTTAAACCAATTGCCTCTATGCAGCTTGCATATAAAATTGCTATATCAACGCATGTAGCAAGCTTTTGGGAAAAGATGGTTTCACACATTCGTATTCGCTGACCTTCATCTTCAAAACTTGCAGGGGGTGAGCTATAAACAATTCCAAGACTTGCTATTGCTTCAAAAATAGCCCCCATTTGTTTCTTTACTCTGTCAGGATTTAAACTCTGATACGCGTCAAAAGAAGGATTACCTGTCCATTTATCAAGTATTTTTGAGGCAGTTTGTATAACTTTAGAAATCTCAGGGTGATTTGGAGTTACAAACGATGCAAGTATTTCGGGCAAAGTCCTAATTCCACTCCATTGGTCATAGGCTAAAACATCAACATTATAATGCTCTGTAAATATTACATCTTCTTTTGAGTAAATTGAAAGAATTAAGTCACCCGATAACTTTTCGGTAAGTTCAGATAAAAAACTTGCTGATAATTTTAAGTTTTTCACTCCAATCTCAACTCTTTGTTTTTTTGGAAGAGTTTCAATTCGATAATCCCAACTGTTTATAAAGTCAGGCTCCCCTTTTAATGTAACTTTCAAATCAAAAAAATCTACATCCGAAGTGTTTTCAACTATAAGTTTTCTAACAATTGGAATACGATTTTGTTGTATTGCGTAGTTTGCAACTGGAGTATAAATGAATTCTACTATGGGCGAGATATTTAATTCTGTCATATTGTACTGTTTAGATTTTTTGGTTACTAACAATAAGCTTTAAAAGAAGAGAGATTACTCCTAAATATACGTAGCAAATTACTACCTAATAGCCTTCAAAATTCTATCTTCCCTAATCAAAACATCTTTCATCAACAGTTGAAATGGAAATTGTTTGAGTTTAGAGTCTTTAAATCCATCCAAGATATTTACGAGCGAACCAGCTGTTATTAAAGAAAGGTTTATCTCAAATTGCAAGTCACATTCATTGATGAAATCATCGCTAAAATCAGGTGCCACTAGAAGCGTTTTAACAACATTGTAACCCTTCGATGTTGCTTTATCAACATACGATTTGATTTGCCTAGAAACAGTGCTAAACTTGTTGTATCCTCTTTCCTTAACGGTTTTACACTCTATAATAATTAAATCGTTGTTGCCAAGATTAAGAATTAAGTCAATCTGATCTTTTGCAGTATTAATCGTCTTTTTTAGTTCTTCATCAACATCAAATCCAAGCTTCTCGAAAACAGTTTTTGTAACATCTTCAAATTTCAATCCTAGCTCAGCTTCTTTCAATACTATTCCATTATCCTTTAGCCCTTTTAGATCACGAAATCCTAAAAGCTCATAGTTCTCAATCATCAAATTCTCAACATCCTTATATGCATCTAAAATGTTTAAAACCAAATCGCCTCTCGATTTCAAATTATGCTCCTCAATAAATGCTTTCAATCCTTCAACAGGAAGAACATCTAAAATGTCTCTTGGTTTAATATTAAGATCAAGCAAATGCTCACTATCTAGTATTGTATCTTCTGGCAGTTCAAAAACCTTAAACATAAGTTTTTTGTACTCTGGTATAGTTGTTTCTAAATCTACAAGAAGTTTATCATAGCCTTCTACAGATATTCCAACTTTTTCATCTCTTTCAAGTTCTTCAAAATAATTGACAATGTTCTCAATTTTCTCTTCTACTGTTACACCCCTCAAGTTAGAATCTATTCCTAAACCCTTACTCCACAAGTCATTAAGAAATCTCTTTTTCTCAGTTAGATTTGTTCCATCTCTGTGAACAGAGTTTTTTAAGAAGCTAGTAAAAGAAACACCTCCTTTAATAATCTCCTTCACCTTCTCCTCATAATCTAACTCACGAACATAGATATTATGTTTTCTACATACAGTATTTATTTGTGGCTCTCTCAAAGTTTTTAGTACTCTTCTATAGTATTTATCTGCAATTTGCTTTTTACGCAACCTCCGCAAAACCCTTACAACTTCATCAGCAACATAAATTAGATTGTTTTTTCTTGAGAAAAATATAATACCTGTATTCCTGAGCAGATTCACTACATTATCTATTTGAAGCTTCTCAGGTGGAATAACTATGTAATTTATTAGTTTTATTTCGTCTTGTGAGAGCTCCAACTCTTGCGCCAATGTAATAAGAATAGAGAGTTCGTCATTTGTAACTCTGGCATCTCTATTATTATCAAGGTCGTTTGTGTACGCTGTTTCTACACACGATTTATATATATTATAATCTCGTTTTCGTAATTCTTCTATTTCCGACTTATCAGAGCTCAACATTGCTTTCAGCTCTTTTGTACGCGCTTTAATTTTATCTAGTTCTTTTTCATAAAGGGTGTTAAGCCAGTCTTGCCTCATTATATTATTACCATCTCTTATTATGATGTCTATAAATATATCTATTTGCGAAGATGTATTAAGAAACTCAACCTTTACAGTTTCGGCAAATTCATCAGCAACTAGTTCAAATACTTTTGAAATATTTATGCTATCGGCATTTTTAAGGTCGTAGCTAATATTTGAAAGGATTTTGTCAATCTCCTTATTGTTTTTAGGATTACTCGACTTAATGATGTCAATAATTTTCAAGAATGAATTCTTTTCTAGGGAGTTAAGATTTTCTAAAATTCTTTCAAGTTTCATGGTTATCTAGTTTTTTAATTAATTCATTAATCTTACTATCAAGTGCATCAATTTTCTTTTCAATATGATCGGTGTTTTCGCTTAGCATTGAGTCAACAAATATTGAGTTTACAAGAGAGAGCCCTATTATGCCACCCGTAACAACTACAAATATGAAGTAGAAGTAGGTGAAAAAAGTAGCCCATCCTGAATAGTTTGCGCATATATGCTCTGGTATCTCGTACCAGCCTTCTACTGTAAATATTTTGAAGGTGGAGTAAAGCGACATTATGGGTGATGAAAAATACTCAGTGCTACTATTATGGAAAAGGTAGAAAGACAAAGTACCAACAATGAAAATATAGATTAGAAACCCAATTAAAATAAACAAGGATGTGTCTAAGGCTCTTTTAACGTCGGCTATTAAGCCTCCAACATTGGGAATAAATTTGAAGAAGCGGAAAGCTTTAAAAACTCGGAATATTCTAAATACAAGCAAGAAGCTTACATCGAAAACCTGAATATTGAGAACAAAAGAGAGCAATGCAGGAACTGACACAATAATCAAAATGAAATCGAGCCTATTCCAACCCGATTTAAAGTATCCTTTTATTCCATATTCATTGAATTTTATTAAAAGCTCAACAATGAAGAGAGATGTTAGAGTATTGTCTGCAAGTACAAATGCAAGCTTTTGACTATCTGTTGTGAGGTAACCACCCAAAAAAAGAATTACTGCATTAATTAGAATTAATACGAGAATGAATCTGTCCTTTAAGAATAGTTTTCTAATTATCATTTATCAATTGTTTACACAGCAGATTAATATATAGGTATGAAATTCAATAAATGTAAAATTAGCAATATATAAGTTATTAGCAAATTAATACTGGATAAATTAACAGTCAGCATTTTACATACAATTCTTTGTACATAGCGTGTGTTTCATTGTAGCGAGGCAGAGATCGAGAAGTCTACCGCTAGCAGTTGCGTTGTGTTGCTTTACGCACTAGCCTCCTCCACAATCCTTATCTCATCTTCGGTAAGCCCATATAATTGATATACTAGTTGGTCTATTTCTCTATTGATTTTGTCAATTTCTGCTTTTAGGTTTTGTGCTTTCTCCTTTTGCTCATTAAAATAGAGCATCCATTCAGCTTCTTCCGAAAGGGTTAGTTTTACTTTTGCTTTTTGGAATTCTTTTAGAAAATCAGCGAACTCTAAGTCGCTCCAATTCAGGATAGAAACATTGTGCTTAGCCTCTATGAAATTTGCAACTTTCATTTGTTTCTCGTTAATAGACTTAGAGGTTGATATTATGCTGTTTGCTTTTTCAACTACAAATTTATATGAAGCAATCAACTTCTTATCATTTACATCAATTTCAATTATCGGTAAATCACCAATTTTCTTTGTGCTTAACTGGTTGTATTGGCCATCTGAAATATGTTTTTGTATAAAAGAACTATTTAATAATGCATTGGTGAATTTTGTAAAATCTGTTTTATTAGTAAACTTTTCTATATTTGGAATTTGTTCGTTTTTTAGATAAATGAAATTTTGCCCCCCAGAACCTCCACCAGATGAAAAGTGAGCTGTGTTTGAGAATGTAAATTTATCCATGTTTTTAGTATTCACTATTATTTTAGCATAATCAAAAGGCACATTTGCTCTTTCATATAATGGTAACCACCAAAGTTTCCTTCTCATTATTTTCTGCACAGCTCCTGCAGAACTATATTTGAGTTTAATATCGTCAATTGAATAGTTATCAAAATCCTCTAATGTTATTATTTCTCCTTCAGAAACTGTTGTTGAGCGATTTAATAAAACACCTTCGAACTGCTTTAAGTAATTTTTAATCTGTCCTTCTAACTCGTTTGAACCTATATAAATAACATAATAGTCACTTTCTGATACAAACCATTTATGAAGATTCTCAGTTTTTATAAATGGCTTAATATAACTTACCTCTTTGGTATCAAGAGTAACCCAATGACCCGCAATATTTAATTGAACAGTATTGTTTTTATTTATTATGTCAATATCATTCTGTAAAATAAATATTCCACGACCTAAATAAACTTCATCAATTAATTTATTGACTATGTGTTTATTTGTAACCTTATCTGCACCAGTAACCAATCCTTGAGAAATATCAAAGTATTTTGAAAGAGGACATATTATTTCATTAAAATCAACGCTTTCTTGATAAAAATTCCATGAATTATAATTAATAGTATCTAATTTTGAGGTTGAATATTGTTCATAAAGACTTCTATCAAATAGTTGTGCTACAGTTAATAGGCAATCCCTTAAAGATTTTAATTCAAAGTTATAAGGAAATTTACTTTTACACTTTTGCTGCGTTAAAATCAAACTTGTAGTCCCTGCATCTTCAAACACCTTCAAATCATTAAAATCTACAATTGAAATAATTGTTGACTCATTTAATATTGAAGCTCTAACCTTATTTGCCCAATCTGCAGATACAAATTCCCTTGGAATTATTAAGCTTTGAATCCCATTACTCTTTAAAAGTTCAACGCCTTGTTTAATGAAAAAATAATATGTGTTTGACCTGCGTCTATAAAACTCTAACCATTTGGGCACCTTTTTTAAAGATTCAAAAATATCTGAATAACCTTTTTCCCCAACATACGGCGGATTCCCAACCACCACATCAAACCCACCCTTAGCAAAGATATCGGGAAACTCCTCTTGCCAATTAAAGGCCTTGTCGCCAGCCACCTCAGGGTCGTCAATCAGTGAGTTGCCACACTTTATATTATCGTTTAGCGATGTTAGTGCCCTGCCTTTTTGTGCTGTGCGCAACCACAGTGATAGCTTAGCAATCTCTACACTCTCTTCGTTTATATCCACCCCATATAGGTTGTTCTCTAGAATGGAGTTTTCCACTTCGCTCAATATCATGGAGTCGCCCAGAAGTTTAGCCTGCAATTCGTCTATATACCTGTGCTCTGCAATTAAATATTCAAGTGCTTGATTCAAGAATGCACCACTACCACAAGCAGGGTCGCAAATGGTTATTTGCAAGAGCCACTCTCTGTAATCTTCCAATTGTTGGAGCAATTGTTTTAGGGTATCTTTTCTTCTTCCTTTTCGCTCCTTTTCATACTCTTCTTCTTGTATGTTGAGGGCTAGTTTCTTCTCATCGCAAAGTTTGCCAACCGTGTTCTTTACTATATATTTGGTAATATACTTGGGGGTATAAAACACACCATCCTTTTTTCTTCTGGTCTTACTTTTATCTATCGCCTCTCCTTTTATTTCAGACTGTATGCTCTCAATCTCGTTGAGAGAGTGCTCAAAGATGTGCCCCAGTATGTTTACATCTACCTCGCTCTCGTAGTTGTAGTTGCTAAGGTTTACGGTGTGTTTGTGAAGAATATCGTCATCAATCTTTATATTGTCTAGTATTTCGTCTGGTGCAAAAAGTCCACCATTGTATGCAAATATATCGTGGTGATGTCCTTTGTGCCCCGTGTTCATATAACCAAAGAATTTCAAGAAACGGTCGTACAGTGGGAAGTACTCATCGTACTTGTCGCGCAAATCTTTCCATTGGTTCACTATTGAGCGAATAGAGTTGGGAGGGAGCAACAGCCTATCTTCGGCAAAGAATATAAACAAGAAACGGTCTAGTAGTTTCTGGGTTTTCTTAAAGAGGGTAAGCTTGTCATACTGTGGGTTTGCTGTTTGAATGCTATTAAACACATCGTTTCTAAATGCCGAGTAGTCTTTGTAGAGCTGTTCGGTTATGTTTTCCTCTTGTGTTAGCGATTCGCTTTTTATTTTCTTTGGCAAATCTTTTAGCAGATAGTCTGCCGAGAGACAGAGCCAAAACACATCAAAACGCTCTTTTGTCATCTGAAAGAGGTTGAACTCTTCAAAGTCAACGGCATTGTCAATATAAAACCTAATCTTTTCGAAGTTTGAGGTAATTACATAGTTGCAACCTGGTTGATTATTCTTATACCCAAATGCTTGCGCCTCTACTTTGCTTAAATCGGTAGTGTTTGTACCCTTCAACTCTATTACGGCCAGCACCTGCTTTCCATCTAAGATAGCACCATCTGTTTTCTTGGCATCCTTTACGTTTTTCAGCTCGGTGGTGAGGTTAAATGCTGGTGCTGGATTCTTTGTATAGCCCAATATATTCACAAAGAGGTCTATCAGAAAACCACCTTGATACTGCTCTTCTTTAGAGTTTCTAATGTTTTCTTGCACTTGGAGGTTGTGAAAATGGTTGGTAAACTTGTTGTAAGCTACCTCTACTTTCTCTGTGTCTAATGCTCTTAGGTATTTATTTAAAACTGAGTTTTGGAAAAGGCTCATATTATGTTATTCTTTTATATCGCTCGCGCGCATTTGTAATGCGTGTGTCGCTTTAGCGAAACTGTTCATTTTTTTTATTCTGCCGCTTGCGCCCTTTTGTAAAGGGTGTGTTGCTTTAGCGAAATTCTTCTGCTTCGCAGCACACCGATTAAATCGGCGCGAGCGGCTTAACCAGAGAATGAATCTGTCTTTCAGAAAAAGCTTTTCAATCATGTTTAGTTGGTTTGAGATGCGCTGTTTTGGTTGGTCCGCTTTTTATTTTTTCATGGCTGTTGGGGCCTGTTTTCATTTGCAGTTTCAAATATAATACATTGTTTTTGATTTGTTAAACTAATAGGGAGGAATTGATTGGAGATAGTAGGATTTAGGTCTTTCTAATAAAAGGTTTGCATTCTTTATAACAAACTTTCTTGTTTTACTATCCTGATACATGCAGCGCAAAATTATAAACATTTTCACTTATTGCTCTTTATTTTATATATTTGGGGTTGGGATAATTAACCTTATATATTAAATAGCGATGATAACAGACCGCACATACGATTTATTTTGTTTTGTAGATTTTCTGCATGCTAATATTGATAACTTTAATCAGTATTCAAACGATATTTTAATAATGAAGAAAGCTAATTTGAGAAAGCTTCAGATGGGTTTTCACTACACAGAAATAATAGAAAGGAGAGAACTTGAAAAAGTTGCTGCTACTAAATCGGATATAATATCAAAGCATATTACTAATCCTTTAATAGATGAAATAGTAGAAACTCTTTTTAATTCTATAGAATGCACTGTAGAATGTCTTGAATATTTAGAATACCCTGAAAAGATTTACGATACATTTATTCACGATGTTATTCCATTGGTATTTGATTTTGAAATGGAAGATGTTGACCAAATAAAGTATGCTAAAAGACAATACATAGAATTTAGAAATAATACCGACCCTAATATCATATGTCTATTTCCACAGTTTTTTAAAAGCTTAGACAAGTTAATGTCGCATTTTTTATATACATTCAAGGAAGAGGGTGACATGAAAATTCCGAAAATAGATATAATAGAACATGCTTTACAGCTAAAACAACCTGAAAATGAAGGAAGCACCACCCTGCAATCCTCTCATGCTACAGAAACTTCATCTAAGGCATCGGAAAATGAAGGATTTGAGAACATAAAACAAAAATCAAAAGAAGAGGAACAGTTATCTAATAAGACCAATATTATAAATGAAGTTGTACAACAAAATCAATATTTAAAACAGGCATCATATCATGCCAAACACTATGTTTTAGCATTCATGTTTGATTGTTTAGCAACAGGAGTAGATTTTACGTTGTATGACTCTAAGAAAAAAGAGCTGGAAGCTATTGGCGAGAAACGAGTAAATGGAGCTATAAGCGGTAATACATTTTATAAGGCTTTTAATAGTATAATGAGTGAGAAAATAAACCTGACAAAGGAAAGAGACTTGATTCATCTTATTGGAAGTAATTGGC
>LSQX01262171.1_pt1 | contig 14395 bp, 10 predicted proteins | sample 654561 | NCBI WGS metagenome assembly LSQX01 (sample SAMN04489861, study PRJNA283612) | anaerobic digester metagenome | isolation source: 4 biogas reactors fed with cattle manure at either 37C or 55C with and... | place: Denmark: Kongens Lyngby | collected 2014
AAAATTGACCCTGATAGATTATTTGGTAGACATTTAGCCATCCTTGGAAATACAGGAAGTGGGAAATCTTGTACTGTAGCTGGACTCATTCAATGGTCATTAGAAGCAACAGAACTAGGTGATAATGCAAACGCCAGATTTATTATTCTTGACCCAAATGGGGAATATGCAAAGGCATTTGGTACAAAAGCAAAGGTTTTAAAAGTAGGCAATGAAGATGACAAACTTGAAGTTCCATTATGGATGTGGAATAGTGAAGAATGGAGAAGTTTTACACAGGCTAAAGCTGGAGCTCAATTTCCATTGTTAAAAAGAGCTTTGAGGGCAATGCGTAATGAAGAGTTAGATCATAATCAAGATAATCTAGTTATTGCTAAGAGATTTACAGGAACAGTTTTAACTTCATTGAGACATGAGAAGAGTATTGGCTCTCCTTGGAGTAGTTTCCCCAAACCCATGCATTTTTATCAACTCGCAGTAAAATGGATGGAAGGATTTGAGCACTTAGTTTCGCTATTGGAAGAGGATTTCCCGGAGCTTAACACTTTAATAGCTTGTTTGAATGATTTTGTCAACAACCCAGAAAGGACTAAACAATATGCCAATTACAATGCAAGTCTTGAAGAGATTGACAATTTGATTTCTTTGCTTTCTTCAGCATATGAGGAGCTGGGAGGTAGCGAAAGGGAATTATTGCCTAAAAATGAGGATGTTCCTATCCCATTCAAAGGAGATGTGTTTTTAAGTTATTTACTGGCTATAGCTCAAGAATCGGGTAATGAACAATACCTAGAGTTTCTCATTGCCAGAATTCGAACTATGCTTGCTGATTCAAGAATGGATTCAATAATTGGCGATAGAATTGAAATAGAGCTTGATAAATGGTTGGAGAAATATATCGGAACTGATGAGAATACTTCTATTACGATAATTGATCTTTCACTTGTTCCGGTAGAAATTATTCATGTTATAACCTCAGTTATAACTAGAGTAGTATTTGAAGCACTTCAGCGATACAGAAAGTTGAACGGTGAGACTTTACCATCAGTTCTGGTGATGGAAGAAGCTCATTCTTTTATCACTAAATATAATGACAATAATGAAGGAAGTTCGTCCTCTATTTGTACTAAGGTTTTTGAGAAAGTAGCACGTGAAGGAAGAAAGTTTGGTCTTGGATTAGTTTTATCATCACAAAGGCCATCTGAATTGTCTCCCACCGTACTGTCACAATGTAATAGTTACATTCTTCATAGAATCAGTAATGATCGAGATCAAGAATTAGTCGGAAGGCTGTTGCCTGATAACTTTAGAGGTTTATTGAAAGAACTTCCTTCACTTCCTTCGCAGAAAGCAATATTGTTAGGTTGGGTTACTGAATTACCAATTTTAGTAAAAATTCGCTCTCTAAGTCCAAAACAACGACCACAATCTGATGACCCAGATTTTTGGGATGTCTGGACGAGAAAAGATAAAGATGGTAATGAAATTAATAGATCAGTTAATTGGAAAAGTATTTCTGATGACTGGCAGGAAAGAGACACCTAAATAATTAAATTAAAAATAACCTTGCTTAATAGCCACACGCATTGCCAAGCGGCTCAAATCCAAACCTTGACAATAAGTATGTCTGGGTCAGCTCAAAGACAGAAAAGAATAAGCATGATTATCCAACATTGTATAAAACAATAGCAAGTACAGTGATAAAGTCTGGTCTGTAGATTTAACAAACTTTAATGGCTGGAGACAGATAATCACGTTGAAATTCGCTCCTGCTCTTATACTTGACCATTAATATTTAATAAATATATAAGACTTGGTACCTACACACTTAATGGGATAGTGTCTATTTTAATGTAAATAAAAAAATTAATCAGTTCAGTTGAAAAGGCGCGCCTTTTCAACTGAACTGATTAATACTTACACAGATTATGAGATACTCCTTTAGCAATCAAAGATATTCTACGATCTACCCAAACAACCTCTCACTCTCACTAAATTTCTCTGACAAACCCTGCATATCCTCGCTAATTTTATTATTGGTTATTCGGGCATAAATCTGAGTTGTTTGAATATTGGTGTGACCTAGCATTTTACTTACTGTTTCAATCGGAATCCCTTTGGAAAGGGTTATTGTTGTTGCGAACGTGTGTCGCGCCAGATGAAAGGTCAGATTTTTATCTATTCCACACAAATCTGCAATTTCTTTTAGGTAAGCGTTAAGCTTTTGATTACTCAACACCGGTAAAGCCTTATCGTCTGGAAGCATTCCGTCATACTTCTCTAAAATCTTTTTCGGAATATCCATCAATGGCACATTTATATTTATCCCTGTTTTTTGTCGCTTAGTCATTATCCAGATGTTTCCATCAAAAGCTACACGAAGATGTTTCTTTGTTAGATCTTTTACATCAATATAGGATAATCCAGTAAAACATGAAAAGATGAATACATCTCTAACTTGCTCTAATCGTTTAGCAGTAAACTTCTTTTTCATTATTTTATTAAGCTCTTGTTCAGACAGATATCCTCTATCAACCTTTTTAAGGTTAATCTTGTAATTGCCAAATGGATCATGGACAATAATTCCATTGTTGCGAGCTAGAATAAAAATTCGTTTAAAGAATTGCATAAACTTTGCCATCGTATTATGGCTTACTTTTTCATGAGTCAACAAATAAACTTCAAAGTCGCGGATAAACATATCATTTATTGATTTTATTGCCATATCAGAAACTCGATGTTTCTTTTTAATAAAATTAGCAACATGCTTTCTAGTTACCTTATATTTCTGCAAGGTTGCAGCAGACTTAGAAATTCCAACCAATGATTCAACATCTCGATTGTGTTTATCAAAAAGCTTTAGAATAGTTTCTCCACTTTCATCAAGCCCCAAGAACTCACCTTTAATTTTTTCCGGTGTTACCACATCAAATCGCTGCAGATCATGATAAATCCGGTGCAAAGAGGCCTTAATATCATCTAATCTCGCATTTTTACTTCGACTCTCAGAATCGGCACCAATAATTTTGTTCGCCTTTACATTCCATCGGGAATCTTTAACGTACACTTTTGTGTTGAATCTCGCTTCAACACCATCAATGGTAATTCTGCACATAATGGGGCATGTTCCATCACTTCTTCTTTTGTCTCTTCTTATAAAAAAGAGAACGCTAAATGTACTTCTCATAACTCATTTTTTTAATACAAATGTAAATTAACACTCTAAAATTGAGTTACATACGCATCTGCCAATCGTGGACAACAAACTGCCAATGTTGGACAATTCGTACCCCCTGATAGTGTTTTTACTTAAGGGGTACGATTTGGGAAATATAAACTGACTTTATTTGTCTTTTTTCTGTCTTTCTTGTCAGCCATTACCACATAAAAAAACCGCTCAAATCTCTCAATTTGAACGGTTTGTCTATCTTCTGTCGCCTTTTGTCTTAGGCTCTCAGCGGAGAGAGAGGGATTCGAACNNGTTTTCGAGACCGCCCCATTCGACCACTCTGGCATCTCTCCCTGTTCGTAAACAAATTCCACTCCGTGATATTTTTTCGCGAAAGCGGTAATTTGTCCGAACCGCAAATTTGAACAAATTATTTCAATTATGTCAGTTTAAACTGAAAAAGTACGGAAGGGTGGTTCTTTATCTGCCTTTTTCAATTATCAGTCTGCTCGTGTAAATCATTTTCCCTGACGAAAACCTTATAAAATATAATCCTGCCGGCAATCCTTCAAGTGAAAGAACCTTGTTGTCTTTTCCGGATAACAAAATAATCTTTATAATTCTTCCGGAAACATCTGCTATTTCCATTCTGCTGAAATCCCCTGTGTTTTCAATCCGTATGAAATCAGAGGCAGGGTTGGGATAAATGACTGGTTTCTCCTGTACCTTCCCTGGAACGGAAAAAGAAGAAGAAACATTTCCCCGTTCTATGCTAATATTGTCGAGGAAGAATCTTTTAGTAAGTCCGGCAAATCTGATTTTTCCCGGGACTGATCCGGCCGGAATTGCTATGATATTGGTCTGGAATTCATCTTCCGGCGTTATTACGTCGCCAACAGGGACGTCATCAATATACACCTGTACAGTGGACGCATCACCCGGCCAGCGGGAAATGTCGAATTTCAGAATATGGTCTTCTTCTGACAGATTGATAGAAGGAGTTTCAATCCAGCCGGTTAATGATGCTGTTCCAAGTTTTATTTCCCCGCCGGCGGAATAGACTTTTGATCCTGTCCATCCGGGGACAGCGGTTCTGGAATCAAGAGCTCCCGACGCATCACTTGTCGACGGGGTGAGATGGGTTCCGGTTATAAATCCGGAGAAATCTTCCGCAAATACAACCTGCTGTCCTTTCAGAAAAAATCCCGGAAACAGGAAAAAGAGGATGACAGCTGAGCCTGAGGTAAGCAGCATACTTCTCATTTTGATAATTATTTATTCCTTTGATAACTTTTAGCAATGACCAATTTACTAAAAATCCTGCTTTGACAGAAGAGTTTTCAAATAAAAAAAACGGTTTACCGGATAAACCGGACAAAAAAGTTATGAAAGGCAACGCTTATCAGTCAAAGGCGGTGGCGATTACGTCAAGACTGAGACCCAGCTTCTCTTCGGCAATCCTGTTCAGGAGATCTTTATCTCCGGTGGCATGAATTGTGAACTGGGTGTGGGTGAGTTTTCCTCCGGCTTTCAGCGCCGCGGCAGGCGATGAGGTTTCCAGCTCGTAGAAAGGTCCCATCTGTGAGCCATCTTCGAGCGGACCGTCATTATAGGAGTTGAGTGCATCGCCCGAATATGGATTTTCCTGCATCTGCCATGCTGAGTTCACATATTCGTTTTTGCCCTGAGGCTGATCGCATATAAGAAGAGTGAGAATGTTGTTTGCTGAATCGTAACTGCCCATAATGCCTTTCGATCTGAGAGGAGGGAGTCCTATTTTACCGCGGCTTTTCCCGTCGCATCTGAAGAAGATATGACTGCCTTCCACTTTAAGTCTGTCGGCAGCAATTTTTCCGAAATAGTCATCATTTACAGGCGGACCCATGATCTTTTCATCACCAGGATTAAAAGGAATTGCAACAATAACGGAAGGGGAGGGGGTAAACATCCCCAGCATCCAGACTGACAGCAATCCGCTTTCTTTCTGCCATTCGTTCTGACCTTTGTTGATAAGTGAATTGTCTGACCTGTAGGCAACTATATTGAGTCCTCCGGGATCAATACCTGTTTGACTATTTATTGCATCCCTGCCAAGAATCACAACTTCCCTTTCGAGCCTTAATTTAAGCGGGGTGCCGCTGTAATTTTCAGTTTCAGCATTACAGGCAAAGAATGCTGATGTATCGGTGAGATTTACCACTTCAAACGGATCAGTGTCAAGAAAAGAGGGAGTCTGCCAGTTGTCATAGACAAAATCATCACCTTTCCGGAAAAAGATTGAAAATTGTCCTCCTTCGGGTCCCAGCCAAAATCTTTCTTCCCCGCCAAAAGCATTGATGTGGGGCTGAATGATCCCTGATTCGATAAGCTGATGGTTTATCCATCCGAAACTGAAACCATTTTCACCTTCGGCAGTACTGGTCATCACCCTGCCCTGCCATGAGGGTACCAGTACAATAGCCGAATTATCCCTTTTCAGTTCAATAATATTAATATGCTTTTTCAGGAAATCGCGATTCCAGGCATATTGATTTGCTGTTTCCGTTGTCATATCTTTTGATTTATTATTTTCGGTGCCTGACCTTCCGCCGCAGGAACAAACAAGAGCAGAAATAGTCAGAGCAATAATCAACTGTTTCATCTGTGTTGATTTTTATTTAAAAACCTGTTTCACCGGGCGTCCGATCCAGACCTGGGGCTGTTCAAGGTTGAAAATATGTGCAATGGTTGAGGCGCAGTCATACTGCATCATACTTTCATTGAATGCACCTCCCTGTCTGATATTTTTGCCTGAAATAATAAACGGAGTTTCCATTTCAGCCATGGTTTTTCCTCCGTGTCCCTTATCTATTCCGCCATGATCCGATGTGACAATGATAATGCTGTTGTCATAAATGCCGCTTTCCTTCATTGTGGAAATAATTCTGCCGATGTAGGTGTCAAGTTCCTTCAGCATGTCATAATAGGCCGGTGTGTTGTGTCCGTCGGCATGTCCGACATGATCAGGGTTATCGAAGATAATGGCCGTGAGTGCCGGTTTTTTCTCCCTGATATATTTCTCAGCCATTTCGCATAATGCAGTCGGATTATCCAGGTAATCATGGGCCAGGGCAAAATAATTCAGCGTCAGGGTATCGACAAGATATTTTATTCCTTCCCATTCATACATCACCCCGATTTCAGCCGTTGGTGCTGCATCCCGTAGCAATTGAAAAATATTCGGGAAAATTCCGTTTTTATTCACTTCACGTGAAGGAAGCTCCGGGACTTTGGAACCCCATTCGGTATATCCGTGAAGCTCAGGTCCTGCTCCCATGAATATTGATGCCCAGTTAACAGCACTGGATGACGGGAGAACACTCCTTTTCTTCAGGGTGTAACATCCCTTGTTCATGAGTTCCTTTACGTTTGGCATGTCTGCCCTTTCAACGCTGTAGGCACCCCAGCCATCAAGGCCGATAAATACAACATGTTCCGCTTTCCATCCGGTTTCGGAATTTTTGTTTTCATCGTTTTTGCAGGATGTAAGAACTGCAGCGGAAAATACTATCAGAATAAGCAGGTTAAGAAGTTTTTTCATGGATTCAGATTTTGTTTTGGTCAGTCATTTCAGTTTTTGAAGTCTGCAAGCCGCATGTTTTTTCAGGTTTGTTTTTGTTTTGCACGGATGTCATGCAGGTTCAGGCCGGATGTTTATTAATGATTCAGTCTTCTTTTGCTAAAATAATAAATGATAATGAGATTATTTGAATAAAAACACTCATTTTTAAAATTGAAGAAACAGGCATGTATGCAAAAAATATGTTGTGAACAAGGTGGTGGAGAGGTTATCAGCAGGTGTTGCGTGATGTATGGAAAGGGATTAAATTTGTACCGCGTATTATTATGGACAAAAAATATCTTTGCGGGCTCGGTATTGATGAGATCAGTGATCTGGTCAAAACGGCTGGTTTTACCCGCAGTCAGGCGGTGATTGCCGCGGGTACGCTATACAGGAATGGTGAAGCAGGGCTGTATAAGACAACAAGGATACCCGCGGCAATGAAGAAATACCTACTGGAATCGGCTTCACCGGGAATATATTCCCCCGTTAAATCGGAGAAGTCTGCTGACGGTACTGTGAAACACCTGTTTGTTTCCCCTGAAGGAAAGAGTTATGAATCTGTATACATTACGGAAGCAAAGCGCAGAACTGTATGTGTTTCCTCACAATCGGGATGCAGGATGGGATGCCTGTTCTGTGTTACCGGAAGATATGGCTTCCATGGCAACCTTACGGCCGGGGATATTGTAAACCAGGTAATTTCCAATCCGTTCAGTGATAAGGTCACGCATGTGGTTTTTATGGGGATGGGCGAGCCGATGGATAATTTCGCCAATGTTCTTAAAGCTGCGGGTATACTGAAAGCCGAATGGGGACTGGCGATCAGCAGCAGGAACATTACCATATCGACGGTTGGGATAACATCTGAGGTGAAGAGATTTCTGGAGGAAAGCGAATACAACCTGGTATTGAGTCTCTATTCTCCTTTTTCCCGCGAAAGAATAAGCGTTGTTCCTGCAGAAAGGGCATATCCGGCCAGGGAGATTATAAATATAATGGCTTCCGCTCCGCCAAGGAAGAAAAGGCGGCTGAGTATTGCCTATGTAATGATAAAGGGAGTCAACGACAGTGAGGAGCATCTCGGGGAGCTGAAAAGTATCCTTGCCGGGACCGGCATAAGAGTTAACCTTTTGCCTTATCATACCACTGGTGGCGATTCATGGATATCCCCGGGAGATGATTCATGGATGCCCCCAGGTGACGATTTACGGATGCCTCCACAAGGTGGTGATTCATGGATATCCCCGGGGGATGATTCGCTGCAATCCTCATCAGATGAACGTATGCAGTATTTCAGGCACAGCCTTCTGGTGTCAGGCATATCGTCTTCGGTCCGTAAGTCAAGAGGTGCTGATATTTCGGCAGCATGCGGTTTGCTGGCATCAGGAATGAGATAATGCAGAGGCTTCAGGAAAGGAAAAGCCCGGATCAGGGCAGGGGAATAATTTTCGCTGCATACAGGATCCGGGACTGAAACTTGCTGTGTTAAATATTACGGAATGGTTCTTACTGCCGGAAGATGACTCTGATCAGCGGGGGGCCTTACTGTTTTATCAGCTGGAACATGAGTTCGTCCAGGTATCCTTCAGGAGTTTTTATCCATTCCTTTTTTATTCCTATTTCCGTAAATCCTGCTTTTTTGAAAAGATCAATACTTTCTGTGTTGTTAACGAGAATATTGCAATACAGCTGGTGAAGCTGAAGAGTGTTGAAACAATAATCGCAAAGGCATTTGAGTGCCATGGTAGCATATCCTTTCCTCCTCTGATTTTCATTCGCTATAAGAATGCCCACACCAGCCCTTTTGTGAAAAGGATCAAAGTCAAAGATATCTATTGTTCCTATGGTCTCTTTTTCTTCTGTAAGTCCGATCATGAATCTCAGCTGCCCCGTTTCATAAATACTCCTGTGGGAGTTCCTGATGTATTTTTTAAGAGTATATTTTGAAAAGGGGGCAATAGTATTGCTGATCAGCCAGTAGGAATTATTATTTTCCCATTCATAGAGCAATTCAAGATCTTCCGGCTCAAGGGCCCGCAATCTGATTTTCTGATATTCCATACAAAACCTTGTTCAGCTGTTTCGCCTTATTCTGTTTCAGTGACATAGGCTTCACTGAAGCCCTTTGTCCGGACATAATTCAGATACTTGTCAGCATCCTCCCTGCTGTAGAAAACACCAATGATATACTTGTTTTCAGCATCTTCCTCTTTTGTCCTGATAACCAGTTTCCCGGTGACGTCAAGATTGCTGAAATATCCCTGGCTGAGTTTCCGGGGTGATTTTTCAAGAACAATATAGTATTTGCTTGTTGCAGGATTGACCAGGTCCCCGGGTGTTTCGGTCTCATGCCTTATTACCACACCTGTACCGGGATCCACAACGCCTATTGTTACTCTCCTGTTATATTTGCGGCCTTCAGGATTGTCAGTTCCGTTACGGTTTACATTTATTGCTGCAAAATTGGATTTGCCAAAGGCTGTTTTTACTATTCTGTCTGTGGATATGCCTGATGCGCTTATATGGTCGATAACCGCCTGGGCTCTTCTGTCAGCAAGATTTTTATTATATACTGCCGTTCCGATTGCATCTGTATAGCCGGCCACTTCGATTTTGAGTCCGGGATAATTCTCAAGGATTGTCCTTAGGGTTTCCAGGCTTTCCCTGGCATTGTTGTCAAGTATATTGCTGTCGAAAGCAAAGAGGATATTCCGGATCATGAGGAATTCTCCCTCAATGGCAATTTCCGGAACAAGCACAGGATTTACCTGCATGTACTGATTAAGGAAATACAGTGGCAGGCTCAGGCTGGTGGTATCGGTCAGGTAGCCGGTATGGCTGACTATCAGGTGATAATCGCCCGGTTTGAGATCAAATTTAAATGAACCGTCGTCCCTGACGGGGATATCCTGAAGAACAGTGCCCTTTTTCAGTTCCCTGAGGATCATCTGTGCCTGTGAGGGAGTGACATTCAGACCGTCTTCAAGCCTTACAAAACCTTCCGTAACGGTTATTTCATCGGCGGGATCCACACCGACTATTGCATAAATATTTCTGGAATCGGTTTTTTCGTCATAGAGGCTGGTAATGAAGCCCGGTTCATTATTGTTCAGGTGAAAGAAAACATTATTGTCTGTTGTGTTGAATGCATAAGGCATGGCTACCGGTCTGTCCCAGTTTCCGTATCTGTTTACCGTTGAACGGAAAAGATCATGATTTCCAAGACCCATATGTCCTTTGGAGCTGAAGAGCAGCGCATCGTTGTCGTAATCAAAGAATGGTGCATCTTCATCCCAGGGTGTATTTATCACATCTCCCAGATTTACCGGTTCACTCCATGTTCCGGCAGCTGTTTTTTCAGAAACCCATATATCGAGCATTCCGAAACCTCCCGGACGATTGCTTGCGATGTAAAGTTTTGATCCGTCAGGGGTAATAAAACCATGTGATTCCCAGTATATGGTGTTGACCGGCTTCCCGAAGTTTTTGATTCTTGTCCATGCCGAACCTTTCCTTTCGCTGAAATAAAGATTTCCGTCATCTCCGTCGTCGATATAGAGAACAAGGAAGCGGCCGTCTCCCGTTATTGAGTTTGTGTACAACCTGTCGAGTCCGCCAAGTTCCCTGGTTATATCTGCGGGTTCTTCCCATTCACCGGTTTTATATGAGCACATTATACGGTTTTTACCTTCTGTTCTCCAGGTAAATACGAAAACGGAATCGTTTTTTGAAATGACCGGATTCATTGCACCAGGATAATTATCCATCCATGGGGTGAAAAGTTCAGAGAGTACTCTGACCGGCTTCTTTTTAGCTTCCATTGCATATCTGCAGTCTCTGATCTGAAGATCGTAATAGTCAGCCATTTCCATATCATCTTCACTGTTGCCCAGTGTGTTTTTAAGTTCGGTATAAAGGGATACAGCCTTTTCCAGGTCATCATTCAGATGATATGCTTCCGCCAGGTAACGGAAGGTACTGAGCGGTGCTTTCTGTCCGGTTTCGGTATATTCCCTTTCAGAGCCGGCAACATTCCGGGAAGCTGATTCGAGAAGCCTGAGGGCTTCGGTCTTTTTACCGTCCAGTTTCAGGTAGCACATAGCCAGTTTTGCCTGGATATTGGAATTTTCGGGTACAGCTTCAAGGATTATTTCATAGAGTGAAGCAGCTTTCTCATAATCTTTGTCATAGTAGAGGACAACATCTGCATTCTGAACGGATCTGGCAAGTTCCTTCAGTGTTATTTCCTGCGAATTCAGTATGGTGAAACAGCTGATCAGCAGGAAAAAGCTTAAAATTCTCTTCGTTAAACGGGTCATTATCTTAGTACTTTTTTAATGAATATCTCGTTGGGATATCCTCTTTTCATAAGCTCATGTCTCCAGTTTCCTGCTTCCTCTTTCGTTTTGAACTGTCCCGTGGTATATCTGTAGAATCTGTCTTTTTCATTATACATCACCTTAATATCCGCGATATACCTGAAGTAACTGATGTCAACAGGATTATGAAGGGCCATAACCTGTACCGTGTAATACAGAACCCCGTGTTCTTCTGATGTGTCGGTTATATTCAGGACATTCAGGTTTCTGATCAGCATGCTTGAATCAACCGTGCTGACTGATGGTATGCCGGCAAGATTGATTCTTTCATATTCCGTTTCAACAAGAGAGGAATCCCTCATCAGCACAGTTTCCCCGAGATTTATAAGCATGTCAGGGCTGTCTGCCGCTATGGTTGTATCAATCGCTGCGGGGAGATATCCTTCAGCGGAAAATATTACCCTGAATTCCCCCGGGGCAACTGTCAGGCTGTATAATCCGGTGAGACCATCCGGCGAGGTTCTGTAAAGAGTTTCCCCGGATGTCCTGTTCATGATGTGAACATAGTATTTGTCATCAGTGCCGGAAGTTGTTGTGTCACCGGATCTGAGATGACCTCTTATTTCATAGATCTGATTGACATCGGGTCCGTTTATTCCAAGGAAGAAGATATCTCTTTTCTTATAATCAGTTTTCATGGAATAATAGGCATACATACCGTTCCCGGCCGGGTGAAAAAATTTATCGTCATCGCTCGAGTTGATTGGGGAACCAAGATTTTCAGGCTTATCCCAGCCGGAACCGGTAAGCCGGCATCTGAAATTATCAAACCCTCCCATTGAATTATGGCCTTCCGAACAAAAATACAGAAGGGAATCATTTTCAGTTATAAAGGGATTGTCCTCGTTGTAAGGAGTGTTTATCTCCGGGCCGAGATTGACCGGGGGACCCCAGTCACCCGCAGCGTCAAGTTCCGAAACATATATGTCAAGTCCTCCGAATCCCCCCTCCCTGTTGCTGGTGAAGTACAGTTTTTTGCCATCAGCAGATACAACGGCATGTGATTCGTAGTACTTTGTATTGATATTTCTGTTTAGTTTCCTGATAGGTGTCCAGCTGTCATCAACAAATTCCGATGAATAGATGTTTCCGTCAAAGTCGTCATTTTTGTAAAGAAAAAGTTCCGTTCCGTCATTGTTGAGTGAGCAGGTTGAGCAGTCTTCCCCGGCATTGAGCTGTGATGTTATTTCAACCGGTGTTTGCCAGCGCCCGTCAACTTTCCGGGAAAAATATATCACATTTGCCAGGCCCCGTCTTTCTGTGTAGGCAATAGTGTTGCCATCGAAGCTTACTACCGCATTTTCATTCATGGCTCCCTGACTGAATTCTTCGCCAAGCATCCGTTTGCTGAGGGGAACAGGATTTTTTGCATATTCCATGGCGTTTTCGCAGGCCTGGATCTGCTGATCCACAAAGTCCAGGTTTTCCATGCCGCGTCCTGACCGGGTTTCCTGTGCAAGAGTTTTGAATTTTCTGAAAGTGGCAAGGCTCTTGTCAAAATCGTTATTTATCATATATGCCCTGGCCAGATAGAACCAGGCATCAAGGGGAGCTCTTTTTTCTTTAAGGGATTTTATCTTCGCGTCCCAGGCAGCATTTTTTACAGCTTCCTCCAGGTATGGAATGGCTTTTTCCTTTTCATCCGGAATATTAAGGTAACTTGTTCCGATTTTATATTTAAGGTTCATGTTTTCCGGATCATCCAGAAGAATGTAGAGCTGGTTGGCAAGATCATATTCTTCATACAGATAGTGAGCTTCAGCCTGTTTGTATATTTCCCTTATCTCTTTTGCAGACTGGGACGAGACAATGGCAGGAATAAAAATCAGAGCCAGCAGCTGAAATTTCAGGATCCGTGATTTTTCTCTGAAACTATTCATAATAACAAATGTAGCGTTTTATAATGTCTTAATCCAGATGAATTTCCAATATTTATCGAGCTGTGTCATAATAACGGATAATGTTTTTTCCGCCTGCAGGACAGTAATCCCGGAAGCGGTTTCCTGAAGCCTTGCGGCAGCAGGTTTAGTTCAGTTCGTTTTTTTCTTTACGTTTCCTTTTTGCATAAACAAGGATATACCAGGCCAGTCCTGCTCCTGCAATAATCCATAAATACCAGAGTCTGCAGCTCTTTTTATCTCCGGGGACCGTTTCGGAAGTATTCTCCGGATCTTCTGCTCCATACTCCGTCATATCCACGGGTGACGTCCTGACTGTCCGCTTCGCCCGGGAAACGTCTTCTGCCCTTTTTTCTGCCAGTATTTCGGGATGTTCGGGTCTCTTAACCCATATTTTTTCTTTTTTCCTTTCAGCTGTTATAAAAAATTCTTTTTCAGCACTGTTTCCGTATTGATTCCTGAGGGTCAGCATCAGTCTGTTCCCGCCCCTGTGCGGACTTATTTTAAGATTGAAAAGGGAATCATCAATATTAAACTGTCCGGTATTGAGCAGTGAATCCCCGTACCAGTGTTCTGCGGTAAGCAGTGACTTTGGTTCAGTCTTCAGGGGAATCACGATAGTATCATTTTCATATGCTTCAATATTACTTTCCATTCCGCTTTCGAGTATTGCTTCGGAACCTGTAAAGGGAAGGATTGCGGGCGGCAGGATGAAGGCATCTGATTTGCTTGCCAGAGGCAGGTGAATATTTTTCCTTAAAGCTTCCCTGCCGTTTGTTTCATAGATCAGGATATGGTCGCCGTGGTTAACGGACAATTCATATGAGCCGGTTTCAGGATTTGCAAAATCTTCGGAAGTTTCTTCCGGATTCCTGATGTTGAACGAACTGATTCTTATATTACTGGCGTGGCTTTTGCCCGGACTGTCAATTTTTGCGGTACCGCTTACCCTGAATTTCCGCGGATGATTATCGGAAAATATTTCGATTCTGTAAATATCCTGGCCACCGTAACCGGTGATGCCGGCTTTGGAATAATAGCCTTCATAGCCCTGGTTCATCGGCATGAAGAACAGATCATCGTCCGTTGTATTAAGGGGATATCCTGCATTCAGGGGAACTGACCACTCTCCGTCGCTGAGAAGACTTGAATAGAAAATGTCGTATCCCCCCATGTTAAAGTGTCCTCCTGAACTGAAGAAAAGTGTTTTTCCATCCCTGCTCAGGAACGGGGTTTCTTCATTGAACCTGGTATTGATGACTGGTCCCAGGTTGACTGCCGGCCCCCAGTCTCCTGTTGTATCCCTTTCAGAAACATATATATCGAGACCCCCGTAGCCGCCTTT
>LSQX01187041.1_pt1 | contig 14392 bp, 11 predicted proteins | sample 654561 | NCBI WGS metagenome assembly LSQX01 (sample SAMN04489861, study PRJNA283612) | anaerobic digester metagenome | isolation source: 4 biogas reactors fed with cattle manure at either 37C or 55C with and... | place: Denmark: Kongens Lyngby | collected 2014
GGCGTTGCTTCTCATCAAGCTCGCCGATCTCGTCCTCCAGCATCGGGAAGAGCCAGGACTGGATGCTGTTCCACAACTGGCCTATTGGTGTGCGATGTCGCTTTTCCTGCATGAGTTTCCGTTTCCTTTCCAGGCGTCAAGCCTGTTTGTATGGATGGCTGGTATATCATAACATGTTGCGCTGCAACAATCTACAACAAAAAATGGGGGGGGTAGACAAACACCCCGGAATGTGCTATACTTTAACTGTCGTTTTGGGCGTGGCATGGTGCTGCGCAGAAAGCGATGTGGCGTAAGCTGAAGCGTCATGCCTGCCCGCTGGCGGTGCGGGACGGTTCACTTACAAAAACGACCGCGCAGGCCGTCAGGCGCTGCGGAGCGGGGGGTTTTGCAAGAGCCTCAATACAAAGCCGACAACAGGGCGCTGGCTGCTCACGGCTGCGCCCATGGTGTAGCAGCAAAAGGAGTGCATGGTGATTAAGGCGAAAAGGACATCCTGTATGCGCGCGGTGGTTGCCGCCGCGGCGCTTCTCGTACCCGTCGTGGCGCAGGCGGCGCTGACGATGAAAATCACTTTCCCGCCAACGGCACCAACACTGCCCACCGACGAGCAGGCGCCGGTGCTGGTACGTCTGGGCGAGGCGATCAACTGTTTCTCCTATGCGGCCATCCCCGACCCGGAGGTGAACATCAGGTTCCGCACGGCAGGGGGCGAAACACTGCCCTACGAGATCGAGTCGTGGGACACGACGGGCACCTCTCTGGTATGGGTGCGCATCAAGGGGGTCGCGCCAGGCATGACCTTCTACATGGAATACGGCACGGACATCGCCTCGTCGTACACACCGGCAAGCACCTGGGCGGGCTATACCGGCGTCTGGCACATGAATGACTACGACATGACCACACGAACAACGCCCGACGCGACAGCCAACGGACTCGGCATGCGCGGCAAGCGTTCCAACGCCACCATCACGCTCGTGCCGGGCAAGCTGGGGCAAGGCATCCAGCATATGGGAAACGGCGTAGGCGGCCTCTACACGCCGAGCTTCCTCGGCTATACGAACGGTACAACGGCCTTCACGGTTTCGGGCTGGTTCTGGCACAGGACGAACGGAATGGATCTTCACGAGCGCTACCTCTCCATGAAGGCCGACAACGGCGCCTACCCGGGATTCGATTTCGGACGCAACAACGCCACCGGCGACAGCAACTTCCGCTTCAGCGGCGACGACGGACAGGAGACGGGTGTCTCCGTCCTCCCGCAGAGGAGCGCCGGATGGAACCACTTCGCAATCGCCTACGACGGTGCGACAGCCCACATCTACAACAACGGCGTCTTGAAGAAGAGTGTCACCACCGTCGTCACCCCCAACGAGGCCGGTTTCGGGGTGGGCGCGCAGGCGGGCACGGTCTATAACGACACCTACACGATGGGCGGTTCGAGCGACGAGGCGCGCCTCTTCTGCGGCAAGGCCTTCAGCGAGGGGCGCATCGTGCTGGAGTACACCACCGTCGCCGAGGAGGACTACTTCAACTACGACATCATCAGCGTGCCGGGCGCGCAGTTCGTCCGCCTGGCGGATCAGGCGGACTGGGCATCGCTGTGGACGGTCGGGCAGACGGTCGTACCGCCGGCGGGTGATCTCGGCAACGGGCTCTACACGACCGGCACGGTAGTGACCTTCACAATCCACGAGAATGCGGGCTACGAAGGTTCCTTCGGCGAGTGGCGTGGCGACGTGCCGGCGGGTGCCGACCCGACCGCAAAGAGCATCTCCGTGACGGTTGGCGACAGTGCGGTCTCGCTCCTGACGCAGCCCTCCACAGCCCATTGCTGGATATACTACGAGGCCGGCGAGCCGGGAAACCCGGCCGCCGTCTCCTGCATCACCGATGGCAACTGGGTCTTCGGCGCAACCGCCTCCTCCCTGAACAACGCCGTCACCGTCACCTCCTACCAGAGCGTGCTCCAGGATGACGGAACCGTCGGTATCGACTGGTCGCTCCCCGTGATTGGCAACGCCACCGGCGCCATCTACTGGATCACGGGCCTGACCTGCAAGTTGCAGGGCCGCAAGCCCAGCCACATTCTTTTCCATCCCCGTTTCGCAACCATCAGCGCCTCGGACACCTTCCGCGAAATCGCGACGATCACCAACATGAACCTCGGCGTCACAGCCGTGAAGTCGCTGCCCTACCAGTGCTTCCACACCGCGATGCAGAACGGGCGCGACATCGGGACCTCGATGCTCTTCCCGCGCGGCATCACTTCGCTAGGCACGAGCCTCTTTGCGGATCTGCGTGCCAACCAGTCATCGTCGATCAAAGTCGTCGGCACGATCGAGTGGCCCGCCCTTGAGGACTTCCCCGCCTATGTGTTTGACGCGGGCAATCTTGCGGGCGTCACCAACATGATTCTCTCATCCCCCAACTTCAAGGGATTCCGCGAATATACAGTCCAGCGCATGGGGCTCGAGTCGCTGACCATCGGCAGCCGCCCGGAAAAGCTTCTGGTCTGCCAGGCCAACACGCTCCGCAGCGCCGTCGCCTCGATGCGCTCCATCCGCTTCCTGCGCGGCGCGCCCGCCATCTGGATCCTCGATAACCTGCTCTATCCCTTCGCCGGCAACGACGGTGCCCACCAGGTGAGTCTCTACGGATCGGCGACCAACGGATTCCTCCACATCGCGGACTCCTTCACCGCAGCCGAGGCCGCCGCGCCGAAGCCCGACGGAGCCTACGGCGTTTATGTGACGGCCGCCGGGGAACGCAAGGCCTGGATGGTGGCGGACGCCGACTCCGGCGACTACGCCACATCCTACCTCGTCGTCTGCACGAACGTCGACAAGCACGCCTCGAGTGTCCTGAAACTCGCCCCCGGCAATAGCGTGACGCTTGAGCCCGCCGCGCAATGGGTCTACGACGGCCGTCTCCACGACTTCGTCCGCGCCGACGTGGAGGCGCTCGACCCCGCGGCAGGCGGCTTTGTGTACGAGTCATCCTTTACCGAGGTGCCCCACATCTACACGAACACCGGCGTCACGCACCGCGTGGTCTACATCTACGAGATCTACGAGTCGGACCACATCGCCGCCAGAGTCAATGCCGTAACCGGGAACTACTACAGCGATGTCGCCTTCATGCCCGAGGGCTCCGATCACGGATACCTGCCCGGCACCGTCGTCGCGATCACCGCGCTCGACCGCACGAGCGCACCGCATTCCGCCTTTGTGCGGTGGGATGGCGACATCGGCACCAACAATCCCTGCGCGCGCACCATCGTCGTCGTGATCGACGACGCCCATAAGGCCACCCCCGTCTGGCGTCCGCTCTCCTGGCTCTACTACGCCGCCGACGACCCCGCGAATCCCCGCAACCTCGCCCATGTCGCCGAGAGCGCCTACCCCGACGCGCTCGAGACGGGCGCTGTCACGCCCTACCCCTGCATCTACGACGGCGGCCGCTGGAAGCTCCGCGCCGACAAAAACGATGCAGCCTGCACGATCGCCATCTGCGGCGAGTCCTGGAAGTCGGACCGGAGTGCCGGCTACGGGCCGCTCGACCTCGCGATGCCCGTATATCTTCCCGGTAGCGAGGCCCCATACAAGGTGGCGCAGACATTCCTGTCTGCGCAGGGTTGTGAGGGCAGGCAGGAATGCCTGCCCCACACTTTGTCTCCCACACTTAGTCGCCATACACTTAGTCTCCACACTTAGTCGTCTCGGCAGCAGTCTTAGGCGATGCTGGCGATACAGTGTCATCTCGTCCTCGTCCTCGAGATCGACGGGTAGCGACAGGTATCGGCGTGTGGCGACGGAAAGACTGCCGTGCTGTGTACCGCACTGGCGGCACGGTGCCTGTGTGGCGGCTCGCCGGTCACGCCGCGTAGCGCCGTGACGGGGACGGCTCGCCCTACCCTTCGCTTCGCTGTGCCGCGAGCTTTCGCTGGCACGGACGAGCAGACGCTCGTCCCTCCCGCAGCAGACGGTACAGACAGCGCTGGGTGAACGAGAAAGCCGCAACACCGATTGCGATTGGCACCCCCTTTTGAATGGACGCGCCACCTATTGCAGGCTATGATTCCCCAATACCCACAGGTATCCTCCATTTGCCTCTGCCATGTCCACCAAGCCACAAGACACGGGCGCCGCCGCCGGCGCCGCCGGGAATGCCCCCTGCCGGAATAACACCGCCGCATCCGCGGCGGTGACCGGAGCCCCCGTGCGCGTGGTCTTCCTCGGCAACTCCATCACCCTGCACCCCGTCAAGCCCTCGATCGGATGGCTGAACGAATGGGGCATGGCCGCCAGCGCGGCGGACAAGGACTATGTCCATATCGTCACGCGCGGCATCGAGCGCGAGACCGGGCGCAAGGCCGACGTGCGCGTGCGCAACCTCGCGGATTTCGAGCGCGGCTTCAAGGAGTATGACTTCAGCCGCGAGAAGGATCTGCACGACTTCGACCCCGATATCCTGGTCGTCGCGCTCGGCGAGAACGTCGCCGAGCTCGATAGCGGGGAGGAGCGCCTCGCCTTCCGCGACGCCTTCAAGAGGCTGCTCGCGGGTTTCATGCGGGAACGCTCGACGCCGCTGGCCGTTGTACGTGGCGTTTTCTGGAAGAGTGAATGGAAGGACGCCATGATGGCCCATGCCGCGAGCGACTTCTCCATTCCCTTCGTCCCCATCAGCGACCTTAAGGAGGACGATCCTTCCATGCAGGCGCTGGGGCTCTTTGAGCACGCCGGCGTCGCCGCGCATCCCGGCGACAAGGGCATGGCCGCCATCGCGGCGCGCATCCTTGAATTCCTCTTCACCAACGTCCGCATCAACGGCAAGCCGCTCCACTGAGCGGCCTGCCTGATAACCAACCCACGGAGCAAACCATGAACAGTGAAGCCACCATCAAGACCGCCGCTGTAAAGGATCACGAGCCCAGCCTGCTGCCTGCCGGCAAGAAGTGGAAACTCGTCTGGAACGACGAGTTCGACGGCACGGAACTCGACCGCACCAAATGGGCCTTCCGCACCCACTTCTGGGGCAAGCGCTTCCCGGCCTTTGCCGATGATGGCGAAGGCGTCGTCCTCGACGGCAAGGGCAACGTGGAACTCCATCTCCTCAAGAAGGGCGACCAGTACTGCTCGCCGCAGTTGCAGACCGGTGCCAACACCTTCGACACATGGGCCACCGACGCCAAAAACCCCTGGGGCCAGGCCTCGATCTGGCCCTTCGCCCCCATCAGGAAGCCCGGCTTCATGCACCGCTACGGCTACTACGAGGTGCGCTGCAAGTTCCAGCGCTCCGACGGCTGGTGGTCGGCCTTCTGGCTGCAGTCGCCCTCGATCGGCACGAGCTACAACCCCGCCTTCTCGGGCGTCGAGTGCGACATCATGGAGTGCTTCAAGCCCGCCGAACTCCTCGCCACCTCCGGCAACATCTACGGCGGCTACGGCCCCGACTACCGCAACTGCGCCCGCGTCAACTACAACTTCGAGGAGACCCCCGACAAGTTCCACCGCTTCGGCGTGGACTGGTCGCCCGATGGCTACGTCTTCTACTGCGACGGGAAGGTCGTCTCGCGCCAGACTCCCGAGGATGGCCCCGTCTCGCGCGTCGAGCAGTTCATCCTGCTCACGACCGAGCCGCAGGGCTACCGCAACAAGGTCTCGGCCCCCTCCGACGCCCTGCGCGCCACCGTCCTTCCCGACTGCTTCACGGTCGACTACGTGCGTGTCTTCGACGAGGTCGCGGAGAGCTAGCCGCAACACCTACTACAGGCTGACTTATGCACACGCTGGACATCTTTCCCGTCGGCACGACCTTCGCGCCGACGGCGCTCGCCACCGACGTTCCGCCTTCCGAATGGGAGCAGGACGTGGCGACCATGAAGTCGCTCGGTCTCAACATCTACCGCCTCTTCGTCGGCTGGGACCGCATCGAGCGCCGGCGCGGTGTATACGACTTCTCGCGGGTCGACCACTCCTTCCGTCTCGCGGAAAAGTACGGCCTCAGGATCATTGTCAACCTCGCGGCCAGCGGCAACGACTTCCCCGGCCCCTACGCGCCCCGCTGGCTGTACCGCGAGCTCGATGTCTCGCTGCGGCGCAGCGATCCGGGAGCCGGCAACAGGCTCACGCGTACCGAGTACAAGCTGTGCTACGACGATACCGTGCTGCGCAGCGAGTTCGAGCGCTTCATCCGCGACGTCGTGCGCCGCTACAAGGACTCCCCCGCCCTGGCAGCCTGGTCGCCCTGCAACGAGGTCGGCCTGGTCGTGGCCTGCCAGTGCCCGCACAGCCTGCGCCGCTACCGCATCTTCCTGCGTGAGAAGTACAAGACCATCGAGGCCCTCAACGAGGCCTGGGGTACCGAGCACGCGATGGAGTTCGTCAACTGGGACGAGGCCTTCCCCGCCGCCTCCGCCGGCTTCTGCGAGGGAGGCTACCGCGCCTTCCTCGACTACCGCGAGTTCCAGGCCCGGGAGCGCGACTGGATCTTCAACCTCCACGCAAGCTGGGTCAGGAAGGAGGATCCGCACCACCCGATCGTGGTACACCTGATGGATCCCCGCTACTCCGATTCGGGCCTCGAGGGCGACATCGCGGGCGCCTCCACCTACTTCCTCTGGCTCATGCAGGGCAGGCGCGGCGAGCTCCCGCCCGAGCGCCTCGCGCAGCAGTGGAACTTCGTCACCGCCTGCTTCCAGCTCAACAGCGCGCCGTGGCGCAAGGACAGGCACGGCTACTGGCAGATGGAGTCGGAGGGCGGCCCGCTCTACTGGTGCCACCGCATCATGCCGCACTCCTTATCCGGGCGCATGATGAACGCGCGCGACATGATCTTCGTCGCCGGCGGCGCCCGCTGCCTCATGCGCTGGATGTACCGCAGCCGCCAGACCGACGCGCAGGCCGGCGAGTTCAACCTCGTCGGCTGGGACGGCTCCGTGCTCGAGCGCTCGCGTCTCTACGGCGACCTCGCCCAAAAGCTCAACGCCCACCGCTATGTCTTCCTCACCCACGAGCCCGAGCCCTACCGCGCCGCGATCCTCTTTGTCGATGGCGAGGTCTACCAGCGCTGGGAGATGGAGTCCGTCGACCGCTACGAGGCTTCGTACCGCAACCTCTTCACCGCGCTCTGCGATGCCGGTGTGCGCCCGCGCTACATGAGCGGACGCCAGCTCGAGCGCGGCGAGCTCGACGGTATCAGGCTCCTCTTCATCCCCTTCCGCCCGTGGCTCTCCGCCAGACATGCCGAGGTGCTGCGGCGCTTCGTCGCCGATGGCGGGCACCTCGTCGTCGACGCCCCCTTCGCCATCAAGGACATGGGCGGCGTCCACCAGCTCGTCACCCCCGGCTTCGGACTCACCGAGGTCTTCGGCTGCAGGATCGTCGACATGGACAAGGTACGCGAGGATACCTGCGGCACGCTGCCGTGCCTCGACTTCAAGGCCGCCGTCACGCCTCGGGGCTGCGAGATCGAGGCAACCTTCGCGGACGGCACCCCCGCAGTCGTCACGCACCGCTTCGGCCAGGGCGCGACGCGCCTCTACGCCTCGCTGGTCTTCGAGCGCCTCACTACCGAGAACGCCGCCACCTACCGCGCCGAAACCGGCAGGATCCTCGAGTGGGCCGGCATCGCGCCGCAGTACCGCATCGAGGGCCTCTCCGACCGCGCCCGCCTCTGCCTGACGGTCTATCCCCGCCGCCTGCCCGACGGACGCCGCATGGTCTTCCTGATCAACCTTGGCGAGACCCGCGCCGACTTCCGGCTCGATGTCACCGGCGCCCCGGCCTTCGAGCCCCTCTGCGACTCCGGCGATGCCGGCTACGACGCCGGCGCCTGCTCCCTCGGCCCCCTTTCCTGGCTTGTGCTCATCACGCCGGCGGACGAGGCATGAGTGCCGGGCGTCAGATAACACCGGCGGACTACAAGTTCCGCAAGGTCGCCGAGCGGCGCTTCATGCTCGATGCCGAGCTGCCGTATGACGGGGCGTTCCTGCCGGCCGCGCGCTATGAAATAGATGTGGCGGCACCGGGGCGTCAATCAATTTCACCGAACGCGCAACGGGACGGCTGATTCTCTCCGTCCCTGCGCCCGGCACGGTCGCGCCGCCCTTCTCATTCTCGCTGATTCTCACGGGACGGGGACGGATCGCGACCTATATAGGTCGCGTAGCGCAGGTGGCCGAGGAACAGCGTCTCGGCCAGCCGCCGCCGCTTGACAGGTGCGTGGAGAATAGTGTATTCTGTGCATCGTCGGGAGAACGTCTCTCCCGGCACAACCAAAACACAGAAAGGAACACGCACATGAACACGAACAAGAACTGCACCTGCACCTGCACCACCATCCGCTCCGTTGCGCACCTCGACATCCAGTACGCCCACCGCTTCTACGGATTCAGGGGTGAGGCCCGATACTTGCACGGGCACACCGGCGGACTGACCATCGAGGTCGAGGATTCGGTCAATCCAGGCGTCAACATGGTCTTCCCCTGCAACGAGATCCAGAAGACGGCCTGGGAGGTTCTCAAGAACTTCGACCACGCGCTCGTCTTGCGCGAAGACGATCCGCTTCTGCCGGCCGTCCTTGCCGTCTACGAGCAGGAGGGCATCCGCAACGGCACGCCGACGAACACGATGAAGGGGCCCGCGTTCAAGACGGAGCTCTGCACCGCCTATCCCGAATGCCGGCTCGTCGTCACGAAGGAGACGATGACCGCCGAGGGGTTCATCAAGATGGTGTACGAGCTCCTGAAGGACAAGCTCAACATCGTGAAGATCACCTTCACGAGCGGCGTCAACGTGGCGACGGCGTCGTTCCCGTCCCGCCTGTCGCTTGACCGCTGTCCGCTCTGCGGCATCGCCCTCAAGGATGGCGCCTGCCCGAAGTGCGGCTATCGCGCCTGACCGGCGACGCGCGCGCGACCCGTCCTGAGACGACGCGCGGCGTCCCGCGCCCGCGCCCGAGGTCGGGGTGGACGACTTCCGGCTCTTCCCCGAGCCGCGCGTCTTCCGTCCCGGCGCGGCGACCTTCCCGCTCGCGGGCTTCGCCGCGCCGCAGGGCTTCTCCGCAAGGACGGCCGCGTAACGCTCGATCGCACGCTGGAGTGTCCCGCCGACTTCAACCCGCGCCTACGCACAAACCTCGACAACATCGTCTCCAACGCGCGCGTCACACTCTCGGCGGGCATCGGCCAGGCCGACGTGCGGTTCGTCACCGAGGGACGCTCGAACGAACCGTATATCGAGGATGGCCGCTACTACTTCACCTTCTCGGCGCGCAGCTTCGGCTCCAACCTTGGCGTGGCGAGTTTTACACCAGGAGCGTTTGACGTCCGTTTCGAGGGCGTGATCCTCTTCGACTACGGCGACGGCGAACTCCGCAACGACGTCGCGGCCGATCTGTTCCACGACACCGCCAGCGGCGAGTGGCGGGCGTTCGTCAGCAACTTCTCCACCGGCGGCGATGGCCTGACCGGGCGCGCCAAAGGCGGGATCAATGTTGCCTGGAGCCACTCATCGCCCCTGCACGGTTTTTCCGTGATGCGCGCCAAGTCGCTTGACTTGGAGGGCATGAACGAGGATCCCGACGGCTACTACGACACCGGGGCGGGAATGTGGCGGCTTTTCGTCTCCGAATTCACGCCCGGACGCATCCGCGCGACGCTACTGGAGTCCGCTGAGTGGGACGGCCCCTACCATCGCATCGCGGGGCCCGTCGAGGAAGATTCGACGGGCACGACCCTTGTGCGCTGCGGCGGGAGGATGTGGGCGCTCTTCGGCTCCGCCGACCGCGCGATCTACGTCCGCACCTATCCCGGGCTCCAGCCCGCAGGGCAGCTCGCATTCGACCATCCCCCGTGGCCCGCCGGCCCGAGCGACAACTGGGCCGAGGGGCGCGTCTGGCCCGCCTTCGCCGAGATGCCCGACGGCGCGATGCTGCTGACGATGGATCGCGACAACTTCCCCGGCATGCCCAGGCCCAACTGGACCTACGGCAAGCTGCATTTCTACCGCAGCGTGTAGAAGTTCTAAAGTTCGGGAGTTCTAAAGTTCTAAAGTTTGGGCTGGTGCCTGTACCGAACCACCCCGCTGACAATTAACCGCCAATGCACGCTAATACACGCGAATCGCCCGCGCCTTTGCCGTGGCACTGGATGTAAATATTGACTGCGCGTGGCTCCACGCGCTTTTTTCTCGCCGCCTGCGGCAGCCAAAACCAGCGTGGAACCAGCCTGCGTGGTTGCAGCATAAGCTCATGATGCAGCAACCGAAAGGTAGGGCGAGCCGTCCCCGGCGGTACCGTTCTCCATCCTGCGGTGATCATATACTGCGGAGACCGCAGGTGCCATGTGCCGGCGCGCTTTCCATAAACTTTTCAGGCACTCGACTACTATCGGCGATTACCTAGGGTTGTTATCGACGATGACGACAAGGCGGAGTCCCATAGTTATGTCCTGCCGCGTTTTGAGGGACGCTTGCTCTTTCGCGGTTGCGGATACGCGGAAGCCTTTTCACGCACACATTGTGAGGACGGGGTGGAAACCGAATCTGCGCAATTATCTGGCGCGGTGTCCTTTGGGCGGGCCTCAGCCGGCTTGTCATCTGCGTCCGCCACATTGCTCTCGTTTACAGCGACAAAATTCACCGTCGGCAAGAGGAACTGCCCGTGTGCGGACTGCGCAGTGATCTGAGCCACCTGGGCTCGGAGAAGCCCGTAGAGGATTGAGGCGCCGTTGAGGTGCAAATACCTCTCCACCACTTCCTTAGAACACAGTTCTTTGAACGAAAAGAAGGCACTACCCTTTATGGCGACATAGTAGGGAAAGAACTCCTTCTCCCTCTGAGGCTTCGGCTTGACCTCGATTTCCAAGCCTAACAAGTATTTGCAAGGATCCGATTTATGAGGCGTAATGCGGGTGACGCCTGCAATGTCCCCGGTGTGCGTATCTGCCGATGAGTCGAACTCCTCGTTCTGCGCCACCAAAACACTCTCGATCTGATAATGATCAAGCTGGAACAGGCAACTCATAATGTTGCTCCTTATAATGTTCTTTCGCGTATTCAGTCTTGCTACTAGGTTTAGGGTCGCCCCCAAGCCCCATAAGGGTGGCAGTTTCCACAGTGCGGATGGCCACCCCATCTGCATCGTCAGATAGCAGGGCAAATAGACCAAGCCTTGCATTCTTGGGAATGAGGAGACACTCCCATTTCAGATCCAAGGCAAACGCCACCTTGGCGAGACTCTCCAGACTGAGATTGGCATGACCACGGAGTATTTTAGTGACGTAGGCGGGACTGACATCCATAAGACGCGCCAGTTCACTTCGCGTGACGCCACGACGCTCCATGGCGTCAATGATGCGCGCAGAGGTTTCAATTAGCAGATCCTCTTCATAGTAGGCCAGCCGCGTCTTGGCGCGTTCAAGCCCCTTGGTGAAGCTGTATCCGACTTGTTGTTCCCTAATGGTGTTCATGGTTGTCTCTCCGGTGGCGGGGTTCCTTTGTCCGTAAGGATCATAAACCCTTGTCCCGATCTTTTTCTTTCGAAGTAGCTCCGTTTCCGGCTACGTGCAATATCAAGATCCTTACGCCGGGTCTTCTGACCCTGTTTGTCAAACGCATGCGCACAGATAACAATGCTGTTCTGATCATAGAAGAAGATCACCCGCGGGCCTGATTTTGCCTTTGCCTCGTACAAGCCATCGCCCAATACATTGAACTCGTTCTTCCTCCGGGATGGACCGTGGTCAGCCAATTGTTCGAGGCGTCACACAATCTGGTCATGAGCTTGCTCGTTATCGTGCTCCAGTGCGGCAAGATAACCGACAACATCCTCGCCCTGCATAATGGCGTACAACGTGTGCATCTTCCCTTCTATCAGCAACCGTAGATTCACATCTTAACCTATAGGTTCAGAGTTTGCAACACGCTTTGTTAGTTGGCGCACCAACATCCATACAGGCCACGAGCTCCAGGCGGTTGACGCAGCCCGCGTTATCGGCGGACTCCATGCCCGCCGCTAGCATATCTGCCAAGCGACTTGCTCGCGGGAAATTCGTCCCCACTGGCAGTGAAGGTGTTGTTTTGTCCGTTACCTTGGCCAAACTACTCCCTCTGCTTGAATTCTAACGTATCCCCCGAACTTATGGACAAACATGTGTCAATTTAGCAAGCTGTAGCCAAGAATGCGAGACCAAATCCGCCGCTTCTACTACGCCTGCCCCACACTGGCTACACTTTGTCACCACACCTTGTCTCCTACACTTTGTCTCAACTCTTAGTCGCATTTTCGTCCGTAACGCATAGGCGGCAGGCATAGGCGGAACTGGCGGTACATGCCTGTGTGGCGGCTCGCCGGTCACACCGCGTAGCGGCGTGACGGGGACGGCTCGCCCTACCCTTCCCGAACCATTCTTTCGCGTTCATTCGCGCGCATTCGCGGTTCCCTTTCCCGTTTCTTTTTAGCGCTTTTCGCGGTTTTCGCGGCTAAAAACAAATCCCCTTGGCGGCCTTGGCGTCTTGGCGGTTCATAACCAGCGGCGTGGTTCATCACAGGCGCCAGCCAAAACTTTAGAACTTCCGAACTTTAGAACTCCCGAACTCCCGAACTTGAGAACTCCCAAAACTCCTTTTGTGTTGCGTCGTCAAGGCGGTTCCGATACGCTATTGACATTTACGCCGAACGAGCGGAGTCAGCCATGATGGGCCCTTCGTTCGGCTACACCAACCCGCATCATGGATGCGGCGCCACGGAGGCGTCCGCACATGAAGGATTACGTATGAGTTCAACCACCATGTTCCGCTTTGTACCGGCATGCCTCTGTGCCTGCCTGCTGGCCGCCGGCTGCTCCAAGCCCAAGGCCGAGCCGACCGCACCGGCGGCACCCGATGAGGCTGAAGCCCTCGCAACCTTCGATGCCAGCGAGCTGCTGGCCGCCCCTAAGGCGGCCGCTGATCCCGCCAAGGCGCTCGTCACGGTCAACGGCGAGAGCCTGACCTATGGCGAGGCCGACACCATGACGCGCCGCATGCTGGCCGCCCAGGGCGCGCCGGCGGAGCAGATGGACGCGATCATGCAGCAGATGGGCGACTCCATCCGCGACGATATCGCCGACCAGTTTATCGTCGCCACCCTGTTGAAGCAGGAGGCCGTGGCGCGCAAGATCGATGTCAGCGACGCCGAACTCGACAGTGCCGTCAGCAAGCTGACCGCGCGCCTGCCGCCCGACACCGATCTCCAGACCGCGCTGAAACGCATGGGGATGACGGAGGAGCAGTTCCGCAAGGACATCCGCGACAACGAGCGCATCCGCAAGCTCTTCGACAGCGAGACGGAGCAGGTGCCCACCGCGTCGGATGAGGAGATTGCCGCATTCTACAACGAGAATGCCGCGCGCTTCACCCAGGGCGAGGAGGTCACGGCACGCCACATCCTGATCGGCGCCCAGGATGTTGACGACGCCGAAAAGGCCAAGGCCAAGGCCAAAGCCGAGGAGCTGCGCAAGCAGTTGGTCGAGGGGGCCGATTTCGCCGCGCTGGCAGCAGCCAACTCCGACTGCCCCAGCAAGGCCGAGGGCGGCTCGCTGGGCTCGTTCGGCCGCGGCCGCATGGTGCCGGCCTTCGAGCAGGCGGCCTTCGCGCTGGCAACCAACGCCATCTCCGAAGTGGTCGAGACGCCCTTCGGCTTCCATATCATCCAGGTCACGGATCGCAGCGAGGGCGGCAAGAAGTCGCTCGAGGAAGTGCGCGAGCAGATTGCCGAGCAGCTTGCCAGGAAGAAGAAGAACGAGGTGTTTGAGAGCCTGATCGAGGGGCTGCGCGCCAAGGCCACCATCGTGCAGGACAAGCCCGCCGAAGCCGAGACGGAGGAGGCCGCAGAGGTACCCGCGGCAGTGACCAGCGAGCCAGTCGCGACTCCCGCGGAAGCCACACCGGCAGAGGCCGAAGAGGCGCCTGCGGCAGCCGAGGAAGCGCCCGCAAAGGCTGAAGAGGCTCCGGCAAAGGCCGAAGAGGCTCCGGCAGCCGAAGCAGTCCCCGCCAAGGAAGAGGCACCAGCAGCGGCGGAGGCTCCGGCTAAGGCCGAGGAAGCCCCAGCAGCGGTCGAGGCTGCACCTGCGGCGGCTGAGGCAAAGGCGGCGGTAGAGGCACCGGCAGCGGCCGAGGCAGCCCCCGCAAAGGCGGAGGCGGCTCCCGCAGCGGTAGAGGCACCCGCGAAGGCGGAGGAAGCCCCGGCAGCCAAGGCCGAGGAAGCCGCCCCAGCCGCAGCGGCTGAAGCGCCCGCGGCTGAATAAGAAGCTACCCGCCGCATAAATTGCGGCAGGATCAGCCCCAAAAGAGAAGCCCACTGGTGACGACGTGTCGCCAGTGGGCTTTTAAATTGGAGCCAGCAG
>LSQX01396488.1_pt2 | contig 14389 bp, 7 predicted proteins | sample 654561 | NCBI WGS metagenome assembly LSQX01 (sample SAMN04489861, study PRJNA283612) | anaerobic digester metagenome | isolation source: 4 biogas reactors fed with cattle manure at either 37C or 55C with and... | place: Denmark: Kongens Lyngby | collected 2014
GAAGATACCATTCCCTATAAGAAGATGTATAGGAATGGTATTTGTTATATTGGAGATGGAAAATACAATAAAGTTATAAAATATGAAGATATTAATTATCAGCTTGCCCTAGAAGAAGATAGAGACCTTATCTTTAATCAGTTTGCAGGCTTTTTAAATTCCTTTGATTCAACAACAGAGCTACAATTAAGTTTTGTTAACCAGGTAGGAAGAATTAAGGAAATGGAAAATGCAATTACAATACCAGATAAGGGAGATGATTTTGATGAGATAAGAAAAGAATTTAGGGGAATGCTTAAGGATCAATTATCAAAGGGAAATAATGGACTTAGAAAATCAAAGTATATCGTTGTCAATACAAGAACAGAAAGCTATGAGCAGGCAAAACCAGTTCTTGAAAGGATTGAGATTGATGTCCTATCAAACTTAAAAAGCATGGGAGTAAGGGCTGAAACCTTAGTTGGTGTAGAAAGATTAAAGCTATTACATGATATGTTAAATCCTGATAAGAGTTTTAAATATGATGGATATGGCCTTGAAAAAAGAGATACAAGGAGCCTAGTAAGACCCAATACCTTTAAATTTATGAGCCCAAAGTATATGCAGATGGGAAACTATATCTGCAGCTTAAGCCATTTTCAAATCTTAGCAAGTGAACTTTCAGATAGGTTTTTATCAGAAATTCTTTCTATTGAAGATAATATGTATGTGAGCCTTCATATTCATGCTATAGACCAAATAGAGGCTATAAAACTGGTAAAAAGGAAGAATACAGACCTTCAAAAAATGATAATTGAGGAACAAAAAAAGGCAATTAGATCTGGTTATGATATGGATATTATTCCATCAGATTTAAATGTTTATGGTAGTGATATAAAAAATCTACTAACTGACCTACAATCTAGGGATGAAAGAATGTTTTATGTAACCTTTACTATAATGAATTTAAGTAAGAGCAAGGAAAAGCTAGACAATACCATAGCCCAAATATCTTCCATATGTAATCGTAACAACTGTGCCTTAAAAAGACTAGACCACCAGCAAGAGCAAGGTTTTATGTCTGTCCTTCCCCTAGGAGTAAATAAGATTGAAATAAAGAGACAATTAACTTCTTCATCAACTGCTGTATTTATGCCATTTACAACAGAAGAACTTTTCATGAGTTCAAGTACCAGCCTATATTATGGACTTAACTCTCTTTCACATAATCTTATAATGGCGGACAGGAAAAAATTAAAAAATCCTAATGGCCTTATTCTAGGAACACCAGGCTCTGGTAAATCCTTTGCAGCCAAAAGGGAAATGGCAAATACTATTTTAGTTACAGATGATGATGTAATAATAACAGATCCAGAGGGTGAGTATGGAAGTCTTGTAAAACAGTTTAATGGTGAGGTTATTAAAATTTCAGCTAAGTCTAAGGACTATTTAAATCCTCTTGATATTAATATGAATTATGGAGATGGGGATGCACCACTTAAGGATAAGGCCAACTTTATAATGAGTATGCTTGAGCTTGTTGTAGGTGGTAGTGGTCTAACTGCAGCCGAAAAATCTGTAATAGATAGGTGTCTACCTAAAATATATAAGGATTATTTTGCAGACCCTAGACCTGAAAATATGCCTATACTAAGCGACCTTTATAAGCTTCTACAGGAGCAAGAAGAAAGTGTAGGAAGAAAGCTAGCTACAGAAATGGAAATCTATGTTACTGGTTCTTTAAATGTATTTAATAACAGAAGTAATGTAGACCTTAATAAAAAGCTTATATGCTTTGATATTAAGGAATTGGGAAACCAACTAAAGAAAATAGGAATGTTAGTTATACAAGACCAGGTATGGAACAAGGTTTCTTCAAACAGGGGATCAAATAGGGCAACAAGATACTATATTGATGAGTTTCACCTACTTTTAAAGGACCAGCAGACTGCCCAATATTCAGTTGAAATATGGAAAAGATTTAGAAAGTGGGGAGGAGTTCCAACAGGTATAACTCAAAACGTAAAAGATTTATTAGGAAGTGCTGAAATTGAAAATATCTTTGATAATACAGACTTTGTCCTTATGCTTAATCAAGCTTCTGGAGACAGGGAAATCCTAGCCAAGAAACTTAAAATTTCTCCTTTTCAATTAAACTATGTAACAAATTCTAATGCAGGAGAGGGGCTTTTATTCTTTGGAAATACTATAGTTCCCTTTGTTGACAAGTTCCCTAAAGATACTATCCTGTATCAGAAGATGACCACCAAACCAGAGGAAGTGGAAGAAAATGAAGGATAAGAATAAAGGAAAAAGGAGAAAAAACTTTGATATAGCTAATCGAAAAAAGGAAAAGGATTATCAGGATAAAAGAACCAAGGAAGGTGAAAGATTTCAGGAAAGCATAATAAAAAAAGAATCTAAGCTAGATAATTTTGATAAAGAGCTTAAGCCCACTGCTAAAAAAGGTGGGCTTTCCTCATCCCAAAAACAAATAGAAAAGCATATGTCAAAAGAAGATTATAAAATCCCTATGGAGCCAAATCGTATAGAGGATTTAGCTGATGAGAAATACAAAACAGAATCTATTATTCCGACCAAGCTTAAAATAAATAATAAAAATCTAGAGGAGTTAAAAGAAAGAAAGATTGAGTCTACCATAAGGGAAAGTAAGCATAAATTTACTGAAAAAGAGAGTAAAGAACTTTTAAAAGATGAGGCGGTCAGTAAATTAACTACAGATAGTAAGGAAACAAAAGGCTCCATAAGAGAAAATAGAAAGCTTGATATTGGTAATAGGAAGAAGATTAGTAACTATCTTGATAAGAGGGTTCATGAGAAAGATAAATTCCAAGATTCAATTATAAAAAAGGAGAGTAAATTAAGGCTAAAAACAGGTGAGGAAACTAAGAAGGAAAATATTAAAACCTATAAGAGCAAGGAAGGGGAAAAGGGTGATTACAAGCTTTTAGAGGTTTTTGAATCTAGCAATAAAGATCTAGTTAATAAGAAAAAACAAAAAGTAAATCTGAAGAACAAGGATATTAGAATTGAAAAGCTAGAAAAAAATACAAATGAAGAATCCTTATTTAAAGAGGAAGCAAAGGTTACTAGTGCCTTAGATGAATCAGGGGGAGAAAGCCATGAAGAAGACTATAGCGACCATAAATCTGATTCAGGAAATTTGAAACCTTATTCCCAAGGACAAGCTAAGGGTCACTTAAAAAAGAAAATTATTTATAGCAAGCAAAAAGAAGTAAAAAACAAGAATGGAAAGTTAACTACGGATGATATTAAAGACCTTAAAGGACCTGGGGCAGATGAAAAAAAAGAAAAAGTTTCAAGCCAAGCTAAAGGGCTTAGTGGAAGGGCAGAAAAGCAATATAGAAAAAGAAAAAGCAAGCTAATCCAAGAAGATAAAAAGCTTAGTAAACTTTATAATAAGCCCAAGTACGACAAATTAGGCAGGTTAGTAGGAGGAATTTCAGGAACCAGCTATATGGCATCTGAGTATTTAAGGTCAGGAAGTGATGAAAATGTTGCAGTTGATGCAAGCCAAAAGGGTCTTTATCTTGGTGCAAGCATGACAAGACAGGCCCAAAACAAGCTTCAAAGGCAAAGAAGAAACCCTGTAAAACTTGAAAGAAAACTGGAAATTAAGCACGAGAAGAACCTTGCAAGGGCTGAATACAGGACTGAAATCAAGGGTCTTAAGGATCAAAAAGATTTTCAAAAAAAGACTGCCTATAAGAAACTGCTTAAAAGAAGGCAGATGAAAAAGAAAATATATGAAGAGCATAATATCGCAATAGGCTTCAAGGAGAGGCTTAAAAAGGGAATGGAGAATATTCTTAAAGGAACTTCCCAACTAATAAGAAGAAATATTAGAAGAATCCTTATTCTTCTTGCTATAGCCATTATAGGTTTTATGACCTTGAGCCAGGTTTCAACCTTTTTTCTAGCTGGAATATCATCTGTAACTAGCCAAATTATGAGTACCACATATTTGTCAGGTGAAGAGACTTTAGCAGATATAAATAGTGAGTTTACTAAGCTTGAGTATGAATTAGCGGATGAACTTGCCAATATAGAAAGCTATTATCCAGGTTATGATGAGTACCGAGTAGGGGGAGATACCGATGTAGGACATGACATCCATGAGCTTTTAAGCTTCATTACTGCCAAACATGGAGAGATTACCTATGTATCTAGTCTAAGTGGCGAATTGCAAAACCTATTTAACAAGATGTATAAGGTTGATTATGAAACTATTGTTGAAACCAGATATAGGCAGGTTTGTTATGGAAGTGGAGAAGATATGTATTGTGTAATGGAGCCTTATGACTGGTATATCCTAAAGGTAACAGTTACTAAAAAGGAGCTAGATACAGTTGCAAGGGAAGAATTTGCAGGCTATGATGAAAATCTTGCCCATTATGAAGGTCTTCTTGAAACAGGGGGAAATATGGAGGAGTATTTTGGTGGTAGTGGTATTACTCCTGTTATTCCAGATAGCACTATAATTGGTGAACTTGTAAATAATCCTGATTTATCAGATAAGGAAAAGGCTCTTGTATTAGCAGCCTATAGGACACCTACTGCAGGAGGTGGTTATTGTGCAGCCTGGGTAAGCAATGTCTATGTAAATGCTGGTTTTCCAAGACCAGGAGGAAATGCAAATGACCAATATTATTGGTACTGTAACAGCAGTGACTTATCAGCTCTTAGGCCAGGTATGATGGTAGCTGTACCTACTCATAACCATACTGAGGCAGGTAAAAAATATGGCCATGTTGGTATTTATGTTGGAAATGGGATTATAAGAGAGAACATTGGTATTGTAAAAGATACCAAGCTTTCAGACTGGATTGCCTACTATGGTAGTAGTGCAAGATGGGGATTCCCTTATTAATGGAAGGAGGTTTAAGGGATGGATAAAAAAACAGAAAACAGATATAAGAAAATAAAAAAAGACCAAGAAAAGCTTAAAGAACAAATTAAAAAGAGTGAAGAAGAACTAGAACTCTTAAGGTTAGAAGAGGAAGAAATAGCTGGACAAGAAATAATGACCATATGCTATGAACAAAAAATTAATCTTCTAGATGCAGTAAAGATTTTTACTGAAAAAGACAAGGAAAGAAAAAATGAAAATAGAATATTTAATGAAATTGAAAAGGAGAATATGACCTATGAAAAAGAATATTAAGAAAAAAAATATCAAAAGATCATTATTGGCCTTAGCCTTACTATTTATTATAGGGATAGGATCTGAGGCTATGGCTTTTGCTTCAGACTCAGGTGGAGAGCTTGAAAGAGAGTTTGTAATAGAAGTCAACAGCCCAGAGCCAATAAGAGATAAGGAAGACAATATCACTGTAGATGTTAATAAGCCATTGCCAAATCCAGCAGAAACAGGGAATGGATTTCTTATTGATGTAAATAAGCCAGAGAGAGGAGATGAAACTGATAAAGAAATTGTTATTCCTAAGGAAAATCCTTATGAGCCAACAGATCCAAGCCAAGCCAGAGGAACTATCACAGAGTCTGTAGGTTCAGATAATAGGGAATATCCAAGGAGGAGCGAAATTGAAGATCTTATAGACACTAGTGGCAGAGTAGGTGAAAGACCCAAGGCTGATGCAAGAGAATTTCTTACCTTTCAAACAAAGAGCGGCAAGGTGTTTCACCTGATTATTAATCACGATGAGCCAGATTCAAATGTTCAGCTTTTAACAGAAGTATCTGAGCAAGATTTGCTTAATATGATTGAGCAAGACCAGGAAAGGAGTGGGATGAATAAGGTAAAGGAAGAACCTAAAAAAGAAGTTGTAAAAAAAGAAGAACCAGAGCCTGAAGCAGAAGAACCCAAGAAAGAAGATTCTAAGGGTTCTTTTTTAATTGTTCTACTTATAGTAGCGGGAGTAGGAGGAGCTGGTTATTACTTTAAGGTTATAAAATCTAATGACAGTGGATTTGAAGATTTTGAAGATGATGAAATCCCAGATGATGATTTCTTTAGTTCAAAGACGGAAGAAAATTATGAAGAAGATGAGGAAAAAGAATACACAAAGGAGGATTTAATATAATGGGTAAAAAAACAGGATTATTTAATAAAATTCTAGCAGGCCTACTAAGCCTTGCTATAATATTGGGGTTAGCAAGCCCTGTATTAGCAAATGATAAGGGTGATAGGTTTTCTTATGAAGTTGATATGGTTATTGTAGTTGATATTTCAGGATCAATGAGTGGGACTAAGATGACAAAGGCAAAAAAGTCAGCCAAGGATATGGCAGAGGCTATATGGAAGGAACAAGAATCTCATAATATAAGCACCAATATAGCACTTATTAGCTTTGCTTCTGATTTAATACATCATAAAAATGATGGAGCAGATTTTTTCCGAAAAAAAGATAAGAGCAAATTATTTAATGCTATTGATGGGCTTGTTGCAAAAGATATGACTTTTACACAAGGGGGAATTCATGAAGCAAGGATGATATTTAAAAAATCTACAGGAGATAAAAAAATTATAGTCCTTCTTTCAGATGGAGAGGCAAACCGTATTTATGAACCCAAAATTGATCTTGATGACTACATGAATAACAATAAAAAGGTTCTTGAAGGAAGCTTTTATTATGATAGAGTTGGACAAGATACAACAGCTGCCAAGGGCAAGTTTTGTGCTTTAGCTGAAGCTAACCTTGCAAAAAGCGATAATATAGATGTTCTTGATATCTATACAGTAGCAGTGGATTGTAATGAACAGGCCAAAGAATTCCTTAAGGATGTGGCTAGTGATAAGGATAAATTTAAAGATAGTGAAACAGATGATTTGGAAGATGTATTTGAGGATCTAACTAATGAAATAAAGGATAAGATTGAAAAAGAAAAACTAGAAAAAGAATTAGAAGACTTAAATAATAGGATTGACGAATTAGATAAGGCAAGGGAAGATCTAGAACAAGAACTTGCAGAAGAAAGAGACCAGGCTGCCAAAGACAAGGAAGAACTTAATGAAGAAATAGATCACCTAAAAGATAAGATTGATGAACTTGAAAAAGCTAAAGATAGACTGGAAGAAGAACTAGCAGATGAGAAGGAAAAATCAGAAGAAGATAAAAAAGCTCTTGAAAAAGAGATAGATGATTTAAAAGAAGAAACTGACAAACTAAATGAAGCAAGGGAAAATCTTGAAAGAGAATTAGAAGATATAATAACTAAAACTGAGAAAGACAAGGAAGAATTAGAAAATAATATTGCTGAATTAGACAAAAATATTGAGGACTTAAGAAGGGAAAAGGATCTAGTAGAGGAAGAGCTTAATAATAAGATTAAAGAGCTTGAGGACAGGCTAGAGCAAGAAAGGGCTGAGCATGAGAAAGACAAAGAAGAACTTGATAATAAAGTCTCTGACCTTAATGACAAGATAGATCAATTAGACAAAGAAAAAGAGGAAATAGAAGACCAACTTGAAAAGGAAATAGAAGGCTCTAAGGCAGAAAGAGATGAGTTAAGGGATAGTATTGAGAACCTAGAGGATAAAATTGAACAATTAGCTAGGGATAAGGACTTACTTGAAGAGGATTTAAGAAAAGAATTAGATAAAGTGAACAAGGAGATAGAAGCCTTAAAAAAAGCAAAAGCAGATATAGAAGAAGAACTTAGAAATCAAAAAAACCAATCAAGCAAGGACAAGGAGAAGCTAAATTATGAAATAAATAAGCTTGATGACAAAATTTATAAGCTAAATAAAGAGAAGGATAAGCTGGTAAAAGACAATGAGAAATATAGGGAGAAATTTGAAAGTCTTGAAAATGATATAAGAGATTTAAAGGAAAGCCTTGAAAAAGAAAAGGATAAGAACAATTTAAAAGATATGGAACTTCCAGAAGGCGTCAAGGTTAATCAATGGTATCCTGAAAAATTAGTAAGCCTACCTGATAAAAAGACCTATGATGATGGGGAAGATATTGATATGACAGGAATGAAGATGAGATTTACTCGTGTAATAAAAAGAAATGGCCAATATATAAGAGAAACTGAAGATGTAGATTATAAGGATTTTAAGAAGGTTCATAGGGGATGGGAGTTTAATCTAAAGACAAAAACTGCTAAATATGATGAGAGTACCCAAGGCAAGATGAAAATTATATATACATTTACCCTTAAATACCCTAATCAGTCCTGGTAGAAAGATAAATAGATAGATGATAGCGGCTCAGATAAGTAAATATATCTGGGTCGCTATTTTTTTGTCCAAAAATAAAAGGGAGGAGATATTTTGAAATTAGTAATAGCAGAAAAGCCCAGTGTAGCAATGACTATAGCCAAAGTATTAGGAGCTAAAAGAAGAAAAGATGGATATATGGAGGGAAATAATTATATTGTAAGCTGGTGTGTAGGACATCTTATTAGAATGAATAATCCTGAAAGTTATGATGAAAAATATAGAAAATGGAATATAGAAGATCTTCCTATCTTTCCTAAAGAATATAAATATGAAGTTTCAAAATACACTAAGAAACAATATGGTATTTTAGAAAAACTACTAACAGATAAGAATGTCAGAGAAGTAATAAATGCTTGTGATGCTGCAAGGGAAGGAGAGCTTATTTTTAGACTGGTCTATAATCAGGCAAGGTGCAAAAAACCTGTTAAAAGACTTTGGATTTCATCCATGGAAGATAGGGCAATAAAAGAAGGTTTTAATAATCTTAAAGATGGAAGAGAGTATGAAAACTTGTATCAGTCAGCACTAGCAAGGAGTCAAGCAGATTGGCTAGTTGGAATGAATCTTTCCAGGTATTACTCTTGCCTTTACAATAATAATTATTCAGTTGGTAGGGTACAAACACCAACCCTTGCAATGGTAGTAGCTAGGGATAAGGCCATAAGAAATTTTGAAAAAGAAAAGTATTTTACAGTCCAGATAAGTGGACAAGATATTGACCTAGAAACATCAAGGATCAATGAAAATGAAAAAGCAGAAAAACTTTTACTATCTATCCCTGAATACCTTGAAATAAAGGAAGTAGAGAAGAAAAGAAAAATAACAAGACCAGATAAGCTTTATGATTTAACAACACTTCAAAGAGAGTGTAATAAGTATTTTGGCTATAGTGCAAAGCAGACCCTAGACTATGCCCAAAGTTTATACGAAAAGAAACTTATAACCTATCCTAGAACAGACAGTAGATTTCTTACTGATGATATGGTCTCTAGTGTTAAGGCCTATGTAGATTCTTTTGGCAATGATTTTGATGAAAAGAACTTCAAGAGTATTTTTGATTCTAAAAAGGTCCAGGATCACCACGCCATAATTCCAACAAGTGAGTCTTTAAACTTTGATACTAGCAGTTTGCTAGGCTCAGAAGAAAAGGTTTTTGAACTTATTAAAGTTAAACTTTTAGCATCAAGATCAGGAAACTTAATTACTGAAAATACTAAGATTATCTGTGATGTGGAAGGCTATGAATTTACAAGTAGGGGAACAGTAGTAATAGATGAGGGTTATACTAAATATCTTTCTTCATATATTAAGAAAAAAGAAGATAAGCTTCTTCCAAGACTAGAAAAGGGTGACAAGCTTAAGGTTAAGGATAAAAAAATAAATGAAAAATATACAAATCCACCTAAGCTATATACAGAGGATATCCTACTTAAGGATATGGAACTTGCTGGGAGAGATGCAAAGGAGGATATAGATAGGAAGGGGATAGGAACACCTGCTACTAGAGCTGGAATAATAGAAAACCTAATTCAGAAAGAGCTTATAAAAAGAGAAGAAAGAAAACTTATTTCAACAAATAAGGGAGAGGAGTTAGTATCTCTTGTAGCAGATTTTCTTAAAAATTCAAATACTACAGTAGATTGGGAAGTAAAACTACATGAAATATCAGAGGGAAAAGCTGAATTAAAGGATTTTATAGGAGATGTAGAAAATAAAATAAAGGGAGTTCTTTTAAAGGGATGAAGCTTGTAGAACTTTTCGGAGGTATAGGAGCAATAAGGAAGGCCTATATCAATAGCAAGCTTCCCTTTGAGATTGTAGATTATGTTGAAATAGATAAAAACTGTGTAAAAAGCTATAATGCTCTTTATAATGAAAACTATAAGCCAAGAAATATATGTGGTTACAGTCTTCCAGATAAAGAAATAGATCTATTAATGCATGGTAGTCCATGCCAGGATTTTTCTAGGGTAGGGGAAAAGCAAGGGGGAGAAAAAGGAAGTGGAACAAGAAGCAGTCTTTTATTTGAAACAATAAGGATAATAGAAGAAAGACAAGATAAACCCAAATGGGTAATCTGGGAAAATGTAAAGGGAGTTCTCGATAAAAATATGAGAGCTTCCTTTTTTTATTATCTAAAGGAAATGGAAAGATTAGGTTATGAAACAAAGTATGAAATCCTTAATTCAATGGATTTTGGTATACCACAAAAAAGAGAAAGGATTTTTGCTATTAGTTATTTAGGCTGTAATCCTTTTAATTTTGATAATCTAAGGCATCAAGAAACCAAGTGTTTATCAGACTTTCTAGAAAAAGATGTAATGGAAAAGCATGGAGATATATTTTTAGTTAAGCAAACTTCAATGTTAAAAATACTCTATGACCCATCCTATAAACCACAATTTAAAGGAAGGTTACAAGTAATAGAAGACTTTTGCTATACCATATCCACTAAGCAAGTAAGAGTCCCTAATTCTGGCATACTAGCCATAGGAAATAATAAATACAGATATCTTACGGAAAGGGAGTGCTTTAGGTTAATGGGATTTGATGATAGTGATTTTGATAAGCTTATAAAGATATTTCCAAGAAGAAAGAACTGTATGTCTAGTATCCTTTATAAGCAAGCTGGTAACAGCATAGTAGTTAATGTGTTAGAAGAAATAATAAAGGAAATTCATAATTGTAGCTTATAAGTTTATTTTAAATATGCAAGGAGGAGGAAAAGGTGAGAATAAATGACTTTGAACATTTAATACAAGAAATTAAATCAAAGGCTCTATCTTCTAGTGATGAGTATATTTCCTTAATGAAAACTGTTGGAAATAATTATAAGTATGATTTTACTAGCCAACTTAGTATTTATAACCAGAATACTAGTGCAAGAGCCTGTGGAGAATTTGACTTTTGGAGAAAGAAATTTGGAAGAACTGTAAAACGAGGAGAAAAAGGGATTCCCATTTATAAAAATTATGGGGAATATGGCAAGGTAACCTATATTTTTGATCTAAGCCAGACAGTTTCACTATCAAGAACTACAAATCAGGTTGAGTTATGGGAATTAAGTAACGGTGAGGATAGTTTAAGGGAAGTTTTAGGGTATAATGGAGCTTTTAATAAGACTGAAATAGATGATATGACAATAGATGAAATTCTTGAAAACATTGCATATACAGAAGTAATAAATAGGGGAAATTATATCTTAAATGAACTTAAGGTAGATTTAGGTCATAGGAAAACTTACAATGACTTTCTTGCAGAATCTATAAAAATTGGATATGCAAGTAGGCTTGATATAAGTTACCCAGTAGATATAGCTAGAATTAATAGTGTTATTGGAAGCCTTGATGAAATTTCCCTAACAATAGTGGGAAGTGAAATAAATTCAATGGTGGAAGCTTTGCTTGAAAAAACAATTGCCATAGATAAAGAAATTGATAAAAATAAGGTGCTGACAAAAAGACCAGTAGAGCGGTACAATGAAAACATAGTAGAAAGAGATAACGAAGAAGATACAGGAGGGATAGATGATGAATTTCGAGGAAATGCTGGAAGTATACCAGAAGGAAGAGAAGATAGAGAGTCAATATCAAATGATGTTTGGACAATGCCAAAGCCAGGAAGAGATAATCTTGAAGATGAAGGAAATATCAGAGGAAGCTCTGATGAAAGACCAGACCTACCAAACTCACAGATTCGCCAAGGCCAGACTGAGCTTCTTGCTAGAGGAGAAGGAGGATTTATTTCAAGAGATGTTTCTAGACAAGAGCCTGATGAAACATTTACTGGAAATAGAAGAGACAGCCAGGAACTTTATGGAGATGGAGAGACCAAGGATGATGGAAAGCTTTGGACTGACAGAGAAGTTAAAGGAAGAGGATCAGATGAAGTGGGTAGGGCTGATGGAGAATCTCAATCATCAGTTGAGGGAACTAGCAATGAAGGAGTTCATTTACAATTAGATGAAGAAATAAGTAAAGATAGGGACCAGGAGGTAGAGGATGAATCTACTTCCTTTTTTATTTCCAAATATTACTCTAAAGAAAATCCAAAGGAGCTTATGAATGAAGAAATTTTAGAGAATGTTCCTAGTCTAGGAGAAACAGAAGAAGTATCAGCCGGGGATAAGACAGTCCATACAGCCTATATTATTCCCTTTAGAAGCAATTGGACCTGGTATTTAACAGAGTATGACCCTGAAACAGAAGATGCCTTTGGCCTTGTAGCAGGCATAGAACCAGAATGGGGTTACTTCAATCTTAAGGAACTTAGGGAAGTTGGAGCAGAAAGACTTATACTTGAAGATTTTCCTAAGACATTTAGGGAATTAAGAGACAGCGAATTAAAAAAACAATTAAGCGAAGATGAAATTCATAGGGTGTTTTTTGGGCAGCTTGATAGTCCTACTAGGGATGAGAACCTAGAGGAAAAAGATCCAGAAATTCTTTTCATGCAAGGAGAAGAATTAAAAGAAAGGCCTATTACAAGAGATAGTGTTATAAAAGTGTGGGATAATCCCTTTATTGTTAAAGCTATAAAAGAGGAAATCCTATCCATTGAAATCCTTCCCTATGAACTTAAGGATGAGTATATTCTTGATGAAAGGCAAGTTAGAAGGCTTCAGTTTGAAGATATTGATGAACTTAATGAATTTCTTTATAGGGCAGAGCTTTATGATTTTGATGAAGAAAAATCTAAAGAAGTAGAACAAATGACTTTTTCTCTTGATAACTTTGAAGATGATAAGGATATACAAGAAGAAATCATAGAAAGACCAAGGGTTAAAAACTTTGTGATTAAAGATGAGGTGTTAGCAGAAAGCCTTCCACCACAAGAAAGGTTAGAAAACAATATCAATGCTATTAGAGTTCTTAAAAGATTAGAAGAAGAGGATAGAGAAGCAAGTAGAGAAGAACAAGAAATACTAGCTAGGTATGTTGGCTGGGGAGGCTTATCAGATGTATTTGATGAAAGCAAAACTGGTCAATGGGAGAGAGCAAGGAATTTCCTTAAAGAAAACTTAAATCCAAGTGAATATGAGGCTTGTGAAGAATCTACTCTTACAGCCTTCTATACACCTAAGCCAGTTATAGATGGAATCTATCAGGCACTTGAGAACATGGGATTTGAAAAGGGGAACATGCTTGAGCCTTCATGTGGGGTTGGTAGCTTTATGGGTAGCCTTCCTGAAAGCATGAAAGAATCAAAGGTATATGGTGTTGAGCTTGACAGTATCTCAGGAAATATTGCAAAGAAACTATATCCTGAAAACAAGGTCCAGGTAAAAGGATTTGAGGAAACATCATTTTCTAATAACTTTTTTGATCTTGCAGTTGGAAATGTTCCTTTTGGTGAATTTAAAGTTAGTGATAGGGCTTATGATAAAAACAACTTCCTTATCCATGACTATTTCTTTGCAAAATCAATAGACAAGGTTAGAAGTGGTGGGGTTATTGCCTTTATTACTTCTAGTGGAACTCTGGATAAAAAAGATGATTCTATTCGTAGATATATAGGGGCTAGGTGTGACCTATTAGGTGCTATAAGATTACCTAACAACACTTTTAAAGGTATGGCAGGGACAGAAGTAACCAGTGATATTATCTTCCTTCAAAAGAAGGATTCAGTAATAGAAAGGGAAGAACCCTGGTATGAACTTGGAAGAGACGATGAAGGCCTTTACTATAATAATTATTTTATAGAAAATCCTGAAATGATACTAGGTCAAATGGTAGAGGTATCTGGCAGATTTGGTAAGACCCTAACTTGTATGCCAAAAGAGAATCAGGATTTAAAGGCAGATCTTTTTGAAGCAATTAAGAATATTAAAGGTAAGATTGAGCCTATAAAGATAGAAAGAGAAAATGAAGAAAGTGAACCTGAAATTATTCCTGCTGATGAAGGTGTAAAGAACTTTTCCTTTACTGAAAAAGATGGAAAAATCTACATGAGAGAAGATTCTATCATGAGAGAAGTAGAAAAAAATGATAGGGATCTAGAAAAAATAAGGGATTATATAGCTTTAGGAAAAGCCCTTAGGAATGTGATAGATTCTCAACTTGAGGATGAAAGTGAAGATAAAATAAGGGAAAGCCAGAACCATCTTAATAAAATTTATGATGATTTTTCTGAGAAACATGGCTATATAAACGGAACAATGAATACTAGGCTTTTATCTGA
>LSQX01133412.1_pt1 | contig 14388 bp, 10 predicted proteins | sample 654561 | NCBI WGS metagenome assembly LSQX01 (sample SAMN04489861, study PRJNA283612) | anaerobic digester metagenome | isolation source: 4 biogas reactors fed with cattle manure at either 37C or 55C with and... | place: Denmark: Kongens Lyngby | collected 2014
TGTCGGGGGGCTTGCTTATCGGAACCTCCCTCCGCCATGGCGATGATTTTTTCGATGGTTCCCAGATACCACTGCTTGACGATGCGGGGCTTGCCGTCAACGCGTGCGGATTCAGCGATGACGTAGTATGTACTATATTTTGACTTTTTCTTAATGATGCTAGCCATGCGCCCTTATACATGATATGTAATACCGTGTCAAGCAAAAAACAATAAGCCCTTAATATATTTTGTATTACCTTCCATAATTGCCGGATTGATAGTATGTAATCGCACAAAAGGCGCTGAAAGCCCCGCCTGCTAAGGCTTTCAGCGATTAGAACGATCTATTGGCGAAAGTTCTGTGAAACGCGCCGTGGAATTCGGGGAGTGGCTCTGCATGGATGTTCTCAGAAAGGTTCCTCACCGGCATTTCCTTTTCCGGCCAGCCGCTGCGGGAACGGGGGCGCTTTGTCGTCGGGGTGCTCTTCAATCCACACGTCAACAATCTCGACAAGGCCACGATTGAAATACTTGCCGAGCGAACCGCTTCCCTGCCGGTTCCCATCTTCATGGTCATCATGCCGATCACCAGTGCGCGCAACGCGGAGTTTCCCCACAATGAGTTGCCGGGTATCCGGCTGACCGACGCGGCGCCGGCGCGCTACATAAAAAAGCAAACACCGGCAACATAGCCATTGACAGACCTGCTGCAATTGCCCTATAGCTAAATTCGTTTCCAAACCCATCTTACACCATGTTGCATGACTATCCACGGGAGGTCGTATGGCTACTTTTGTTCTTCTGGTCCTGGCTGTGATCGTTATTTTTCTTTTATTTCGAACTCAAACCCTTAAAGATCAAATCGCTTCGCTTGACCGTGAGCTGTCCGACCTGAAATATAAACTTACTGTTTTTTCAAATACCCTGCGGGAAAAGACGTCCGCCGAAAAAACGTCGCCGGCCCCTCAGCCCTCTGCGCCCCTGCCCGCGCAATCGTCTGGAAGCGATCCTTGCATCGAAAAACCCGTCGGAGTGCCGCCTTGCCCACCAGTGCCGTCTGCCGCCAAAACGTCTCCAGCCTCCGGCCTGCCGCCTCTGTCTGAACCCCCACCACTGCTTCCGGAGGATGAACAGGCGCTGCCAGAAGCCATGGAGGCCAGTGACGCCCTTGAAACTCTGCCGGATGAAGCGTTAGAAGAAACGGATAAACCTTTTGAAGAGAAAGAAGAAGCGCCACGCACGGTGACCTTTGCGCCGCCCGCGTCCTCAGCCCTGCAAATCAAATGGCGCGAGTTTAAAAAAAATGTGGACTGGGAGCAGTTCACCGGCGTCAAGCTCTTTGCCTGGCTGGGCGGTCTGGCGTTGTTTATCGGCGCCATCTTCTTTGTGAAGTATTCCATTGACAACAACCTCATCGAGCCCCAGCTGCGTCTGGCCATCGGCGCACTGGTCGGCATGGCGATGATTGTTTCCTCGTTCATTATCAACCGGGAAAGATACGTCACCACCGTCCACACCATGGCGGCAGGCGGCATCGCGGTTTTATACGCCGTTTCTTTTACGGGCACGGTTTACTATGGCTTTATTCCGAAAATGTTTGGCTTCGGCCTGATTTCCCTGATATCGGCCAGCGCTTTTGTACTGGCCGTTTTCCACAAAGGACGATTCATTTCCGTGCTCGGCGCCATTGGCGCCTACGCCACGCCTCTTTTGATTTCCACCGGTCATCCCAATCTAGCGGGTTTGTTTATCTACCTGACGGTGGTTAATCTGGGGCTTTTTGAAGTCATCCGCCGGACCGGCTGGATGCCGCTTTGTGGCCTGGTTACATTCGGCACGCTTTTCACGCTTGCCGTCGGAAGCTGGGGGACAACGCCGCCTTCCGCCCCTTGGCTGATTGCTCTGATCTGGCTTTCCAATCTGCTGGCCTTTAGCGTATTTTTTCGGATCTACCGGGGGCAGCAGGCAGCAAGCCGTCCCGTGGTGTGGTCACTGCGCCTGCTGTTTGGGAGTGCGCTCGTTGTGGCCCTGGTGCTTATGGATACAAAAGAGGGTCTCCAGTATCTGCCCCTGCTGATGGTGACGGTGGCCACGCTTATGGCGCTGATTTTGTCCTACACGGAAAAATCCTGGAGCGTTGGATTTATCCTTTACACGCTGGCCGGATTCGCGGTTATTGCCGTCTGGTCGTATCTGAATTTTGACCTGAGCCAACCCTCGGTGGATATGCTGCTGTTCTTCCTTTACGGCGTCATTGCCGGTGCGGGTCCTGTGCTCATCATCCGCAAGCACGGTATCGATCCGGGGAGCCTCCTGTGGCTTAAAAGTTTTCCGCTGGCAATGGCCGTGCTCGCGCTGGCGATTTTTTTCAAAAGTGATGTCACACATTTCCTGTTCTGGCCGATGCTTCTGGGAATCAGCCTTTTAGGCATTTTTGTGGGCCTGCTGGTCGGAAGTCTCCTGTCCGTGATGGCGCTTGGTGTTTTACTTCTGGTCGGCGGCGCGGGGTGGATTTTCAAAACGCCGTCTCTTTCCATAGGCTATGATTTTTTTGTGTTTATCGTGGTGGCGGGCCTGCTGGTTTGTTTTTTAACAGCCTTTTTTTTGAAAAAAGCTTCCTCATGGCGGCTGATTCGCGAAGAGACATCCGGCCAGCGTGCCTTCAAGCTTCCGGTGGCGTTTTCCTCTGAATGGGTGACGGCTCTGCCTGTTGTGGGCCCCTTTGTCCTTTTGACGCTCGTCCTGATGCGTCAGGACCCGGTGGCGCCCAATCCCGCCATGGCGGCCGGGGTTTGCTTTCTGGCCGTCGCGCTGTTTTTAGCACGCTATTTCAAAGCTCAGGAAATTCTGGTCGTGGCGCTTGCCGCCATGGCGATCACGCAGTTGAGCTGGGGGCTTCAAACTTCTTTGGCAATTCAAATCTCGTGGCTTTGTCTGGGATGGAGCGCGTTTTTCTGGACCGCGTCTCTGATTGTACCGCATATACTGAATCGCCCGGAGAAAGACTGGAAGATCGCCTGGTATGCCTGGTCGCTTTTTGAATGGGTAATGGCCTGCCTGATCCTTGTGTCCGTTGACAACCTCTGGGGGCGTGATATGGCAGGCTGGATTCCGCTGGGGCTTGCGCTGGGTAAATTGCCGTTTATGGTCTGGCTTCTTCAAAGGCTCGAAGGCACGGATGAACGCAATGCCATTGTGGCTTTTTCCGGAGGCGTGTTGCTCTTTTACGTCTCGTCGATCCCCGTCCTGCTTTTAGGCAACGCCTGGATCGGCGTGGCCTTTGGTATTGAAGCTCTGCTTTTGCTGTGGTTTAACCGCCGTATTGAACATCCCGGCCTGCGATGGGTGTCGCTTGGGCTTGCACCGGTGGGACTGATGTTTGTGCTTTCAGACCTCCAAGCGCTCAAGACCGCAGGTGACCTGCCGGTGCTGAATCTGGCGGTATTGAGTGTTTTGATTTGCGTTCTGGCCCTGTCATTTTCCGTCAAACTGGCCGGTTATCCGCGCCGGAAGCTCATCGGAGATTTTGATCTGCCGCTGTATTTCCTGTGGCTGGCCGCAGGCTCCGGCTTTTTTCTTTTGAACCTGATCATCACGGATATTTTCGGCGGCAAAGGCGGCGGATTTCAACTGGACATTCTGGGCAATATCCATCAGTACATCAGTCACACACTGCTGTGGACGGTCTTTGGCGCACTGCTTTTGCGCATCCGGCGCGTTCCCGCCGCACTGAAAATCGCGGGGCTGGTCGTCACGATCTCCGGTATCATGCTGGCTGCGGCTGCGCCATTTCATTTCAGATCGTCGATCGGCCAGATGACGCCCTTTTTTAACCCTGCGCTGATTCTCTTTGCCGTGATGATGGTTGTCCTCGTTTATCTTGGCCTGTCCCAGAAGAAAAACGACTGGGGCGGGCAGACCCTGAAAAACGTTTATATCGCCATGGGGCTGATCGTCGGCCTTCTGGCTCTGACCACCGAAGCGTCAACCGTCTTTAATGCGCAGGTCCCCTTCCATCTGATCAGCGGCCATTCCTCTGCCATGACGCTGGCACTGATTTTTTCGTGGTTTGTTTTTGGTCTGGGGTTTTGTGTCTGGCCGCGCCCGTTGCATCCGCATTTTCGTCTGGCCGGCGCGGTACTCATCGTCACCAGTCTCTCTCGCGCGGTGTACTACCCGTTGGCCTATGCGCGCGACTTTGGCGCGGTAACGCCTATCTTAAACATGCCAACCCTGATTTTCCTGATTTTAATCGCCGGTCTGCTCTTTCTTGCAATCCGTGGATCGGAATGGAAATGGGAGTCGATCTCGCCGCGTTTTATCTGGGGCGCGCTTCTGGTCGGATTTGCCTTTTACGTCACCAATGTCGAAGTCGCCTCTGTGTTTGGCATGTTTAATAAAGGGTCACAAGCCGGCCAATTCACGTTTTACACGCACGGGCGCCTCTCGCAGCAACTGGCCTACAGTATCAGCTGGCTGGTCTTTGCGATCATTCTGCTGGCCAGCGGTATTCGCCTGAAGCTGATCCATCTTCGGTGGGTGGCGCTTGCGCTTCTGGTCATTACGGCTCTGAAGGTGTTTATCAAAGACCTCTGGGTTCTGGGTCAGCTCTACCGGGTCTTTTCATTTATCGGCCTGGCCGTAACGCTCATGCTGGTCTCATTTATCTACCAGCGTTATCTCAGCGGCAAAAAGGACAAAGGAGAAAAGTCATGAAACGAATCCTCTTGATTCTCACGGCGATCATCCTGCCCTGGATTGCGCCACCGGACTCTCAAGCGACCTGGCGAGCGGAATCATCTCTGAACGTTTCGCAATCCGGCCTGGTTGAAGCGATTTTGCTGCCCGAGCTTCATTGCCGGCTCGACGATGCGCTGGATTTGAAAGTGATCGGCCCTGACGGCAAATCCCGATCCTTTGAACTTTACTGGCGCGAAGATACCGCAAAGACGACGCTGACCCTTGTGGAAAAATCTGCCCGGCTGGAAGGTCAGACATTTATCTGGGAGTCTCTCATTGACGAGAAAGACCGCATTCTCGTAAAGTCCATCTCCATTGAGGTGCTCTCGGAAAGCTATATCGGCACAGTGGATATTTTCGGACTCAAAGGCGGCAACTGGGTCAGTCTTGCCCGGCAATCCGCCCTTTACGCATCTGATGGCGCCACGCGTGGCGAGATTGAAATTGGATCCTACCCCTACGAAGGCATTCGTCTGCAATTCACCGCCTATGCCCAAAAACCAGTGCCGATCGGCCGTGTTTGGGCACTGGGCCAAAAACCGGGCAGGGATTACGCCGGTACTTCCGTAGATCTGACATATTCAAGAACGGACCGTAAGGATTCCGCAGACCAAACCGAAACCAATCTTTCAGCCACGCTTCCCGGCTCGGGGCTCTATCTGGAAGAGCTCGAATTATTCACGAAGGCGCAGTTTAACGGCCGGTGGCGTCTGGAGCGTCAGGTGCTTAAGGCCGGCCGCAAAGTGTTCATCCCTGAGATGACCGGCGCGGCCTTCGGTGTGGCCCAAGGCAGGGCGTCCTTAAAAATCCCCGTTGACCGCATTTGGAAAGACGACCGTCTGAATCTGAACTTATCCGCGCCGGAAGATGCGGCAAGCGACATTTCCTGCCTGTCAGTTCGCATCCGCCTGCCGCGTTTGATTTTTCTGGCGGACATGCCGGGGATTTACGTCGTGCGCACCGGCCTGAATTCAAAAGTCTCTGTCCGGGATTACCCGAGCGCCGGGCGTTTTGACGCGGCGCTCATTGAGTTTGACGCTTCGAGGATCAATGCAGACATAACCGAAGACGTCCTGCATGAGCAATACCGCGTGGGCGGCGCGCCGTTTAAGGCGGAAGGCTATGCGTGGCGCTCCGATATTCAAATTCCCGGACCCGGTTATTACCGGATCATTCTTCACCGCAGGGCCGGCCTTGAAGAAAATCCCCATGCGCTGCGCATTGTGCGAAACGGGCTTCAGCACCCCTATTTTTTTGAAAAGGGCGAAATTAAAGAAGAGAAGCTGGCGCTTCGAGAAGCGCATGATGAGGCGACAAACACCACCACCTGGCATCTGGAATTGCCGGAGGCATCCTCGCGCTGGGAGCACCTGGTCCTCCGGGCAAGCGGCATCTTTCATCGGACCCTTTGCGTGGAGCGAGATCTGCCCAGGCCCGTCAAAGGCGCGGTCTGGAAAGTGCTCGATTGGAGCAACGCCTCTTCCGAAGCCTCAGAGCTTGCCATTTCGTTACGGGGCTTCCCCCGCACAGAGAAAAAAATACGTCTGATCATGAAACACGGCGACAACGAGCCCCTGAAACTTGGAAGCGCGCGGGCCCTGTATGAAGCGCCGGCCATTCATTTTCTGGCGGACGCAGCCGGCGGATACCAGATCTATGGCGGATGCCGAGACGCTTCCGCGCCCTCCTACGACATGCAATTGATCCAGGATCAGCTTAGCCTGCGCGAACCGCTTCCGGCCACAGTCTCCGAACCGCAACCGCTTGACGACCAGCCGCTGACAAAAGCGATTTTTGACCTGTTTGCAAAAAACAACTGGGGGCTCTACGCGGTATTAGGCCTGCTGGCCATTGTGCTGATGATCATCATCGCGCGGGTGTTTCCCAAAGCGGCACCGAAAGACCCGTCCTGACCCCCCGCGATCCGGCGTGAAGCAGACCCATGAGCCACTGGGCAGGATCCGCGTTAAAGTCATTCCCGCCCGGCATGCGCCGGGTAAACATCCGGCGGAAGTTCTCCATATTCCCGCCGAGGCGGACATGACGGATAAGTCATTTTTCAAGGATGCCGAAGCACAACACGTTCCAGGAAGTCTTCATTTCTGTGAGCGGGTTTTCACAAAATTGAAAGCCGGTCAACGCCTCTGCCTGATTATTCCAGTGTGCAGCTTGCAGAGCAGCCATCGCCGTCGAGAGTGTTGCCGTCGTCGCATTCCTCCACGATATCGCGGATGAACTTGATCGTGTCCACCGTTGTGTGTCCGTTGGAATCGGCATAGACGATCACCTTGCCGGACGTTCCGGCGGCGAAATTAAACGATCCCAGATGATAGCCCTGCTCGCCTGAGCCTGCGCTTTGATCAATAATCGTATTGAACTCGCCGTCTTGCGAAATTACCTTCACCGGCACGGCTGTCGCGTCGAGAGACCAGGCGCGCTGCCAGACAAAATAGACGTCGTAGCGGCCCGGAAGGGTCACGGTTGGCGTGAACGTGGCGTATTTCCCGGGGCTGGAGCCAGAGGAACCGTCACGGGCGTAAGTGTTTTTTAAGCCGTATTGCATGCCCGTGAAGTGCTCCCACTGGCCGGTCAAAACGCAGCCGGGATCGCTGTCGTCCACGAGAATTTTAATTTTCCGCTCTTCGGGCTTGCCGTTGCCGCAAATTGGCCAGTCCATGTTTTCAAAGCGGACCTGCGCAGGGATTTTGTTTTGGGCCGAAGCGGAATCCGGCCCGTAGGGAGGCCAGGCCAGCCCCGGCGTCCACCAGGCGGGCTTCGCGGCCAGGTAGAGCGACTCCGGTAGGCTTTGCGAGGCAATGGCCGGATCCCAGATGGTTTCACCGTTCACGGCATCATAATTACCGTGACGTAAAAGCGTGTTTCTGGCCAGCGGGTCGTATTCGGACAAAACCGCGCTGAACGACGCCTTGTAGCCGATATCGAAGATGACCGGCATATTCCAGGAGGGGGAATAATTTTCGGCCGCGACTTCATAACGGATAAAGTCCACTGTCGGATATGTGCCCAGCAGGTTTCCCGCGACAGTGAAATAGCGCGAATAGTAGGCGATATGCACGGCGCGGTTGTCCTTGTATGTGTCGGGCTGGTAGCCGCGCAGATTGTTGCGGAAGATCATGTGATGCGATGTCGTCCCCCAGATGAAATCCGATCCGACTTTGATGGCGAGGTTCCCTTCGATCAGGTTGAAAACCGGATGGGCGCCATGATGCGTGACGTCGGTTTTGATGCCGTAGCTGTTGTTGCCGCAGGTGGGAAATTCGGCGACGTTCGTACCGAAGTAATTGTAAGCCACCACATTGCCGCCGCCCGCGCTGGAAAATGACACTGGCGAGGCCAGATGTTCAAAAATGTTGTTTTCAATCAATGTGGACGTCACATGCCCTTGGAAACTCATCGCGTAGCCGTAGTTGCCTGTGTAGCAGCGGACATGGTGAAAGTAGTTTTCCCGGAATTCGTTGCGATAGACTTTGGTGGCATACAGATGAATCTGATTGACGCGGGCGGACTCCACGTTTTTCAGCCAGCAGTACGCGCAGTAGTAATAGTCAAAATTCTTGCCGATGGACGCCTCGTGCGATGTGATGTACAAATCTTCCACACCGATGGATTGCGCGTCAATGCCGGCCTTGATCACCTGCGGGGCATAAGCCGCTTTAAAGCCCCACAAAAGGCCCTGCTCCAGCGTCAGCGTGTTGCCGCTTTTGGCCGTTACCTTCACGATATGCCCCAGCGCGCGCTTTCCCCCTTCGCAGATTCCCTTGCCCGCGGCGCAGCTTTGCCCCACCTGCGGCTCATTCCATGCGCCGCACTTGGCGCGGACATCCAGCGAGCAGCGGGGAATGCCGCACCAGGTGCAGGGGCCGTCTTTTCCCTCAGACGTGGTGAAAGCCGGGTCGTTATCCTGATCGATGACCAGAAAGTCTCCGGCGCTGATGGACGAGGCGTCGGCAACGGTGATGGACGTAGAGCCTTTGGTATATCCGCCCGTGACGGGAATGTAGCTTCCCATGGCCCCTCCCTTGCCTACGATGATGGCCCGGTAGCTGTCGGCCAGGGAAAACAGAAGTGTTTTATCCGGCCCCGCGCCGCGCAGCGTGATGCGGCTCTTTGAAAGCGTTAGCGTGGAATTGAGCCGGTAGCGTCCTTCGGGAATAAAGACCGTTTGATTTTCGGGGCAGGCGTCAATGGCCGCCTGAATGGCGGGCGCGTCGTCGGAAAGTCCGTCGCCCGTCGCGTGATAGGGCGCTTCCCGGACATTGGCGCAAATTGTCGTCCGGGCCGGAATGCCGCCGGGGATGCCCGTCTGCGACCAGTCGGCGCGCCGCGATTCGTCAAGGATGCCGCCTGTCGCGCCGGAGCTCGACGATGACACGGCATCCGTTGAAGGCGAGCCCCCGCCCGAACAGGCTGAGATCAAACACAAACTGACAACAAGCCAAATCTTAAGCGCATTTTTCATACTCTTCTCCTTGAAAAGTAATTGCCCAGTGATTGGGGAGTAAACTGTAATTTTGGAAAAATAGGAAACTATCTTCGTTTACCACAAAGGAGTCCAAATTATGAAGAAATTATTTTTGCGGACTTTTTGCGCGTTGATCGTCACCACGCTTCCCGGGTGGTGCCTGGCCGAATATATCATTCAACTCAAGGGCGAAGGACAATACACCACAAGGCAATACGGGCATGAAGGCGGCTATCGACGCCAAGGATGAGCAGGCCGGAGAGGCGACCGGAGAAGACAACCGCAAAATTTCAGCCCGGGTGTGGCAGTTGACCAAAGAATTGAAAGAAACCGATGGCGTAGAGTTTTCCGCCGAAAGGAGCGGGGTGCTCGATGTTGTGGAGAAAAGGATTGGCGGTCATCTGAAAAAACGCAGGGCCTGCGCCGTTTATTTAAAGCCCTGGGAGGGCGGTCGGCTGCTGTTTGTTTTACTCACCGTTATATCCGCGATGGTTTTCTGGGGGGCGGTCTGGGTGTGGTTCGGATACAAAAAACACCGCCGTTGATGATTCTTCAATCGGTGTGTTTTGAAGTGGTCCGGCCGCCGGCATCACGGGGAATCAGCCCTGTGAGCCGGCTTTGGCCGAATGAATTCTTCTTTTTGTGTTATTGAATTTTCTGCAGCATATCCGCCATCATTTTGTGGATCAGGTTGATGGCTTTAAGCGGCCGGATCATCACCTTGAAGTCGGTTATTTTCCCGTCCTTCCCCCAGGTGATCATGTCCACACCGTTGATGGTGATGCCGTCGATCACGGTATGGAATTCCAAAACAGCGTTTGATCCGGAAACGACCTCGCGCAGATATTTGAATGAATCATTGTTCAAAACATGCAGCGCGGCCGTCAGGTAAAGCAAGGTGATGGGTTTTCCCACCTGCGGTGTATGCACGACGGGCGAGTGGAAAATCACATTTTCCGCCAGGATATTGTCCAGACCGGCTGCGTCGCGGTCCTTCACCAGTTTGTGCCATGCGGTCATCGTGTCTGTAATCATGCTCGTCTCCTTACTTAAAAGTTGCGCGGGTTATTGATGCCGTAGAATGTCGCCGTGATTTTGTCTTTATTGACCGGGGACAATCAGTCCGGATGCCTCTTTTCTTTGTGCCTCCTGTGCCTCGGCAATCATGGCCTGAACTGTTTTTTCAATGGCCTCCGGCAGTTTTGCCGCCGCTTCGGCCAGTGTTTCAGCATTTTCAATGATGCATGAGACGGGAATGGGCCCGTTGGGGGACATAAGTTGCGTCATGCCGGTAAAGATAGGCTCGCGGCTTTCATCGGGCGAGCCGTCTATGTTGACAGGCGTCAGGCGCCTGATGGTGGCAAAGTTCAGATCTGTAAAAGATTCTTCGAGATAGAGGTTGTCTGTGTTTATTTTTATTTCAGTTATTTTACGGCTGCCTGTTTCGTTCATGGGGTGTCTCCTTTCCGGGACGGGTTTGCTGGTTCATTTTACGCGAAAAAACAAAGACATGACGAAAGATTGCCTCCTTTTTTCGGCCTGTCGGGATATGCCTACACTGAAAGAGCTAAACGGGCAAGAAAAAAGGAGAAAGGTAAAAGGATAAAGGACGGAGGTTAAAGGCTAAAGGCTAAAGGTCAAAGGCTAAAGGCTGAAGGTACCAGAAGAAGCTCATGGCTCGCAGCTCATAGTGTGTGGTGGTAAGGTTCAAGTCTCCGGATTACAATACGGGGTTGTGTGCAGGGCTGAAAGCTTTGTGTTTGGCCGTGGGGGGATGAGGAAGAGGGGTCAGAGAAAGCATTTTGGAGATGCTTTTTGTTCCCTGGCCCCCTCTTCCTCTTCGGCAGGAAAAAAAGGGGATTGTCAGCGGCTGAAAGACATCAGCCGGGTATTTTATTTTTGTGTTTGGCCTTTTCCTCGTCCTGCAGGGCCTTGCGCAGAATCTTGCCTACCGCCGATTTGGGAATGCTCTCGCGGAATTCAACCAGCTTGGGCACTTTGTAGGCGGCAAGTTTCGTGCGGCAGAAATCGATAACTTCTTTCTCGGTCAGAGACTCTCCCTGTCTGGCCACGATAAAGGCCTTTACCGTTTCACCCCGGTATTCGTCCGGAATACCTACGGTGACGGCTTCCGAAACTTTCGGGTGCTGATATAAAACCTCGTCCACTTCCCGCGGGTAGATGTTGAAGCCGCCCGCGATGATCATATCTTTTTTCCGGTCAACGATATAAATGTAGCCGTCTTCATCCGCCTGCCCGATGTCACCCGTGTAGAGCCACCCGTCAACCAACTGCAATTTGGATTCTTCCGCATTGTCCCAGTATTCCTTCATGATGGTGGGGCCTTTGATCATGATTTCTCCCGGGTCACCCGGAGCCACATCATGAATGCCTTCATCAAGATCAACAAGACGGATATCATTGTCCATTACGGGCACGCCGATGGAACCGGTGCGGCAGGACATCAGAGGGTTGGAAATTCCGAGCGCTGATGTTTCGCTCATTCCCCAGCCTTCACTGTAGAGGATTCCTAAATCCTTGACTTTCTGAATAAGCTCCGCGGGCATAGGCGCGCCGCCGGAATTGATCAGGCGAATGCTGTTGGCGATATCTGCTGCCGAGGCTTTGGGATGATTGACAATTGCCGTGATCATTGTGGGAACGGCCGGGAAATAGTAAATCTGATCCATGCGTTTGATGGTTCCCAGAACCTCGTCTATTTCAAACCGCGGCATCAATATCTGCGTGGCGGCGCTGCAAGTCGCCCAGTTCATGGCCGAGACGTTGCCATAGATGTGAAAATAAGGGATGATACTTAAAATGTTACGTTTCTCGTGCGGCGTGAAAGGCAATATCCCGACTCCCCAGTTGACCGCCTGGAGAGTGGCGGCGACAACATTGCCGTGTGTAAGAAGTGCTCCTTTAGGAAGCCCGGTCGTGCCTCCTGTAAATTGAATGAGGGCGGCATCGGAGGCGGTGAGCTCCACGCGTGGAATCTGTGTGTGTGAGCAGTTTTCGATGAGTTCCGAGAAATGATGCCAGCCCTCTTCCAGTTCCAGATCTTTTTTTGAGCTGACGCCCATTCCGGCGGCGTAATCCGTCACCCTGGTGACGATCAGTGTCATATCCAGTTCTTTACCCAGGGGGCGCATGGTCTGCATTGCCGCGTCGAAAGTAATCAGTAGTCTGGTTTTTGTGTTTTCCAGCATGAATTTGAGTTCATCATGCGTGTAGTAGGGATTGAGATTCACGACTATGCCGCCCACGGACAAAATGGCATAGTAGGCGATAATGTACTGGGGGCAGTTAGGTAATGCCAGGCCGACCCGGTCGCCTTTTTTTACGCCTGTCTGCAAAAGAGCGTTAGCCAGACAAAGCACCTGTGTGCGTATCTGCGCATAAGTCATTTCCGAGCCGAAAAAATCGGTTGCGGTTTTTGAGGGACATTGCGAAGCGGCGATATGCAGCAAGTTCTGCACGGGAAACTTCGGGTACCTGATCGTAGCAGGTACGGAGTAGTCGTAATTTTTTTGCCAGGACCTTGTCTGCAAAGCCTTGCTCCTTGAAAACAGCGCACAGGCGCTGGATTGTCTTAATTTATGTGTTTTTCCCGCCATGGCAACGGATTAAAATTTATATATTTGTATTGGCGGTCGTTCGCATTTATATGCATTCAGCGTGCCAATGATGCATTAAATATATCCTGTTGATTTGTTTAAAAAAATAAATTTCTTCTTGATTTATGTATCATTAAATGATTCATTGCTGTCTCAATGAGACACAAATAAGACAGTAATGATACATTCCGTTGCAGGCAAAGCAAAATAACTAAGGCGGCAACTTAAACGGTACTTGCCGTGTAAAATCTGCATGGGCAGGTTATCTGAAATAAAAATAAGGCTCAAACCGGGCCGATTTGAAAATGGAGGCACATGGAAATGGCGGATGCGGCAACCATTGCAAAAAGGAGGCAGCTCAGGGACGTCAATCTGATGGGGCTGGAATACTATGAGAGATTTTACCAGGAGACATACAAGGAATGGCAGAAGTTCATTTCCGGCAATCGAGAGGTGGATTGTTCCGTCATTCCGGAGGAGGTTTATGAATCCTGGGTGCGTTGCGCAGAGCTGGGGCTGGAGCCTCTGGCCAGGCCGCAAAACAAGGTCCTGGAAGGTGATGAGCTCAACGATCTGTTGACACGCAACAAAGAATTGATCGATGTCGCCTATCCTTTCATGAAAAATCTCTACCGTTTTCTTGAAGGTTCGGGCTTTCTGCTGAGCCTTCTGGATCGTGAGGTCCATGTGCTGGCTTTTTTGGGTGATGCTGAAGAAGAGAAGTTGATCCGCACCGCCAGGGGATTTGTCGGCGCCTGCTGGGCGGAAAAGTATTCCGGCAACAATGTGGCGGCTTGTGTGGCTTTTTACAAAAAGCCCATGCAGGTGTTCGGCCCTCAGCAATATGTACGTCTTTACCACGGCGCGACCGGCTGCGGGGCGCCGATTTTCGATGCAGACGGCGAGTTTATCGGCATTGTCACCATTTTCGGGCGTTATTACCGCGCCAATCCCCATACCCTGGGCATTGTCGCCTCGGCGGCAAGTGCGATACAAAATGAGCTTAAAATACGCCGTGCGCTGATGGAGGCGCAGATGGCTGCAAGTTACCAGCAAACGGTGATTTCCTCAATTCAGGAGGCTCTTATTGTCCTTGATTCCTACGGGCATGTTACGCTGATCAATGAGATCGCCCGTGGCAAGCTGGATCTGGATAATACAAAAGTGCAGGGGCGCAGGCTGCGGGATATTCTCCCGCCGGAAAACGCCCCTTTTTTCGCACTTGTTGAAAACAATGAGACCATAACCGATACGGAGGTGCGGATTCTTTCCAACAAATCTTCCGGTGACTATACACTGACTTGCAGCCCGGTTTTGTCGCCCGGCGGGGGGACCACGGGGACAATCATCATTCTCAATGAAATTCGCCGCGCCAAGTCCATGGTGACCAAGATGATGGGGGCGACGGCCAATTTCAGCTTCGACGATATCTACGGCCGCAACCACCGTTTTCTGACGACGATTGACCAGGCCAGAATGGTTTCCCAAAGCTCTTCCAATGTTTTACTTTTGGGAAAGAGCGGCACAGGCAAGGATATTTTCGCCCAGGCCATTCACAATGCCAGCA
>LSQX01093964.1_pt3 | contig 14387 bp, 11 predicted proteins | sample 654561 | NCBI WGS metagenome assembly LSQX01 (sample SAMN04489861, study PRJNA283612) | anaerobic digester metagenome | isolation source: 4 biogas reactors fed with cattle manure at either 37C or 55C with and... | place: Denmark: Kongens Lyngby | collected 2014
TTTCCAGTCAAAATGATTAAATGGTTCTTCCGGCTTTAGTTTTAGTGTTACAAGTTTTGCTAATGTTCGTTTCCAACCTTCAATGAGCAATTCCGCTTCTAACTGTTTTTTTGATTTTTTTGCTCCATTGTAACTATCATTTCCCCCTTTTTGGGCAATCATCAACCGAAGTTGATTTATTAAAATATCCAGTTTTAAATTACGAATTTCGAGGTTAAGCTTTTCCTTATTGATTTGACTGGGTTCAAAATATTTTTTTTGTTTCTCAGAGATTGCTGTTAAAAGTTTGGTTTTCACATCGAATAAATCCTGCTCAAACAAACCACCAGTATTGTATTTTACATTCCAATTAATATCAATAACCTCATCCTCAAAACGGCTAACCAGGGAATCACCCGGAACTATCTTATAATCGAGATTAGGCAGGGGAGAAGGCTTTTCTTCATCTACAATAAGGGAAAGCCAAAAACGTAAGCGGGCAATATCCACAGCCCCTTTTTCAATATCCACTCCATAGATGGAATTTTCAATAATATGCCGCTTTACTTTAGCCCTTTCTTCCAATGAGTATGTGTTGTTGAGAATTAGTTTACAGTGGTATATTTCATTTAATAAACCCATTGGGAAAGCCCCGGAACCAATTGCCGGGTCGCATATTTTAACATCGTCCAGTAATCGGTTGACCTGTGAACCATGCGTCTGTATAAAACGTAACTGGTTTTGATAGAACCGGGCAATATCATCTTTTAAATCCTCTTTGGGTATTTCGTCACCTTTTAATTTGTAACGAACAAAGTATTTTAAAGCATTGCTTTCATCTTCGGATAATACCTGATTTTTCTTTTCCAAACCTGTTTTCAGGTATTCAATCAGGCTTTCCTGAGTCATGTATTGAACTATTTCTTTGGGAGTATAATAAGCGCCTTTGTCCTTGTTGTCTTCCAGAAGGTTTTCAAAAATGTGTCCCAACATTTCGGGGTCGATTCCCACTTCATGTTCCTCGGGGTCGTTTTCATCGATGGTAAAATTGTATTCTGCAAAGAATGAAAACAAACTATTGAAAAGATTTGATGGAAAAGTAAGTAACTCAGGCTCATTCCTGTCTTTATCGAACAAACCTCCGTTGAGGTATGGTATTTTTACCTTTTTGCCATCAGGCATTTCAAAAAATTCCTTTTCACGGTCTCTTGCATTTAAGCCCTTAAAAAATAAGCGTGTGAGGTGCTGGCTATAAAAAGTATCTGCTTTGCCGGATGATTCCCAAAATGTCTGCATGAAAAGTTTATCACCATCGGAATAACTTTCATCAGAAGCACCTAACCAACCCTTCTTTTGTAAAAAATAGAGAAATACAATACGACCAAGCATTTTCTTTACAAAATCACGAATTGCTTTATCATCTCCATTAAACATTGATTTTTTATAGTTGGAGCCAACGAGATAATCAACAAATGCCTGATAATGTGCTTTGTATTTGGTGAAAAATTCCTTGCTTAATTGCTCTACTGAGAAAGCATCAATAACATCATCTAATTTGGCAGAAGTTTTTTTGCTTGCCAATAATGCCAGTCGTTCGGATGCGGTGCGACAGCTTTCCCCTTCACCTAAAATATAGGTAAATCTTTTCGATGCAGTTTCAAACGTAGCCCATTCGCCTTTTTCATTAAATCCTGATTCCTGTGAAACGAACGTAAAACGGTAATTCTCTTTGCCCTGGTCATACACTACCAGAACCCCGTGGTTGTTGGCTTCATCAATATAACGAGTGGTAAGGTTTCTCAGGGCAACCCTGTTACGTAAAAGATTAATGCCATCATCGAGTATCACTTCAAAAACAGCAAGGTTCTTTCCATCTTTTAACCTGACTAAACCAGTTTGATGGAAGGATTTAACATTTTTGTTATTTACTTCTATTCTCTCCGGTTCTTTCAATAAATTAACCGATGGAAAAATGTCCGATAACAAAGAGTTCCATTCGTCTCTGCTATACTTTTTTTGAAGAAGTTTTTGTAACTGTTGCTTATCCATTGGTTAATATACTTATTTCATAAAAGATTCAGATATAATTATTTCGGGCAATTCACCTTTAATTATCGGCAACAAAGCCTGAGTCTTTGACTCAATACTTTCTTCTTTCCTTAATGGAAATTCTTCCAGGATTGTAAATAGTTTTTCTATCATTACGTCAATTCTCATGGGAGTTCTCTTAACCGCTTTCGCCAGTTTATTCACTTTCTTTGGCAACTGGTTAAATTTATGAACACGAATAGCCTCCTGTGCAAACTTTACCAGAATTTTCTGTTCTCTTGAAACTTCCTGCATGTTTAGAAAAGCTGCCAAAAATGATAGCGCATTTTTATCCTGAGGACTAAGTGTGACATCAACTATACTTTCCGTTTTTTTGTCGGCTTCCAGTTGCCGGTTAAAATCTTCAATTGCAATGTTTACATGATTATGATGGTTTTCATGCAGTTCTATTGATTTTTCATCAAGGTAGGCTTTAAATTCTTTTGCGGCTTCTACAAAGGTTAATTCAGCCAGTTCATTGTTTTTATCTACATAAGAGAAAGCATCCCGCTTGTTGCTTTTTATGTAAGTTAATGTGCCATTATTTAACAGACTGTTTTTCCTGCCTGTACGAGCCCTTAATGGCATATTCTTAATTCGCAAAAAGTCTTTTGGATTTTCCTTTTTGAACTTTCTTAATTCCATCAAATAAGCAAGTCGCTCGTCTTTTGATTCTTCAATGGTTTTATCGAAAATGCCGAAAGTTTCAACTTCTTCTTCCGTTGAATAAATCTGGGAATCTTCACCTAAAGCGGAATGGAATGCCTGCAATTTTGTTATAGCTTTCTTGCGAAGTGCAATATCGTTATCAACTTTGGCTGTGGGGTAGAAATTATAAATGAATACTTTACCCGCAACAGACCCGATGCGATTTACCCTCCCAATGCGTTGCATTAACCGGGTTGAGTTCCAGGGTGTATCATAATTCACTATGGTATTGGAACGATGGAGGTTAACACCTTCTGCCAATACTTCAGTTGTAATTACTATTTTAATATCGTCCCTTTGTTCCTTCAAAGGCAGATTTGCATCAAAATTAGCACGGACAACCGGCATCTTGTGTTTTCGGTTTCCTGCATTAATTTCCATTACATCAGAACGTCCTTTTTCCTGCAGTTTAGAAAGCAAGTAGTCTGTTGTTTCTTTTGATTCGGAGAATATAACTAATTTCTGTTGCGGATTATATTCTGCATTGAGTAACCCATTTTGCAATTCATGGTAAAATTTATCGAATTTTGGGTCCACTGTAACTTCATTCCAACGTGAAACCAAACTGTTCAATATTTGATAATCTTTTTCCAATCCTTCATAAAACCCAGGGAGAAAATCGGCAGGCTCACAAATCGTAATGGTTGGGTCAGTATCCATTAAGGATGAAATTCTATCTATTAGTTCTTCTTCTCTTTCATCAACAATATATTCCGTCACGTTTAGATTTGGAGCAATATAAATTTTACCATTTTTAAACATTGTCATCATCGCCCCTGTCGCTTCATAGAACCTTCTCAAAGAACCTTTAAATGCAGTAAAACTACTGTCAATTCTTTTTACCAATAAGATTTTCATGATAAATGCCAACTGACGGGATGCTAATTCCGCATTCTGATATTTCTCTTTTTTATCAGGCACTAAATATTTAAGTGCCTGATACCTGTTATAAGTCAATCCTCCTATTTCTTCACTCAGAACATCCATTGTATCATCATAGAGTTTATCCAGTTCAGGTTCTAACTGATACAATATTTTAATCGGTGGCACTATTTCCGGGAAACGGATACCTTGTTTGTCCAGGTCCTTTTTGTATTCTTCATGTTCATTCAGGTCGGTACGGGTACGTCTAATAGTAAGAGGTTTAATAACCTTTTCTCTGACAATTTGATAAATCCGGGCAACTTCTTTTCTTGCTTCTTCCAAAGGTAATTTTTGCGCTCTTTTGTAATCCTCAATTGCCTTGCTAAAAAATGAAGTGAGATTTGATATTTCCAATGTTGAACGTTTGCCATCCTGAAACAATAATACCAGATTACGTATGTCTGCAGGGCGGTTATTCAATGGAGTAGCAGAAATGAGTATAACTTTTTTAAGTCCTTTGGTTCCATCTTTTAACCTTAATGACGAAGGAGATTTACAAAGCTTTTGAAGCTCGTTATAAACCTCTGATGTATCATTACGGAATTTATGAGCTTCATCAACCAGAATTAAATCATACTTTTCCGGTCGCTTAATTTTATGTAGACTTCCATTAGTAATTATCTCATAATTCTTTAGTCCAAAACTTTCAAATGTTTCCCGCCAGTTTTGCTTTATGGCTGGTGGTGTTACAACAAGAATTGTTGAAATATGGGATGGGAAATCATTGAAATAAAAGAATTTCTTTGCAATCAAAGTACCAACTACCGTTTTACCTAAACCCACTACGTCGGCTAAAAAGAAACCATTGTGTTTTTTAAGTAATTCAAACCCTTGTTCAACAGCATCAATCTGATATGAAAGGCGCTTGAAATTGTCTGGCAAATCACTTACACTATTAGGGTCAAAATCAACACTTTTCCCAAAGTATTCAATCAAAAATTTGATGTAAACCTCAAATGGTGTGAACTCATCATTTATATATGTTTCTTTTTTTATTTTTTCAAAATCAACAGGTAATACATCAACTCCTTCAGCCCATAATTTTTCAAATTCATCGGATGCAAACTTTACATCATCATAATCACGAAGTGCGACATTAAATTCATAGTTAGATGTGTCTTTCCCACCCAGACCTGCATCAGTTAAATTTGAACTACCGGTAATAACTTCACCCGTGGTATATTCATTGAAATTTTCAGGACGAAAAATATAGATTTTAGCATGAAGTTTACGATGGGGATGAGCTTTGATTTGCACTTTTTGAGTTACAACGTCATTTAAAAATTGTTTAATGCCATCTTCAATATCCTTATCATATTCCGAACTTTGAATATCATCTTTTACTGAATTGTTCAAGTCTTCCAGTGCCAATTGATGGTCACCTTTGAAAAGCAACCCCTGTGAATGATATTTTGCAACAATCCTGTCAACATTAATCCCAACCAATATTCTAATGTTTGGAACTTTATTTAAGTAAGGACGAATTGCAAAGTAACCAGAGGCTCTAAAATAACCAACTAAAGCATCAAAGAAAGCAATGTCGGGGATATGTTCAAAAACTCCGGCAAATCTTCGAAGTAAAGTATTTTCTTTTTCGTTGGTAAAAAACTTTGTACTCATTATGGGGTGTTATAATTTCTTTTCAACAAAATTTATAGCAGCTTTTGCCACTTTCTCATCTTTTACAATTTCGTAAATCTGACCTGCCAACCACAAAGTGAGCAATTCATCTTTATCAGTGTTCAACATTTTAGCCAATTTTAATACCTGCTCCCGCTTTGCCTTTCGTTCACCACGTTCAATTTTGCTGTACATGGGCGTGTCAATTTCCAATCCGGCAGCCAGTTGGCGTTGAACCAACCCTTTATCTTCCCTGAGTTCTTTAATTCTTTTTCCTAAAAACATAGCTAATAAATTTACGACTTGTCAAATTATGGCTAATTTAAAAAAGAATAAGCAAACAAAGGCAAAAAAGAATCGACAACTTTTCAACAGAGTAATGTGGAAATGTAGGAAACGTAGGAAATGGGGTAGTTTTCAGTCGCAGTCACAGTTTTTAGGTGTGAAGGAAAAGCTCTCAGGATAAGAATTTCCTACAAATCCGATGTTTACTATTTCCTTAATTGGTTATTTTAAAAATCTACAAAGCTTATCATCTAATTAATTCACATGTAAGCTAATTACGAATAAGGGTGTTAACCCTGTTCCAATGTTTTCTTGTTTGTTGTTTTATTTTGTTGTTCATCATTACGTTGGCTGCTTTGTATGCATAGGATAAAAAATTGCCCCAATCGTATCTATCTGTTTTTTTGAATTGAATAGACTTTTTATCAAACTTCCAGACTCTACGCCTGTTCGCACCAATGTATGTGAACTTTTTAAAAATTCGTCGTTTAAATATTGTTCCTCTGGTCTTATTCCTAATGTGTTGAGCAAAAAATTTAGAACGGTAAATGTATCGTTTCATTTTTCTGTAATAACCAGATAGGCTTGCTGATTTGAGAAAAACAGTTTCTCCATCAAATTCAAAACCAAGGTAAATCAGGTTTTTGTTCCAGTTAATAGATTCTTTAAACTCTTGACCACATTTTAATTTGTCCTGTTCTCGTTTGAAATGAAATATCTGTGTTTTTTCAGGTTGAATTTGCAGGTGACTTTCTTCAATGGATGAGCTCATCAAATTTATTATGTCTCGCTTGTGTTCTAGTGGAGCCACAACAACCATGTCGTCGGAGTAGCGGCTATATAAACCACCAATTGATGTGATAAAGTCATTAATCTTTTTGTCGAAGTCGAGCATGTAAATATTTGCCAACACCGAGCTGATAGGTGAGCCCTGTGGGATACCAAAGTTTCGAGTTATGGTCTTGCCGTCTTTTTTGATGTACCTTTTATTACGAACCAACTTGCCTTTTACCTTGAGGAAATCTTTTTTCGAGCAAAAGGCGACAGCCCCCTGGTTTCGTAAAAATCTGATTTTAGTTACTTTTTTCTTTTTTCGAGGACCATGTATCCCATCTTTATTTTTATTCTGTGTAATTATTTGGTTTTTAAATGTTTCGAACAAATCGATGATGTCAACATAAGCATAACGCGTAATATTTTTATAAATATTAAAGTGGTCTGGAGGTAGTTTATCGTCTTTTAAAAACTTTTGCTGATTTTGATTCTGTTCTTCAGTCTTTAAAAGTTCCAGCCACTTTTCTTTTAATTTATTGTGATTGAGCTTGTCAAAAAACCTTTTTATATCAAAAGTAATCGTCACAAATTCCTTCTTCGGGTATGCATGAATAAACTCAAATACATCATTAGCGAAATCAATATTGCATTTATTTTTTCCTTTTTGTGTTTTCTTTGTGCATGGAATAGTACGGTAGGCAGTGGCAACATCGGGAATTTTGAGTTTGACTATTTTTTGCTCATAAAGTTCGCCAAGTTTTTGAGCATAGTAACTGAATATTAGAGAGTCGAGGTGTGAGGCATAATACAATTCACGGCGTTTGTCATCACGAATTCTATTTTTTTGTTTACCATCTTCTGATTTAACCATTAAAGTTCCATCCGCTTTGCTGTAAGATTTTCTGAACCTTCTGACTTTAGAAGTTTTGTGAATGAATGGTAAAAAAGCATGCCTGGCAATTTTATCCGGATTGGTAATATAGGGTTGAATCCATTTATATCTCTCGTGATACTTTGGTGGGATACCAATATGAGGATACCCCTTAATTTTAAACCAATTCTTTTTATTATTTACTGCCATAAGAAAGTAAAAAAAGCGGTGAAGGACAGCTACGAGGCAGTGCTAAAGAAGTACACATGCTCTTTTCGACGCTAATACCAAAGGGCACTAACGACGCCTCAATTCTAGCTGGGTTAATATTTGTCTTATCTTTATGTATAAATTTCAAAAGTATGAAACTAACAAAATCAAAGACCATAAAGGCAATGCTGTATGTATTACAGACATTAGCTTTACTTCTTCCAATTTCAGGTATAGGAGAAATAAATCTCTCTACCGTTATTTGGATTTGTAAAATGCCTTTACCATAGCTGCTTTTAAAGCTATGCAAGAACTAATCTACCCTAAAACGTAATACTTCAGCCCTTCACCGCAATATTTTAGAACAATGTTAAATAACTTTCAGAACATGAAAGTAATGAAATAAATGGAACTGCGGTGAAGGAAATTTATGAAATGCAGGATTTTTGTCAGTATGTATTTTAAATGGCCACTAATATATTAATTTGTCCATTTCCTACTTTTCGTTTCATTTTTCGTGTAGTTGTTGTGCTCATGTTCAAGTAAGTCATTTTCTTTGAATTGGCCGATGTATTTTTCAGCAGTCTTTTCTTTGATGTCGAGGTTTTTCGCCACTAACAAATAGCCCTGCCGGTTAAAATTATCAGGCAAAGCATTGTAAAATTTCAGTTTTACACCTTTTAAATCATTATTAGGTAGATTCTGAAAAACAGCGATAGCATGTTTTTCCAGTGTAAAAGCAATTTGAATGGCAGTATGAAAATCGGTTTCGTTGCAAATTAAGGGATTGGAATAGTCGCCATCTTCAAGTATGCGAAGGGTGCGAAGCACCATAGCAATCCGAAAAGTAATCAAACCCAAACGGCGGCTATTAGCGTTAAAATCGTTACCTAAAAGCATTCTGTTTCGCTTGTAAAGCACATTGAATTGTTGTGTAAATAGTTCGCCTTGCTCGGCTGTAAACCGAAATTCAAACGGCGAAGGTTGGTCGATGAGGGTTTGGTAAAGGTCATACATTTGTTCTCCCTTTGCTTCAAAAAAATCTGTATAGTTTACCTTTCGATAGGAAACAAAGGGGTTTTTGAAGTCGCTGTAATCCTCAAAAGCGTAGTAGAGAAAGCGGCTGAATAAGCCGTTTTCAACATCCGGCATCATGTTGTGCACTTGTTTTGGTGTGCCTGAAAGAATGATGGCCAGGTGCGGGTCCTCCACTTCGATATGTTCGTTGTCTTTGCGACGGAACATATTGGTGCTTTCATGGTGGAATGCTTTGCGCAGCACATCGCTGAAGTTTCCCCAATCCTGTTTTAGTGTTCCGGCTAAGGTGTCGGCTTCGGTCTCGAAAATTATGCCTTTAAAATCGTTATCGGACAATGCCTGGATAAAAGCGGATGCGCTACTGTTGGCCGGGATGTAAAACATTTTGCGTTTAGGTTCGCGCGGTCGTTCCACTTCCTGGCGTTGGTTCTTGTTCAGGTTATTATAATTCTCCAATTCCTGCGCGTACGCTTCTTTTTCGATGATGGATTGCTGTACCATTGTTTTATGGATTTTCAGGCCAAAGTATTTGGCCCATTTTAGTTTTCCTTTGCCGGAGCCGGCAGGGGCGGTAATAAAGGAATAAAGATGCGCTGAAACCGGTTCATCAAAATAAATGCCTTCAATGTTGGGTAAACATCCGCTAATTACAGAGATAGCACCAATCAGGAATACATCTTTTTCTATGGCATCGGCAAACATTCCGCAGCTTTCGCGAAGGATTTCGGGAAGTTGGGAATAAACCTCTGTCGGGATTCTGGGCGTGTTGAAGATGGTCTCAGGTTCTATGTTCTCCGGGGAAACGCCGTCAGGTCTGGGAGACGCTGGCGGGTTTGTTTTCGGCTGAGTAGTTACTAAGCTGATTCCGGCTTGTTGTGCCAGGTGGAAAAAGCTTTTGATGGTTACACCGTGACCCGAGGACTTCAAGCAGTTGTTGTATTGCTTATCGCATTCGGTTTGCGAATAGCCCAGATAAAACCGGCTGACACGGTGGAAAAGTTCCCGACCGGATTCTCCAAATTCATCGGCAAAAGCAAAACCAATGTTGCGCCAATCGGCATAATTGGTGGTGATGTCGGTTTGGGAGGATTCGAGTTGGAGGAGGATTTGGGAGACTTCTTCGAAAGTGTTTTGGGAGGTATTGTCATCAATACCCCTCCGTCCCGACGTTAAAGGTCGGGACACCTCCCCTGAACCAGGGGAGGAATTGCCGACGCACATTTTGGTGGTTACATTGGTATCTTGTGCTGTATTCAGCCATTCTTTCGGATTGAATTTCTTTTTCATGTCTATCATGTTTAAAGGATTATTTTTGGAAGCATTGAATACTTTGCCAGGTGGGTGATGTAGAAAAACAGGAAAGGTAGAATTGTCCACCAGAGTGGCCAGAGCGTGGCTGCCAGTTTCAGCAGCATGCTGTTCAGAAATGCTAAGAATTTATTTCGTTTCATGATATTCAAATTTTTAAATTGTTTAAATACTTTGGATTGAGGTGTGCTAACGGGTCGTATGGCAAAAAGCAGGCGCGGGAAATATCTTTTCCTGACTGGTCGATTTCGATTTGATAGGTTTGCTGGATGTAAGCCGACACTGCCCGGAAATATTCCTGATGGGAAACTTCGGAAATGTCGATGGAAATAATCCATTTCAAACCATCGCCGGATGGGGAAACAAACAGCAATTCTGTTTCGAAATATTCATCTTCCAGAAGTTGTTGTTTGAGTGCCGGTAAGTCAGCAATGTGGTCGAAATCGACGGTAAGCAGGCCGGAATGTTCCAGTAACTCTTTGTCGGTCCGTTTGGTAAATGTTCCTGAAAAGGTAACATAATCAAAACTTACAGCTTTGAAATTTCGGGCTTCATTCTGTTCATTCAAAGCGCGAAGTGCGAATGTTTTCTTACTGAATTTCTCACTTCGCAACAAGTTGTAAACTTCAACCAGGTTGACTGTTTTTTCAGGAAAAATATTAGAAACCGGCCGTTTGAAGTAACTGATTTGCGGCGGTTCAATTTTTGGCAGTTTTTGACATTCTTTGGCCAATCGCTTGGCTTTTTCCGAACGGTTGTAAAACTGCAATGATTCGCCAATATGCAAATTCAGTTCTTTATTGATTTTATTCAATAACTCCGGTTCTTCCAGTTGGTAGTACATCCGTGCAAAATCGAAAACATTGCCTGCCGGAATAGCTTGCTCTGCATCGATGTGCTGGGCACATCCATCAACAATAGAAACCATTAATGTTGGTTTATTACTGTTGAATGGATTTTTCGCCGGTTGGCAGTCCCTCCCCGAAAGGGAAAGGACTGTTTCACCGGGATAGTACTCGCGCAAAATATGTGCGTAAACATTCAGCCCGTAATGGGTTTCGTGCAGGATTTCTTTTCTACTTATCATAGCTCCCTGGATTTTTTTGTGTTGGAATGATTTGCTTCCAGGATACTTTCAATATCCGACAGCTTGTAGTAGAATTTGCCTTTGATTTGGCTGTAGGGGAGTATCCCGCTATCGCGCCATGCCTGCAAGGTTCGTTTGCTGATGTGCAGCGTTTGCATTATGTCCTGCCCGTCAATCCAGGCTTCATTGAACCGCTCTATACGTGTTTTCCGGTACGCTTCAAGGTATGCCTTTATGTATTTTATCTCTTGGGAGAGATGCAGCAGTAATTCTATTATTTCACTCATAACATTACCCTCCCTTTTTTGATGAGATAATCGGCAGCCTGCTGTTCAATTTCATCTTTGGAGCTTGAACGGTTGCTCAGCAACCAGGCATCCAATTCCTCACGTTTGAAATACAACTTTTTACCATTGGGCTTGTAAAATGGCACTGCACCGGAGCTGGTCATTTTATAGAGGTGAGAATGTGATACCTCCAGATAGACTGCGGCTTCATTAAACGTCAGTACTTCTTTTTTGAGCATATTCTGCTCGCTTATGAGCTTTTTAAGCTCCCGGACTTCCTTTAATATTTGTTCGTCCATGTCTTCAATTTTTTTGAATTAAGAATGGACTTCAGCGCTAAAGTCATCGTTGATTTTCAACGACATAGCGAATTTAAATCAAGAAAGCTGGTAACCTGACAAGTGGTAATTTGGCAAAACGTAAGTATCAGTATTACAGGGATGTAATTACAGGAGTGGTAATTTCAGTTGGTAAATTGACAGCAAATTACCGCAATTTTAACAGGTGGGAATATGGTCTAACCAGTAGTCTTTTTCGATAAATTTTAAAAGTTCTTCCTGTTTGTTATCCCAAAGACGAAATTGTTTATCAACGTCGGTTTTGTACCGGTGGTCCAGAAACTTAGTGATGTCTCGATTTTTAACTACTATGTTGCCCGGGAAAATACGACTCTGGAAATAACCTTTTCGTATTAACTGATGGTAAAATGCAGCCAGGTATTTTTTCATTCCGTGCTTGTCGGTAAAATGGTAGTTGCTGCCTATTAATCCTTTATCGTAAAGTTCTTCTTCTATATGAGCAAAACGGGATGGGTTTTTAATTAACTGGTTGTACAGGAGAATGTTTTTACCTTCTTCCCAAATGTCATCGCGATAGGCATGAAATACCGGTTTGTTTTCTTTCTGCTGCGGTTGTGGAATTTGATTGGCATTCGGATAGTTTTCAGCTTCAATTATGTACGGTCTTTCCGGTACAGCTTCATTAAAGAATTTGTAGTAAATCTCGTCAGGAGTTAATGCATCATCTTTTAAAAATTTGGGATAGGATTCCTGAATTTCCATTACCAATCTCACCAAATGGTGTTTTAGCAGGTGGATGATGTAAGATTCATCCGCAATATTTTTGTTCGATTGGTGTTTTAAGTCGAACTGCTCCGGTGTGTATCCTCTTTCCTGTATTACCTGGGCTATTTCTTTAATTTTTTGAGATATTAATTTGTTGAGCGCAAAATGAATGAGATATGATTTTTCATTGTCGCTTAGTGCTTCTGAAATTTCAGCGTGAAAGCCGTTGAGATAACGAATTGCTTCATATTCGATGATTGAATGGTAATATTTACGAATATTAGATAAAGGTTTGATGAAATCGACTTCAAAATTGGGCTGGTGGGTGTAATATTCCTTTTTTACTTCAAGCAGTAGTTGCTTGAATTTTATGTCGGATTGCTTTCCAAATATCCAGGGGCGGTGATTCAGAAAAAGTATATCGTTGAATAATTCCAGTTTATTGTCCATTGGTTATAGTTTGATACGGTTAGCAGCTTCCTTTTTCTTTTCGTCGATGATTTTGGCGTAAATCTGGGTGGTTTTAAGCTCCCGGTGGCCTAACAATTTGGAAACGGTGTAAATGTCGGTTCCCAGTGTTAATTGCAGGGTGGCGTATGTATGGCGGGCGCAATGGAATGTTATTATTTTGGATACACCGGCGCGCATTACCCATTGTTGCAATTTTAAATTGTACCAGGGGAATATTCCAGTCCTTTAAAAACCCGTTCGTCTTTTCTTTGTCGTTCCCCGAGCAATTCAACTGCCTGATCGGAAATGGGTAATGTTTCAACACCATGCGTTTTCTTTTGGGTAAACCGAATATAATAGCCCATTTCGTTTGAATGCTGTATCTCCGACCATTTGAGTTTTTCCACGTCGGACCATCTTAAACCAGTAAGGCAGGAAAAGAGAAATGCTTTCTTCAATACCGGAATTTCACATTCTGCTTTTGCTATTGCCTGCAGTTCTTCCAGGGTAAGGAACTCACGCTCCGGTTCTCCCTGCTTGAAGCCTTCAACTCCAACGGCTGGATTGTTCATGATAATGCCATCTTTAATTGCTTGCTTTAATCCGGCTTTAAATTTATTAAAATAGGAATATTTTGAATTTTGGGATAACGATTTTTCATTTTTGGTTTTTGCTTTTTTGTCCAGATAGTCTTTAAAATTCTGTACCATTTCACGGTCCAAATCGGCAAAAGTGAATCGGGGAGGAGCGAAGCTCTCCAAATGTTTAATCATGCTTTTCCAGTTGCCGTAGTTGCCTTCGCTGTCTCTTCGTTTTTCCGCGAGCATATCCATATAAACGACAATATTACCTTTTAGCTTTTCTTTATCGTTGAAACCGTATTCTCCGTTTTGAAGTTCTAACTGCCGCTGCGCACAAATCGTCTGTGCCAGTTCAATCGTCTTTTTGTTATGGCTCCTTTCGATAGGAGTTTTCGGTTTAGGATGCAAATAGAGTTTTAGCGATTCTGTTTTTCTTTTGCCCCGGTTATAATAATCGAGATAGAGGCTGGTTTTGCCTCCCTGGTTGCGTTTTCTTAAGGTAACTTTCATGATACAAACAGTTTTTCAATGTCGGATTTTCTGATAATGGTGCGCCTTCCTAATTTTAAGGCAGGTATATTTCCGCTTTTAATCTGGCGGTAAAGAGTCATACGGCTGGCGCCGAGTAACTGGCAAGTTTCAGCGATGCTTAAAAATTCTTTTTCGCTAAGTTGTGAGAGATTGTATTCGGTTTTTTGTTCGGTGGTGGATTTAACCTCATTTAGCTTCTCCTCTTTTTTTCGCTTTTTGTAATTTTTGCTGGCGCAGGTGTGTCCACAAAATTTTGTCACCGTCGTTTTGGCGATAAATTCTTTGCCGCAATGCTGGCAAATTTTCTTAATTTCAATTTGGCTGCTCATATCTCCAGGTATCTATTTGTAACTTGGCGTATCATAATGTATCAGTATGTAACATCATTTCGCCGATTCAACTGATTTTTTGTTGCTAACAACAAATTTTCGTGTATCAGCAACATATTAGCAACAAATTTAGCTAAAAAATAGGAAAATAACAACAGAAAAGAGAAAATAAAACAAGTTAATTTATTGATATATAGAAATAAAGACAAAAATCGGAAAATAAGTTATTTCCCGATGCAGAAATTTTTAAAAA
>LSQX01147195.1_pt1 | contig 14385 bp, 7 predicted proteins | sample 654561 | NCBI WGS metagenome assembly LSQX01 (sample SAMN04489861, study PRJNA283612) | anaerobic digester metagenome | isolation source: 4 biogas reactors fed with cattle manure at either 37C or 55C with and... | place: Denmark: Kongens Lyngby | collected 2014
TCGTGGTCTTTTACGAGGACGACCCCGAGAAGAGGGAGGCGCTGATGAATTTTATCGGGGAGCAGTTCCCGTGGATTACTTCGTTGCTTTACATCATCAACCAAAAGGCAAACGACACCATCTCCGACCAAGAGGTGATTACTTGGCGCGGTAGTGACCATATCACGGAAGAGATGGAAGGGCTGCGGTTCAAAATCGGCCCTAAATCATTCTACCAGACCAACAGCGAACAGGCTTACCACCTGTACGAGGTCGCCCGCGCGTTCGCGGGGCTTCAAGGAAATGAACTGGTGTACGACCTCTACACGGGCACGGGCACCATTGCCAACTTCGTGGCCCGGGATGCCGGGAAAGTGATCGGCATCGAGTACGTGGAGGAAGCAATCGAGTACGCGCGGGAAAATTCTCTCGCGAACGGCATCGAGAACACCCTCTTCTTTGCAGGCGACATGAAAGACTTGCTAACCGACGATTTTATACGGGAACATGGGCGGCCCGACGTGATCATAACCGACCCGCCCCGCGCGGGGATGCACGACGACGTGATACAAGTCATGCTCGCGGCGGAACCCAAGCGGATCGTGTATGTAAGCTGCAACCCGGCCACCCAAGCACGAGACCTGGGTTTACTGGATAGTAAGTACCAAGTGAAGGCGGTGCAGCCGGTGGATATGTTCCCCCACACCCATCACGTGGAAAACGTGGTGCTGCTGGAAAAGAGGAAACCGTGATACATGGTATCATTCATCACGGGGTTAAAAGCTGCTTCTATTTTAAATCGATTCATTTGTTTATGAATATACGCGAATCTATTCTTCTACTATTAATGGCAGTCGTTTTTGTTGTTCCGGTCGGCGATGTTTTTGCCGCGGAGCCACAACAAGAGCAGGTGCTGAAGAGGCTGTACGAGATGATGGAGAATAAAGCGGTATTCATGGCTGAAAAAGAAGAACAGATCGCGTCGACAAAGAAGATGCTGGAAATGCCCAATATAAGTGATGCCCAGAGATACGAAATAAACCTTCAGTTGTTTAACGAGTATAAAACCTATATTTCCGATTCTGCCATTCATTACGCGAAACGAAACGTTGAACTCTCCAAAAGCTTGGATGACCGTTATAGAATCAATGAATCGAAACTTAACCTGACTTCCTTGTATATTATCTCGGGACTCTATATCGAGGCGCTGGATATCTTGACCGATGTCGATAAAAACGAACTTACCGATACCCTGTTAATAAATTATTACGATAGCTACAAGCAGCTGTATAGAAGCTACTCGTTCAATAATCCCAATGCTCCGGTATACACCGCGAAGAGTATCCTATACCGCGACTCGTTGCTAAGTGTCTTGAATAAGGAGTCCAATCACTACAAGATTGTTTTTGCCGAAAAACTGTTCGATGAAAACCGGTTGGCCGAATCAAAACAACTTTTACAAGAGCTAATCAATCAATCGGAAGAGGAGGATCACGAAAAGGCTGTATTGACCCACGCCTTGGCAAATATTTTCCGGAAAGAGGGAGATGTGAATAAGCAAATCACCTATTATGCCCTCTCGGCTATCTATGACATGAAGAACGCGATCATGGAGAATGCTTCCATGCAAGCATTGGCCGTGACGTTATTCGAGATGGGTAACATAGAAAAAGCCTACGAATGCATTAAATCGTCGATGGAGGATGCCATGTTTTGTAATGCCCGGCTACGAACCTATGAAATATCACAAATACTGCCTATCATCGACTCGGCTTATCAAGAGAGAGTCCGCGACCAGAAATCAGAACTTCAACTCTTCCTCTTGTTGGTAAGCTTGCTATCGCTATTCCTCATCATCGCGATAATATACGTGTACCGGCAAATGAAAAAAATCACCCGGATACGAAAGGAACTTTATCGTACCAATTTGAAGTTGAATGAACTGAACGAGGATCTGCAAGAGACAGTAAATCAGCTAAATCAAACGAATAAGAAACTATCGAATGTAAATAACGAGCTCTCTGAATCGAACGAGATCAAAGAGACCTATATCGGCCATTTTCTTGACCTTTGCTCCACCTATATCGACAAGCTGGAGAAATACCGGAACACGCTTAATAAAAAGGCCGCCGAACGAAAGTTAGACGAGCTCTTTCGAATGCTGAAGTCGCGGGATATGGTCGATCAAGAACTGAAAGAGCTTTATAGCCTGTTCGATAATATCTTTCTTCACCTTTATCCAAACTTCATTGAAGAGTTTAACTCCCTCCTCGTTGAAGAGGAACGGTTTAACCTGAAACCGGACGAGTTGCTCAATACCGAATTACGCATTTTTGCCTTGGTCAGGTTGGGAATAACCGACAGTTCGCGCATTGCTCATTTTTTACGTTATTCCGCGAATACCATTTACAATTACCGGACGAGAGTCCGTAATAAAGCGGCTGTGCCTCGCGATAAATTCGAAAGCCTCGTGATGAAGATAGGGGTTATACAGAAGATTTGAATATACTTAATCCACTTTTTCACGTGCCGTTTTTCACGTACTGTTTTGATTGTTAGGGTTTTGGGTTTTAGGGAGTCTATATGTTAACTATCCTGATTTTTTTCCCGCTATTGTATCTTCTACATTTGCTAAAGAGATGGCCAATATAATTTCGACAATTAATTGAATAGGCTTTCGTTAAACTTGATTAAAGGAGAGAGGAATAATTGTTGAGCTTGTTTAAGAGAGTATGGTCGTGATAACTTACGCGTTTTATTTTTCTAAATTTATTAACATGAGGGAAAAACAAAAATTATTCAACGGGCCGAGGACGTGCAAGATGCTTTTGTTGGCATTATGCGCGCTATTCAGTATCAACCTGTCGGCCCAGGATCAGAAAATCATTTCTGGAACAATCACCGATGAACAGGGTGAATCCGTGATCGGGGCTTCTGTTTTAGTCAAAGGAACTACGGTCGGTACGGTAAGCGATATCGATGGTAATTTCTCTCTGGAGGTGCCTGAATCCGCGGTGATAACTGTTTCTTATATCGGTTACCAATCACAGGATATCCCGGTGGAAGGGAAAACCGATTTTTCTATCGTATTGCAAGAAGATACGCGACTGCTGGATGAAGTGGTGGTGGTCGGGTACGGCGTGATGCGGAAGCGGGACCTCACGGGTGCCGTGGCATCGGTCTCCGGTGAGTCGATGAGGGATAAGCCGGTAGCCAGTATCGGGGAAGCCCTCCAGGGGAGAGCTGCCGGTGTGCAGGTTATTTCGTCGGGTAAACCGGGCGATAATGTATCCTTCCGTATCAGGGGGATCAGCACGATCAACAACAGCGAGCCGCTGCTGGTTATCGATGGCGTGCCCACCGATTTGGGTATCAACGCGCTCAACATGGAGGACGTGGAAACGGTAGACGTGCTCAAGGATGCTTCGGCAACGGCTATTTACGGTTCCCGTGGCGCGAACGGCGTGATATTGATTACCACTAAAAAAGGAGAGTCGGGCGACGGCTCCATCTCGTTCAGCGCGAACTGGGGCGTGCAAACCGCTACCGGTATGCCTCGAATGCTTGATGCTTCGGAGTTTGCATCGCTGCATAACGAGATGATTTCCAATTATAACCAGTCTGCCTCTTCGCCGCTCGCGCAGCGCCCCGATTTTGCTGATCCCACGTCGTGGGGCGAGGGTACCGATTGGCTCGGGGCATTGTTCCGCTCGGCATGGATGAAAAACTACACGGTTTCTTATTCAGGCGGGAGCGATAAAGGCAATTATTACGTGTCGGGCGGGGTACTTGATCAGGACGGCATCGTGCTTGATACCTCGTACAGGCGTTACACGTTGCAGTTCAACAACGAATCGAACGTGCGCCCGTGGATAAAGTTCGGGAACAACGTCACGTTGAGCCACGACGTAAAGAAACAAGGCTCGTACGATATCCGTTCAACGATGGCGTCGTTGCCCACCCAGCCTATTTATAACGAGGATGGCTCCTACTCCGGACCGGGAGACCCGGCCCACCAGTATGGAGATATCCGCAACCCGATTGGCACGGCTACACTAAGCCAAAACAGAACCAACGGGTACAATGTGCTCGGGAATATATTTACCGAAATAAAGCCGATAGACAAGCTCACGTTCAAATCGTTGGGTGGCATTGATTTCAAGTTCTGGGACAACAACAACTTTAGTCCCAAGTACGACTGGAAGCCCATTCCGCAACCTCAGTCGTCGTTATACGAATCGTCTAACAAGAGCCTTACCTACTTGTGGGATAACACCCTTACCTATATCGACACGTTTGATGACAAGCACCATGTAAACGTGATGGTGGGTTCCAGTGCCCAAAACAACGTGTATAACTGGATGAGTGCCAGCGTTCAGGAGTTTTTGAGCGATGCCAATAACCAGTTGAATAACGGGCTTACCGACCCGACCGTGGGTGGTTCGAAAAATGATTGGGCGGTTCTTTCGTTCATGGCACGCGCCAATTACAATTACGACAATAAATACCTTGTCACCGCGACCGTCCGTCGCGATGGCTCTTCACGGTTCTCCGAGGAAAACAGGTGGGGAACATTCCCCTCTTTCTCGGCCGCGTGGAGGTTATCGGAAGAACCCTTTTTCAACACCAATGAATGGGTGAACGACGTCAAGGTGCGCCTCGGATACGGGGAAACGGGAAACCAAGACGGCATCGACAACTATGCCTACTACACCCGGCTGAGAACGGGGCAGTACGTGTTCAACGGGACCCCGGTCTCCACGTTATACCCGCTGGTAATGGCTAACCCGAGCGTGAAATGGGAGACGGTGAGACAGTTTAACGCGGGAGTGGACCTCGCGCTGATCAATCAACGCGTGAACCTCACGTTGGATGCCTACCTGAAGAACACGAGCGATATGCTGGTGCCCATGTCAGTGCCCATCACCACCGGATACTCCGATATCCTCGTGCCAAGCATCAACGCGGGACAGGTAAGGAACAGCGGCGTGGAATTAACCATCTCGTCAAGGAACCTTACAGGCGAGTTCGAGTGGGACACCGACTTCAATATTTCTTATAACAAGAACGAGGTGGTGAAGATGAACGAGGGCATCGCCCTGTTTACCGGTGGCGATATAAACATGACCAAGGTGCAGGTGAGCGCCGAGGGAAGGCCGGTGAATGCTTTCTACGGCTATGTGACCAATGGCATCTTCCAGAATCAACAGGAGGTGGATAATTACGCGGTTCAAGTGGCCGGGGGGACAGCTCCCGGGGATATTAAATTTCACGACCTGGACAATAACGGTGTGATCAATGCCGACGACCGTACCTTTATCGGCAATCCCTTCCCTGATTGGGCATTCTCGCTGAGCAATAGCTTCGCCTATAAAAACTTCGATCTGCAACTGTTTTTCCAAGGCGTGGCCGGGAACGAGATTTATAATGCCAACAGGATATGGCAAGAAAGCATGTCGGTTCCACAGAACCAAACGAGAAAAGTGTTGGATCGTTGGACGGGCGAGGGAACGAGTAACAGCATCCCCCGCGCGGTGTATAGCGATCCCAACCAGAACGTGCGTCACTCCAACCGGTTTATCGAAGACGGGTCGTACCTTCGCTTGAAAAATCTCACGCTGGGCTACAGCCTGCCGCGTACACTCGCGGAAAAAGCGCACTTGAATAGGGTACGCCTCTATGTATCGTGCCAGAACTTGTTCACGCTTACCAATTACTCCGGTTTCGATCCGGAAGTTGGAGCGGGGGGCGTCGACCTCGGCACTTACCCGGTAACCCGCACAGTTAGTTTAGGCCTTAACATTCAATTTTAAACGTTATGAAGAAAACAGCATATATAGGACTTGTGTCCCTTTTAGTATTGTTCGGGGCTTGTTCTGATTTTTTAGACAAGGTCCCTTATGAAGACCCCAGCGCGGAAGTGCTTACAGACGAGGCATCGGCGATAGCGCTCGTCAACGGGGCGTATCAACCGTTACAGCGCCCAAAGTTATATAACATGAGAATGTGGACACTCGATATTATCGCCGGGAACAGCGAGGTGGGTGCCGGCGGTGGAACCGACGGGATAGAAACCGTCACATTGGCAAACTTCGTGGCCACCGCCGATAACGCGGCGGCGCTTGATATCTGGCGGGGACCCAATCCCGGGATATTGTATTGCAACACGGTATTGGAAAACGTGCCGGAAATGGATATCGACGAATCGTTGAAGAACCGCTCTATCGGTGAAGCCAAATTCCTTCGGGCACACTATTATTTCATCTTGGTCCAGCTCTTTGGAGATGTTCCGATGATTGTTACTACCCCCAACCCGGGTGACGACCTGCAATTGGCACGTACCGACAAGATGACTATTTATAACGAGGTGATTATTCCTGACCTGGAGGACGCCATAGAGCTATTGCCTGTCAGGGAAGAATATTCAGGAAGCGATATCGGCCGCGCGTCAAAAGGCGCGGCCGCCGGAATGCTGGCCAAGGTGTATCTCACGCTGGAGATGTATGAAGAGTCATTGGCGATGAGCGAGCTGGTTGAAAGCCTCGGGTATACCCTTAATCCCGATTATAGCGATAGCTTCGGTGGGGAAGAAAGGCATAAGAACACCGCTGAATCGTTGTTTGAAGTGCAGTATTACGGGCTGACCAACGCTGGATTTTGGGACGATGAAAATCAGGCAAACTGGCTAAGTACCTACATGGGCCCCCGCAATACCGGGTGGGTAGGTGGAGCATACGGTTGGAACCAGCCGACCCAGGAGTTCGTGGACCAATACGAAGAGGGCGACCTACGCAGAGACAAAACCATTTTGTACGAGGGTGGCCCCGAGTTCGACGGCAACGCCTATAAAGCCAACATGTCGAACACCGGCTACAATGTTCGGAAGTTCTTGGTGCCCCTCTCTGTTTCGCCGGATTATAATACAAACTCGGCAAACATCGTGGTGCTCCGTTTTGCCGATGTGTTGCTGATGAAAGCCGAGGCATTGAATGAACTGGGAAGGACCGGAGAAGCGGAAGAGCCCCTGTACCAGGTACGAAGAAGAGCCGGGTTGACGGATAGGGGTGACGTGGAGAACCTTTCGACCGCACAGATGAGGGAGAAAATCCGGCATGAACGACGAATCGAGCTGGCATTCGAAGGACATCGGTGGTTTGACATGGTACGCTGGGATAACGGCCAGTACGCGCTGGATTTCCTGCACTCGATCGGGAAAATCAACGCGACACGGAAACACCTTCTGTTTCCCATCCCTCAACGAGAAAGGGACGCCAATCCTAATTTAACGCAAAATCAAGGATATTAATACATCACGTATGAAGACATATAGATTACTACTTTTACTATCGTTACTGGCCGCTCTTGTTACCGGGTGTGCCGACGATAATTACATGGAACTGGATAAAGGGAGCACGCCGCTTGAAATAACCGCGTCGGCTACAGAAGTTGAACTCGATGCCGCCAACCCGGCGACGGAAGCCATAGGGTTCTCGTGGACCACCGGGTCTAACCAAGGAACTCATTCGGCTATCGGCTACACGTTCCAAATGGATGTGCAAGGCAATAACTTTGCCGGAGGCATATCGCTCGAGCTGGGAAGGGAGGTATACGAAAAAGTATACGGGAACGAAGAGCTAAACGAGATATTACTCGACGATTTCGATATGGGTATTAACGAGGAAGCAGTGCTGGAGGCCCGTGTCATAGCCACGATCGCGGCAGAGGGCATTGAACCGGAGGTGTCGAATGTACAACGCGTGTCGGTAAAAACGCACACTCCCATCACCAAAACGCTCTACCTGATAGGTGACGCGACACCCAACGGATGGAGTGCCGACGAGGCTACCGAGATGCGGGCCGTCACTAACGTGGCCAAGGGATTCACGTGGACAGGAACGCTTTCCACGGGGAAATTCAAGTTTATCACTACCTTGGGCGAATTTGTTCCCTCGTATAACAAAGGGGACAGCGATAACAAGCTTTACTTACGTGAAAGCGGCGATGACCCTTATGATGAGCAGTTCGAAATAACGGAAGCCGGAACCTACACGGTAACGGTGAACCTTATCACGTTGGCTGTCAACATCGCGAGAGGGGAAGGGCCGGAATACAGTGAACTGTGGTTCGTGGGCAACCCCTCCGGTTGGAACTTCGAGCCGATGGCCGTGAACCCGCTCGACCCGTTCGTGTTCCATTACAATGGCGATCTTTCAGGCGGCGGTGAGTTCAAAATCGGAACCGCGGCAGGGAACTTCGATGCCGTCTTCTTCCGCCCCACCGTTGACATGACCCCTGAAGGTACAGACCTCGACGTGGATAAATGGGCCGGTGACCCGGATTATAAATGGAATATCTCGGGAGACGTGTACAAAATCAAACTGGATACGCGGGATATGAAGATCGATATCGTCCCGTTCACGCCATTCGAAATGATATACCTTGTGGGAGATGCCAGCCCCAACGGCTGGGATATCGGCAACGCTACCCCAATGGCAGCTACCCCCGACCCGTACAAGTTCACGTGGACAGGAGCCTTGAATAGCGGGGAATTGAAGTTCACCTGCGACAAGCAAGACGACTGGAACGGCGCGTGGTTCATCGCGAGCGAAGCCGATAAAGCACCCACCGGGCAAGAGGAACAGATGGTGTTCAATTACCCGGGAGCCGGTGTCGACTACAAGTGGAGGATAGCGGAAGGCGGAACGTACCAGATTGAACTGGATCAACTGAAAGAGACAATAACCATCACGAAACAATAAATAAACCCAGGACCTGCCATGCCTTACAAAAGGTATGGCGGGTTCCCAAAAAAGAGTATGATAAAAAAAACCACCTATATGTTTCTTGCTTGTTTGCTACTACTGGCATCCTGCGAGGATTATTACGACACCAAGAACAACCCGGTCACCTACGGCGATACCTACCTGAATATCGGCATTACTACCGATAAAGCAGCATATAGCCCGGGGGAGACCGTACATTTTACTATCAAAGAGAGGCCTTCCGGTAACCTGAAAGTGCGCTACTCGCACTTGGGCCAAGTGTTGAAGGAAGAAAATTTGCCCGGAACGACTTGGTCGTGGACTCCACCCGCCGACGATTTCAAAGGATACATGGTGGATGTTTACGAGGCCGCGGGAGAAGGGGAGAGAGTCCTCCAGAGTATAGCCGTGGATGTCTCTTCCGACTGGACGAGGTTTCCCCGTTACGGTTTCCTATCCTCGTATGGCGATATGAGCAAAGAGCAGATCGCGAAGAATATCGAAACGCTGAACCGTTACCGTATCAACGGGATTCAATTTTACGATTGGATGCACGACCATCACCGGCCGTTAGCCGGCACCGCGGAGAACCCGTTGGCCTCGTGGCCCGATCTCATCGGTCGGCCCAACTACCTCTCCACGGTGAAGGGATACATCGATGCCGCCCACGACAAGGGGATGAAGACGATGTTCTACAACCTCGCGTTCGGCGCGTTGGATAATGCCGCGTCGGACGGGGTAAAGGAAGCGTGGTATATTTTCAGGGATGCCAATGGATCGGAAAAGGACAATCACCACCTCGACCCTCCTTTCCGCAGCAGCATCTACTTGACCAATCCCGCCAACCCCGAGTGGCAGGCGTACTTGGCCGGACGTCACGAGGATGTCTACAGCGTGTTCGATTTCGACGGTTACCACATCGACCAGCTGGGCAACCGGGGAACGGTGTATGACCACGAGGGCAATGAAGTGAAACTCAACGAAACATACGCGCCGTTTATTGCCGCGATGAAACAGTCCGCTCCCGGCAAGCGGTTAGTGATGAACGCGGTCAGCCAATACGCGCAAGACCGGATTGCCCAAGCGGATGTCGACTTCCTTTATACCGAGGTGTGGGGCGAAAGCACGACGTTTGAACAGTTGGCAGGAGTGATCCTTGACAACAACACCTACTCGGGTAACCAGAAACAGACGGTGCTTGCCGCTTACATCAACTACGATCGGTCGAGCAGCACCGGATATGTAAACGCACCGGGCGTGTTGCTGGCAAACGCGGTGATTTTTTCTTTCGGGGGAGCCCATCTCGAACTGGGCGAGCATTACTTGGCAAACGAGTACTTCCCTAATTCGAACCTGCAAATGAAAAGCGAGTTGAGGCAGGATTTGATCGATTACTACGATTTTCTTGTCGCCTACCAGAACCTTTTACGGGATGGCGGCGCGTTTGCCTCGTTTGACGTGAAATCGACGGACGAAAATACACGGATCGAGAACTGGCCGGCGTCGCGGGGTGCCGTGGCGGTTAGCGGCAAAAAACTGGCCGACAGGGAGGTGATTCACCTGCTTAACTTCTCGGATGCCAACTCCATGGAGTGGAGAGATACCAACGGGACGCAAACGGAGCCCACGGAAATTGCCGACCTGGGGATTACAATCACCGTGTCGAACCCCGTGCAAAACGCGTGGTTTGCTTCCCCCGATATAGATGGGGGAGTGTCCAGAACGGTTGAATTCAGCCAGTCCGGTAACGAGCTCACGTTGACGCTTCCCTCCTTGAAATATTGGGATATGCTTGTCCTGGAGTATTAGTATCACGCTTTCTCAAGTGGTTGTATAGCTAAATATGAGACCTATAACTATTTCGTGGGGTACCCGTTCGATGAAATAGGCGTGATCTGATAAGCTGTTTGAACTTTTCCGTTAAGCTAAATGAGCAGTACCGAACTTGTTCGAGTAATGCCATAGCGAGGGAAAATCTAACTTCAGTGAATCGACAACGGGTCACTAAATAGTGGAAGTCGAGATATTTAGCTATAAACGCGACATAAGCGAAACTTGAATTACTAATTCAAAAAAATGAATAGATGAACTATTTAAAATTAATCGTGCTGTTTATTCTTTTTGGCTCTTTTGGCCTTTCTGCACAACAAAGCAGTAAAGCGAAAGAGGCTACAACATACACCAAAGATGGAAACCGGATCGTGTTTAACGCGGACGATGGCTCCAAGCTCTCGCTGGATTTCCTTAGCAGCTCCGTGGTAAAAGTCTGGTTTGATCCCGACGGTACATTTACCCGCGACAACGAGTCGTTCGCTGTTGTCAATGAAGAACTCGAAGATACCGGGGAAATCAACGTGAACGACGAACCGTCGAGCTACGAGATCTACACGTCCAAGCTGCGTGTCCGACTGAATAAAAAACCCATGCAATTGCAGGTCTTCGACAAGTGGCAAAAACTGCTGTTCAGCGATTTTAAAGAGATCGGGCACGTGTCGGACTCCACGGCCAAGAAAGCCTATAAAATATTGCGCCCCGACGAGCAATTCTTTGGGTTAGGGGAAAAGGCCGGGCCGCTTAACCGGCGCGGGCGAGAGTACACGATGTGGAACAGCGACCGCCCTTGCTACAGCACAACCGAAGACCCGCTGTACAAGAGTATTCCCTTCTTCATGAGCAGCTACCAGTATGGTATCTTCTTGGATAATACCTACAAGACCGAATTCAAGTTCGGCACGGAATCTGATGAGTATTACTCGTTTGAAGCACCCGATGGCCCGTTCGTCTATTACTTTATCTTCGGGAAGGACTACAAGGATATCCTGAGCCAGTACATCACGCTGACCGGCCAACCGATCATGCCGCCGAAATGGGCACTTGGTTTTTCGCAGAGCCGGGGCCTTTACACCAAAGAGGCACAGGCCCTGGAAGTGGCTGCTGAATTCCGTGAACGGGAGATCCCCATCGATATCATCTACCAGGATATTGGCTGGACTCAGTACTTGCAGGATTTTGAATGGCGTGAAGGGAACTACACCAACCCCAGGCAAATGCTTTCCACGTTAAGTGAACAAGGTTTCAAGGTGATTCTCTCGCAGGATCCGGTAATCTCCCAAGTCAATAAGAAACAGTGGGAAGAAGCCGACAAGCTTGGCTATTTCGTGAAGGATGCCCGTACCGGTAAATCGTACGATATGCCTTGGCCGTGGGGCGGCAATTGCGGCGTGGTGGATTTTACCATTCCCGAGGTGGCCGACTGGTGGGGTGAATACCAGCAAAAGCCGTTGGACGACGGGGCGCATGGTTTCTGGACGGATATGGGCGAGCCGGCATGGAGCAACGAGGAGGATCTCGACCGCCTCCATATGCAGCACCATATCGGGATGCACGACGAGATCCATAACGTGTACGGGCTCACCTGGGATAAAGTGGTGAAGGAGCAATTCGAAAAACGGAACCCCGGTAAACGGGTCTTCCAGATGACTCGCGCGGCGTATGCCGGGCTCCAGCGCTATACCTTTGGCTGGAGCGGCGATAGCGGGAACGGCAATGACGTGCTCGAAGGGTGGGGGCAACTACAGAACCAAGTGGCGGTCGGTATTTCTGCCGGATTGGGAGGGATTCCCTTCTGGACAACCGATATCTCGGGTTATTGTGGTGATATAACCGATTACCCGGCAATGGCGGAGCTGTACACCCGGTGGATGCAATTCGGCATATTCAACCCGTTGAGCCGTGCCCACCACGAGGGAGACAATGCCGTGGAACCGTGGATGTTCGGCGAGGTAGCCGAGAAGAACAGCAAAGCGGCGATCGAGCTGAAATACCAGCTGTTCCCGTACCTGTACACCTATTCCCGCGAGGCACACGATAGCGGGTTGCCTATCATGCGGGGACTATTCATGGAGTATCCTTACGACGAACAAGCCGTGGAAGTCGAAGACCAGTTCCTTTTCGGGGAAGAGCTGCTCGTGGCACCGGTATTGAGAAAGGGAGAGCGCGTGAAACGGCTCTACCTTCCCGAAGGAGAATGGATTGATTTTAACGATAAGAAGACCGTTTACCTCGGTGGTCAGCAGATAGCTTATCGCGCGCCCCTGAACGTGATTCCCCTCTTCGTGAAAAAAGGGTCTATCGTCCCCATGATGCCCGTGATGCAATACATCCACGAGAAGAAAGACTACCCGTTGTTCGTGCATATTTTCCCGAACTACGAGGACGAGACGGCGGAATTCGAGCTCTATGAAGACGATGGAGAGAACCTCGACTACCTCGACAACATTGCTTCCCGAACCCGGTTTGTTTGTACCACGCTTTCTGATGGGTACCGCACGGTGGTAGAGCCGTCAGACAACGGGTTCAGGCAGTCGGACAACAGAAACTTTATCCTGACCTATCACCTGGATGAAATGCCTTCATCGGTCACGGTGAACGGGAAAATGGCGAAAAAGACCGGGGAAGCATCCATCGCGAAGAAGGCAGAAACCGATAGTAGTTCCATTGAATGGTCGTGGAATGACCAGTCGGGCGTGTGCCTGGTGAAAGTTCCCGATCAACGAAAAGAAGTCACGGTGTTATTGACAAACTAAGATGGGTCATACAACATCGTCAGTCAGAGATTTAGTTGCAACAGCCTTCGATATGTTTGAAGGCTCAATAAGCGAATAAATAATTTGGTATAAAAGGAAATGAATGGTATGAAGAAAATATACATGTTGTTGGGTTTACTCTTGATCGCGGGAGTGATACTGGCACAGGATTTGAGGTCGCCAGACGGCGACTTGGAGATGAGTTTCTCGGTCGATCAACAGGGTACACCGGTGTATACCCTGAACTACAAAGGAAAAACGGTGATAAATCCAAGTAAATTGGGACTCGAATTGATCGGGAGCGATAAGGTGGAGTTCGGTGCTGAAATAAACAGGGAGAAAGACCCTCAAACATCACTGTATGACGGATTCAGTGTGTCCGGTGTACAGAACAGTACTTTCGACGAGACATGGGAACCGGTATGGGGCGAAACCAAAGAGATCCGCAACCATTACAACGAGATGGCGGTAACACTCACTCAGAAAGCCACCGACCGTAATATGATTATCCGGTTTCGTTTGTTTGACGACGGGCTGGGGTTCCGGTATGAATTTCCCCAACAAAAGAATCTGGTCTATTTTGTCGTGAAAGAAGAACTGACCGAGTTCGCCATGACGGGAGACCACACGGCGTACTGGATACCCGGCGATTACGATACGCAGGAGTATGACTATCATATCTCCAAATTATCAGAGATCAGGAGCATAAATGAAGGAGGAAGACAGGAGAACCTGTCCCAGACCGGGTTTTCGGACACGGGTGTTCAGACCGCGTTGCAACTGAAAACGGCTGACGGCATTTACATTAACCTGCACGAGGCAGCCTTGCTCAACTACGGCGCGATGCACCTGGATTTGGATGATCGTGATTTTATCTTCCGGTCGTGGATCACACCCGATGCCAACGGCGCGAAGGGATATTTGCAAACCCCCAGCACGATTCCTTGGCGCACGATCATTGTCAGTGACGACGCCCGCGATATCTTGGCGTCAAATATAACGTTGAACCTCAACGAGCCGTCCAAGATTGAAGACACTTCGTGGATTAAACCGATGAA
>LSQX01215756.1_pt1 | contig 14385 bp, 10 predicted proteins | sample 654561 | NCBI WGS metagenome assembly LSQX01 (sample SAMN04489861, study PRJNA283612) | anaerobic digester metagenome | isolation source: 4 biogas reactors fed with cattle manure at either 37C or 55C with and... | place: Denmark: Kongens Lyngby | collected 2014
GGACACGTTGACCACGGCAAGACAACCCTTCTTGACGCGATTCGCAGGACTGATGTCACACAGCACGAGTTCGGAGGAATCACCCAGCACATCGGCGCTTATCAGGTTGATTGGAAAGGCAAAAAAATCACATTCCTGGATACTCCCGGCCACGAGGCGTTCACCGCGATGCGCGCCAGAGGAGCCAGCGTGACGGATATTGCCGTGCTTGTCGTAGCTGCGGACGACTCGGTCATGCCTCAGACCATTGAAGCAATAGACCACGCGCGAGCAGCCGAAGTGCCTATCATCGTTGCGATAAATAAAGTAGATAAAGATGATGCAAATGTCGAAAGGACAATGCAGCAGCTATCTGAGAATAACCTTGTCCCGGAGGAGTGGGGCGGGGATACAATAACCGTCAAAATATCGGCCAAGCAGGGGCAGGGCATAGATGAACTGCTGGAGATGATTCTTTTGGTCGCGGAGATGGCTGATTTGCATGCTGAGGCCTCTGCAAGCAGGGTTCAGGGAAGCGTGATTGAGGCCAAAGTGGATCGAGGCAAAGGCCCGGTTGCAACCGTTCTAATTCAGAGGGGAACCTTGAAGATAGGCGCTCCCGTGGTTGCCGGTGAGACATTTGGCAAAGTCAAGGCTATGTTTGATGACAAAGGGGAGCGCATCAGCAAGGCCGGGCCTGCAACGCCGGTCGAGTTGGTCGGTTTGTCGACGACGCCGCAGGCAGGGGATTTGCTGGAGTCAGCCAAAGACGAGCGGGATGCCAGAGCTACCGCTGAAAAACGCGCTCAGGAAAGCCGCGATGAGCGTATGGCCACGACCACAAAGATCACCCTCGAAGATCTCTATCAGCAGATTCAGGAAGGCACAATTCGCAAGCTCAAAGTTGTCTTGAAAGCCGACGTGCAAGGCTCCGAAGAAGTAGTCAGACAATCGCTGGTGGGCATTGAACACGAGGAAGTGCGAGTCGACATCATTCACTCCAGCGTGGGCAACATAAACGAATCGGATATATTGCTTGCCTCTGCGTCCAATGCGATCGTGATTGGTTTCAACGTTAAAGTCGATGCTCAGACGCAGAAGATGGCCGAGATCAACCACGTGGAAGTGCGCACATACAACGTTATCTACGAGTTGACCAAAGAAGTTCGAGCCGCGCTTTCGGGTCTTTTGGAGCCTACGATTGAAGAAGAAATCCTTGGCGAGGCGGAAGTTCGCGCTACGTTCAGAATCCCCGGAATCGGCGTCATTGCCGGCTGTATGGTCACATCAGGGCGGGTTGTGCGCAACGAGTATGTGCGAGTGAAAAGAAATGGCGAGATTATCCACCAGGGCAAGCTCGATACGTTGAAACACCTCAAAGATGAAGCGCGCGAAATGGCGCAGGGATTTGAGTGCGGCATACATAGCGAGGGCTTCCAGCAGTATGAAGAGGGCGACATCATAGAGTGCTATGCGCTTAAGAAGATCGCTCGTGCGGTATAAATACGCAGGTTCCCCGGAGATCGACTATGGCCTTTGTGGGTATCCTTAATATGAGGTTAGAGGTGCCTGCCAGCGCCTCATTGAAGGAAAAACGACACGTGGTTAAGAGCATTCTCGATACCACACGCAACAAATTCAACGTGTCGGCTGCCGAGATATCGCATTTGGACTCACATAAAACGGCCGGGCTGGCATTTGCATGTGTGTCCAACGAAGCAGTATTCATAAACAAAGTGCTCAACAAGATAATCGACCTCGTTGAGTCAAATCATCTTTGCGAGGTGGTAGATACCGGCATAGAAATGGTGTGAGATGACGACCACAAGACAAAATAAAATGCGCGAGCTTCTCAAGCAGGAAGTAAGCGATATAATAATGCGCGAAATTAAAGATCCCAGGCTTGGTTTTTTGACGGTGACAGATGCCGAAATAACCTCGGACATGAGGCATGCAAGGATATTTTTCACCATACTCGGCGACGAGCAGGAACGCAAGCAGAGTATGGACGTGCTGAAGCACGCACAGCATTTCGTCAGGCAGGAGTTCGGAAAGCGGGTGCGAATGAAAACTTTGCCTGATATTCAGTTTGTCTACGACGATTCCGTGGATAGAGGCGTGAGAATCTTCGAGTTATTGGAAGAGATTAAAAAGGATGAACCCGAGCAAACTTAAAAGCTCATGGGAAGCGCTGGTTGCCCATAAGTCATTCATACTCGCCTGCCACGTGCAACCCGATGGCGATTGCCTTGGTGCGGCGCTTGCCCTGGCGCGAACCCTGCGATCACTTGGCAAAGATGCTACGGTGATAAGTCAGGATCCTGTGCCCGACCACTACAGATTTCTGCCGGAATCAGATACGATTGTGCATACCAGCGATCGCAGATATTTTGAAGTCGGCGTGGTAGTCGACTGTGATCAGCCGAGCCGAACGGGAACTGCTGCGGAATTGATCAACTCAGCGAAAATTACTGCCAGAATCGATCATCACCTCACCAAAGAGAACTTCGGCGACATTCAGATTTATGAACCAAACATCAGCTCCACTTCCGAATTGATTGTAGAACTATTTGATGCCGTGGGCATTGAAATAGACCAGGCTACTGCAACGATGCTTATGACCGGCATTGTTTTCGACACCGGCGGATTCCGATATTCCAATGCCACATCGCGCACTTTCGAGATCGCTTCAAGATTTGCTGCAATGGGAGTTAGCCCATCGGAGATTGTGCGGTCGGTGTTTGAAAGCAGACCTCTGCGGGCGGCAAAGCTCCTCGGGCGTGCGTTAAGCTCTATGCAGGAAACCCAGGACGGCAAGATTGTGTGGGCTGAGTTATCCAACCGTGACTATATCGATCTTGACGCTGATGATAGCTGCACAGAGGGCATTGTAAATACAGTGGCGGCAATCAAAGGCCCAAGGGTTGTGATGCTGCTTCGCGAAATAGAACCCGGAATTGTGCGAGCCAGCCTTCGTTCGAGAGATGGTTTCGATGTCAACAAAGTAGCTGCGGCATTTGGAGGCGGCGGGCACGCGGCGGCGTCAGGCTGCACAATAGAAGACACCCTCCAGCAGGCCAGAAACAAATTGATCTCAGAGGTGCGGCGGTGGATGGAGTCCTGAACGTCCGCAAGGCATCCGGCCCGACCTCACATGATGTAGTCAATTGCATCCGACACATCTTCAAACAAAAACGAGTGGGACACGCCGGCACGCTTGACCCGATGGCTACAGGCGTGCTTGTCGTATGTCTGGGCAAAGCTACGAGACTGGTCGAGTATCTCACCAACACGCGAAAACATTATCGAGCCATATTAACCCTCGGCATAGTGACAGACACCCAGGACGCTACCGGCAATATCCTCGTCGAAAAAGATGCATCTGGCATTGATATCGATCAAATGCGCAGGGCGACCGCTGCTTTTGCGGGCGAGATAAAACAAATTCCTCCGATGATCTCCGCCATAAAACACCAGGGCAAACCGCTATACAAACACGCCAGGGAAGGCCGCACTATCGAAAGATCGCCTCGGCCTGTAACCATATACTCAATCGAGGCATCCCCTGTTCGGAATATGCCCGAAGGAACACAATCCGTTCAGGTAGAACTAAAGGTCGAATGCTCAAGCGGAACCTACATCAGGACGTTGTGTGCGGATATAGGGGATTATCTTGGATGCGGCGGGATGATGGCGGCTCTGGAGCGGACACGGGTAGGGTCGTTTGATATAGGCTCATCTGTGACCGTTGACGACCTGCAGCAAGCCGCTAATGAGGATCGTCTGTCGGACTTTGTGGTTCCTATGGCTAAAGCAGTCGGGGATATGCCCGGCGTCGAGGCCGATGATGCAGGGATTCGGCAAATTGCTCACGGATTGCCGATTGCGGTTATGAATGATTTGCCTGTGGGATCACATGCCAGAATCACCTATGGAGATGACCTGATCGCCATTGGCATTATAGCTCAGTCAGATGACGGTATATATATGAAACCCAGCAAGGTTTTTTGCGACGGCGTTTGAAGAGACCTCTTATGAGAGTAATCTACGGATTGGATAATGTGCCGGACGAATCAACGGATCGTGCAGTGGCGATCGGGGTCTTCGATGGGGTGCATTGGGGACATAAGTCGATATTTTCCCACCTGCTTCAGGAAGCAAATAATTTTGGACTGCAAAGCCTGACGTTCACCTTCGAGAAGAACCCGGCGGAGCTTCTGGCCCCTACAAGGGCCCCTTATTACATCAGCACACTGAGCCAGCGCATAGAGTTGATACAGTCAACCGGCGTCGATTCCGTCGTAATTGCAGACTTCAACCCGCACCTCGCGCATATATCCCGCGAAGACTTCCTCTCTCAAGTGCTCATAGACAAGCTCCGCACAAAGCGGCTGGTGGTGGGAGCCAACTTCAGGTTCGGCAGGAATCGCGAAGGGGATATTCGATACCTGTCGGAAGTTGCCCCGGATTTGGGGATTGGGATAACCGTTGTTCCGGCGGTGGTCATCGATGGCGGGCCGGTCAGCAGCACCCGGATTCGCGCTCACCTGCTAAGAGGGGACGTGGAAATAGCGGCAAAGCTTTTAGGGCACAGGTTTGCGCTGCGCGGCACTGTCGTTATGGGCAATCAGATCGGTCGCAGCATCGGTTTTCCAACTGCCAATGTCAAAGGCGAACCCAGGCAACTCATCCCGGGCCGCGGTGTATACGCCGTGGAGACCACAATCGACAAAACGCCGTATATGGGAGTCTGCAACATCGGCACTCGTCCTACATTTGACGGCGAAGGTATCACGGTGGAGGTCCACATCGACGGATTTCAGGGCGATATTTATGGCCGACAACTGGATGTGGTATTTTGCCGCAGGCTGAGAGACGAGTTGAAATTCAGCAGTCGTGACAGCCTCGTCTCCCAAATTCGCGAAGACCTGCAGCGCGCGAATAAATCCTGCCGCTGGTGATTCTTATCTATCCAAAAGCGTGTCTGTGCCCGTCCTCTTTACCTCCGGCAGCGGTTTATCCGCAGGCCAGTCCATCACATATTCAATCCCCGGCAGCAGATCAAACACGTCATCGGATAGCGGCGAATCGCATTCAGGGTCCAGGCAGACTCCCCACACATACGAACTGCTGTTGAGGGCGATTGTGTCTCCTCTGCGCGCCACGGCAACAGTCGATGCCTTCCAGTTTATATCCTTGAATCGCGCCATCAACAGCCTGTCCTGCGAAACAGTCACGCCATCTTTGAGCAGCAGTGCAAACGCGCCTGCATTCTCAAATCCAAGCAAGTCAAGTTTTTCAAGAGCAATCTCGGCCAGTTGCGTAGACGTATTGGCGGGCAGGATAACTGAGTGCGTCCTGTCGTTTTGAAGGCCGCCGCTGAACTCAAACAATCCAAATCGAACGTCCCCCTGCCAAGGTTCGCTGGTGTCATTTACGCCGAATATCAGGATTTTATCCTCTTCGACGGTCGCAATAACGCTGATCGGAGCAAACGCACGCCGCACAGGGTGATATGCGAGTTTTCGGCGCAGGTAATAATCCACTATCGTCCAACCGTGACTCTGCGGCCAGGTGTCGTTATACATCCAGAAAATGGCCGACGCACTGCTGAACATACGACGCCTGAAGTTGACGATATATTCCCGCAGTCCATCTGCCTGCAAAAGCCCGCTGAGAAAAGCATATTCTTCAAAGGTCAATTCGTCGGCAGTAAGATCGAGCCAGTCTTTCATTGCGCGGTAGCATATTCCCGGATTTGAGTTGAAGTTGCAGGTGTTATCGTGGAACTCCCATGCCATCGAAAAAACGTGCCTGTGCTCCGGTGGCAGAGCCTGATAAAGGGTAGCCAGGCCGCTTGCGCCGAGCACTCCGCCCTCATTGGGAAATCGACTTACGTCAGTGCGATATTTCCAGAAATCCGTGCCGCTGGCCCCAAGTGACACGTGCCACGGGTGCTGGTCTCCTGTGATCGGCGATGTGGGATTGATATTATCCAGAGAATATGGGGAGCTTGGCCAGTAAGGTCTGGACGGGTCTTCGCGCGCAATGATTCTCGGAATTTCGAGATGATAGAGCGCATAGTCCGGGTGCGAGTGTTCGCGATCATATCCCCAATCCCACGCAGCCCATTCAAGCTCGTTATTGCCGCACCAAACCACGAGGCTGGGATGCGGAGAGAGTCTTTTTACCTGATATTCGATTTCGGCGCGCACGTTTTGGAGAAACTCCGGATCATCGCCGGGATATTTGGAGCAGGCGAAAATAAAATCGTGCCACACCATAACTCCTGCTTCATCGCAGGCATCCAAAAACGCAGGATCGGCGTATAGCCCGCCACCCCAGATCCTCAGGCAATTGAAGTTAGCCTCCACTGCAAGGTCAACAAGTTTGCGATATCGATCGGCGTCTATCGACGAATAGATAGTATCCGGCGGAACCCAATTGCCACCTTTTGCAAAAATGGGCGTGCCATTTATCTCTATGATAAAATATCGTCCTTCGACGGGATGAGGGCTTTGATTGATCTTCACACTGCGTATGCCCACTCGGCGCGTGGCTGAGTCAACCACATCTCCATCAATTTCCAATTCGCACTGCACTTCATACAGCGGCTGGTCGCCATACGGCTTCGGCCACCATAGCGCGGGGTCGGGTATTGTGACGGAGACATCGTGACGCGAAAGGCCGACGGGCAGTTCTACTCCCTGCACCACTACCTCATCCGCATCGGGCGCTCTCAATCGGATTATCGCTCCGAGTGGTTCATCCGCGACGCAGTCGACAAAGGCGCGCACACTTATGGTAGCGGATTTCAGATCATCGGATAGCTCAGGATACATCACCACGGAGTCTATGCGAGCGGAATCTGTCCACTCCAGCCGCACATTGCCCGGTATGCCGACGTTGATCAATCTCGGCGACCAATCCCACGAAAATTGACACTGTGGCTTACGCAACCACGAACGCTTGTGCAGTTTATGATCCCAACTGATGTTATAGTCATTGCTCGGTTTTTCGGCGACGCAATACAATCCGCTGTCTATATGCAGTGACAGCGTGTTGTCCCCATCCTTGAGCTTGCCGGTTACATCGATCCTGCATGGCCGAAACACGTTTGCATGCGAGCCTATGCGCTCACCGTTTAGATAGATATCAGCCACAAGGTCGATTGCCTCGAAAACGAGCCATACGTGCTTGCCGATTGCATCGTCTGGTACAATAAAGTTCCTGCGGTAGACCCATATCTGCTCTTCGACCCATCTTTGTGCAAGTGCATTGAGGCCGATGTTGGGGTCTGCGACAATTCCCTGTTCCTGCAGGTCCAAATGGATATCTCCGGGCACTTGAGCGTCATTAAACAACCGCTCATCTACATCAGGTCCCAGATAGGCATGTGGGTTAATATGCCTGGAGCCAAATCCGCGTGCCTTCCATTTGCCGTTGAGATCAAATATTGACAGCATAGCGCCTCCAAAATACCCTCTAATCTTGTGCATATTATACACACATCGCAAGCGTGCGGCAAAGCAAATTCATCTTTTCAAGAAGGTCAGACCAATATATGCGGTGAAGTAGTAATACAAATTGTATGTCGGGAGATGAGGAATGCGTGTTATGACCGCTCTACTGGCGATGTGTCTTGTTATTGGTGCAGGTTCTGTCGTTTTTGCAGCCGATGCCAACGATGTTGTTGTATCTGCAAATGTTACTTCTTTTGGCGCGAAAGGTGACGCTAAAACGGACGATACCAAGGCATTTCAAGCTGCTTTGGACTCCGCTGCCGAAAAAGGCGGAATTGTGTTTGTGCCCGCCGGCACGTATCTGATTGCAGGTACGCTGAATGTACCGCAGGGCGTGACCCTTCGCGGAGTGTGGGAATCCCCGCACCATGCCGATATCGGCAAGGGCACGCTTATATATGCCACCGGAGAAGCTGGCAAAGAGGACGGCACGCCGCTGATTTCCCTTAATCAAAGTAGCTGCATCAAAGGGATCACAATATTTTATCCAGACCAGGATATTGACAACGTCAAGGCATATCCGTGGACAATTCGCGGCAGCGGGATGCACTGCAGCGTTATCGATGTCACTCTCGTTAACAGCTATAAAGGGATCGATTTCGGAACCAACTGGAACGAACTGCACTATGTTCGCAACGTATTTGGCTGCGTTCTCAAAGTCGGTATCTATATTAACCAGACCACCGATATCGGCCGCATAGAGAACGTTCATTTCAATCCGCATTCGTGGCAGCGAGCCGATCACCCCAACGCGCCTAAAGGCAAGAAATGGGATACGCTGCTGGCATATCTGCCGGAAAATTTCATCGGATTCATTATCGGCAAAACCGATTGGGAGTATATGAATAACTGCTTCGTTATCTTCCCGAAAATCGGCTATCACTTCATTCGCACCGCAAACGGGGATGGCAACGCCGTATTGACTCAGTGCGGCTCAGATATTTGCCCTGTTTCGGTGCAAGTGGACGCCTCGCAAAGCCACGCAGGGATTGCGTTTTCAAATTGCCAGATTATGGCAACGGTGGTCGTCGGCCCGGAAAATAACGGCCCGGTGAAATTTTCAAACTGCGGATTCTGGCCAATTGAAACGACTGACAGCCAGGCCATAATCGAGGGCGGCGGCAATGTGACGTTCTCCTCGTGCCACTTCTCAGGATGGGCCAACAAAAACGAAAAGGCTCCCGCGATATCGGTCAAAAGCGGCTCGGTTATTGTCAATGGATGCGACTTTACCGCAGAAGGCAAGAATCAAATCGAGCTTGGGCAATCGACGCGCTCCGCAGCTATTGTCGGATGCAGGTTTGCCGGCGGGGAGAAGATCATCAACAACGCTCCTGATTCGGCAAAAGTGCAGATCGGGCTTAATGTGGAGTAGGGGAGTTGAATGTTAAGGGGTACGGTGTTGTTGCTGATCGGTGTTATGGCTCTTGGAGTTAGCGCATCTGCATATAAAAATCCTCTGCCCGTCGAAAGCGAAGGAATTGGCGCGGGAATCGCCGATCCCGGTTTGCTGAGATGGATGGGAAAGTATTATCTTTACGCCACCAAGGTCAAAGAGGATCCGGGGATGCGATGCTGGGAGTCTGACGACCTGGTCAACTGGAAATATCAAGGCTTATGCATCGGAGATGATCCGGTTTTTGCGGACGGTCATGGCTGGAGTCCGGGGCCGTTCTACTACAACGGCAAGTTCTATCTTTATGTGTGCGGAATAGATCAGAAGCACAGGGTTTTCGAATCAGATAAACCCACCGGGCCGTTCGTATGCGTCAACAAAGATTTAATAGATGTAAACAGCCTTGACGCCGTACCCCTGTTAGATGATGACGGTCAGTTGTATCTATTCTACGCGGGCTGGGAGGGCGTTGGCATCCAATACAGAAAGACGTCATCCCCGATTAAAGGTGACGGGCGCAATCAGACTCTGCCGGCGTGTCAGTTCAGCGCGGACAGCGACGGCAACTTCTGGACGGAAGGCCCTGATCTTTGGAAGCGCAATGGAGTATATTACCTCACATACTGCGGCAACAACTGGATTAAAGACAGCTATCAGGTCAGAGTAGCCAAAGGCAGGTCGATTGCTGACCTCAAGCCCCAGAAATCCGACAAACTGATTATGCAGCTTACGGGAGAATGGGTTGCTACGGGATGCAATTGGAGCATAAGAGGTCCCAATTTGAAGTCGTTGTGGCACGTTTATCACTGCCGCAAGTCCGGCGGACATGTCAGGAGGATGTGTCTCGACAGGCTCTATTTCGATAAATCAGGCGACTTACGCTGCGATGGCCCCACCTGGACGCAGCAGCCCAATCCGGAACCCCCACAATGCTGCGAAAGCTTTCTGCGTTCGGATATCGGCCCGAACTGGCAAATCAAATCCGGAGAATGGAAAATCGGAGGCGAGGATCGACTCGTGGGCTGCAGTGGAGAAATCGCCTGGAAGTGCCCGGTCGGAGCCAATTTCGTTGCGGAGTTCAATGTTAAACTGCAAAAATCCGGCGGCAAAGCTCGATACGGCATTGCTATAGACGCTGAGTGCGGCAGGGCTGATATAGTCGTAGACGCTGCATCCAAGTCTATTGAGTTAAGGTCAAATGGAAGTCCCATCGCCAAAGGCAGCCTGCCGCAGCGCTTCGATCTTGCCGCATGGCATACGATAATCATTCAACAACACAACGGCCGCATGCAGGTAAGATTCGACGAGATGAACAAAATCGACGCCAGAATTGACCTCGGCTCTTCGAAGTTCAGTCTGATAGCCGACGATTGCGAGGCCGCATTTGGCTGGTGCGGATTTTCGAACTACGAAAAAGGCGAGCAGTCTTTATAGCAAAAAAGGAACAAAAGTGCTAAGCAGAGAGCGCGTCATCCAGACAATCAATCACCAAAAGCCGGATAGAACGCCGATTTATGGCTGGGTGAGCGCGAATCTGTCCGAGCAGATCAACGAATCGTTCGGTTCGGTTGCCGCTTTCGAGGACAAATACGAGTTCGATTTAGCCCATCTTTTCGGCGGCCCGCCGACATTCGATCCTGATACTATCGCTCAACGTTCAAGTAATCTGGGCAGGCCTATCGAGCCTTCGGATATGCGCGATGTTGCTATGACAGACCCGAATATCGCCTCTGATTATGGGAGCGTGACCGACGCCGTCCGGCATCACAAAGAACAGCGTGCGCGGTTTGTGTATATGCAGACTCCCGGCTTTTTCGAGGCTATGAACGGCATATTCGGCATTGAGAATCACCTTGCATACCTGCTTTTGTATCCTGATGACATCCATGCGCTCTATGCCCGACAGGCGCAATGGAATATCGACTTTGCAATGAACTGCATTGACCTTGGCGTTGATATGATCCACATTTCAGATGACTGGGGTGCGCAGAGTGGTCTTATGTTCAGCCCAAAGGTCTGGTGGGAGATGATCTATCCATATCATAAACAGGTCGCCGATGCGGTCAAGTCTCGCGGATGCTATCTCAGCCTGCATAGTGACGGCAATGTTATGTCCGTGCTGGATGGGATAGTGCAACTGGGTTTCGATGTCGTTCACCCATATCAGGAATCCGCCGGAATGGACTATTCCATCTATCGTAGAAATTATATGGACAAGTTCACGATTATGGGCGGGCTGGACGTGCAGACGACAATAGGATTTGACAACTATGATCATCTAAAATCGGAAATAAAACGTGTATTGGAAATGTTCAAAGATGGCGGGCTGCTATACTGCACCACTCATTTTGTGCAGGATCATTGCACTATTGAAGAACTGACTGCTGCATACGACTTGATCTATTCAACTGTCCGAAAGTAGGGTAATAATGAGGTTTGCTACTGTTGTCATAAGTTTAATTTGCGTTATAGCTGCAAGTTTCGTGTCAGCGGCAGTAAAGCTTGATTTCGGCCTGCTGGAGTCTCCTCTGGAGTCCGGTTTCATAGTTGTGTCCGTACCGACGCTATATGCTGTGAAAACAGGCTTTGGCTGGGTAGGCAACACTCGAATTGAGGCAAGGGATAGAGGTTGTCGCAATGCGCTTCTGCGTGATTTTATCTACGGCAGAGACCCGGCTGATTTTCGCATTGACCTCAAAAATGGCAACTACGCAGTGACCATTCACATGGGCGATTGCATGGTCAGCGATCACGTTCTCACAATTCAAGCACAAGGCAAGGAAATACACACTCTGCGCGCAGAAACTGCAGAGGCGATAGCATACACATTCCCAATCGAAGTAAAAAACGGATATCTGGATTTGAAATTCAGCTCTCCCATTCGCAACTGGATTATCAGCGGTCTCGAAGTATCACCAACCGATAGCCCTGTTGAACCTTCGACGGCTATCATAAAACTTGATGCGCCAAAAGGGAGAACAATCGAGCCTGTCGCTCATCAGGATCGGCTTCATCTGGTCAAGCAGCCGGATTATTCCGCCAGGACCTATCCCGGCGAAGCTGATTTTATGCGCATACTTGAGCGATTTCCTATGTATTCCGAGCGAGGATGGCACGCCAACTACCTTAATGATCCCGACCTCGGCTATTTCGGGGATTTCAGTCACTCCGAGATGGGACTCAGGGCGATGGGCAACTATATTTTTGTCACTTCGCTGCTCGCTACTTCACCTGAATACGATCAGCGACCGTCCGGCATATCCCGCGATACCCTTATGAAACGAGCGCGCGCTTGCCTGGCTTACATGACACGCGGCCATGCAACCGGAGATCTGTATTGCGGCAACGGTTATCAGTGGGGCAATGACTGGCAATCGGCCTGGTGGACAGCTCGAATGGCTGCGGGCGCAAGGTTGCTTTGGGTTCATCTGACAAGCGATGAGAAGGCGGGAGTTGAGCGTGTGGTCGTCCACGAAGCCAATCGGCACTTGAATAGAACTCCTCCGAGCGGCGTAGCAAACGATACGAAGTCCGAGGAAAATGCGTGGGATTCGGAGGTTCTTGCGTGGGCTATCGGAATGTTTCCAAACCACAAAAACGCGCCGGCCTGGCGAGTCAAACTCAGCGAATTCTGTATGAATACTCTATCGGTTGCCCGTGACAAAGAGGACGATAGCATCGTAGATGGCAAGCCGGTTAAGGACTGGATGGTTACGGTCAACATTCACGACGACTACACCATCGAAAACCACGGAGCATATCACTTCTGCTATATGTCCTGCCCTTTGCATTCTCTGGCGTGGGGCTTCGAGGGACTGGCCGGCGCAGGAATCACTCCTCCTGAGGCAATGTTTCATCATTATCAGGACGTTTTCCGCTGGATAAAGCGCAGTTATGTGGGGAACAGCAGATTTGCGTATTTGAGCGGAAAGGACTGGCCTCGCTACACCTACGGCCTCAATTTTGTCCTGCCGGGTCTGGCGCTGGCTCAGTTGCGATTTAACGATGCGGACGCTCGTCGAATGGAGATCGACCGCATTTCTACTCTGGAACGTGAACAACTAATAAACTCCGATGGCAGTTTTTATGGCGGCCGCTTTACCAGAAACATACTCAGTGACAGGATGGCTGAGTATGAAACGGACACCTATGCAAATATCGCGCTTTGCTATATGCTGCACAAGCACGCATCAGTTCTGAATGCGCCGAATGACGCCCAGCTTTGGCAGCATTTGACCGGCAGTTGGACAAGTCCCGGCTCGGAATGGACGTTTGCGCGATCCTGGAATGCATTTGCATCGTTCAGTTGGCGGCATCTGTCGGGTAAGTATCCGTTGGGGTTGTTCATACCTGCAGGGTGCGCTGATATGGTTGAGTGGATGTCTGATCAATTCGTTGGTCGGATCCGTGCAACCGATATTGATCATCAAAAAACTACTACCAGCCACAAAGAGACCCTGACTAAGAATGGTTTTTCCACAACCGGAGAGATAATTTACGCAAACAAATCCGGGGATCCGATGGCAAATAAGCGGGTCAGCTACTCGTTTTTGGGTGATGAGGGAATCGCAGTCGTATTCGAACACAGCACTGCCGTTACCGATCTAAACCTCAAGGCATCGTACGGCTTGAATATGGCGATTGCAAACGATGTTTTCAATGGCAGCATAAGAAATATCTCCGTTGACAATGCGGAAATCAGCCTCCCCGGAGCCAAAAATCTCGGCACGCTCGAAGCTGCGCAATCGGGAGTCAATGCCATATCGTCAACTTCGCAAAAAGTTAAATCACCGTGGCTCTGCGTTGACCAGAAGCTGGCCGTCGCGTTGCTTACGGGAGATGAGTTTGTGATTTATGACTACTCCGGTCGCAACGCCCCTTCCAACAGCCTGCAGTATGATGTGATCGTTGCCGACTACAAAGAGGAAAGAGAGGTCAAAGCAGGACAGACTATCACCGATATCGCTTTCGTATTGTCTGGCGGGGACAGCAAACTGGCGGCAAATCTACGGAAAGCTGCAAAGACGGAAAGGTTGCCGGATAGCCCGGAAGTGCGATATGCCATCATCACTGCGCCTTCAGGCAAGCGTTATGCAGTGGTTGCAAATATGGATGGAGTGGCGCGAAAACTGCGAATCCCGGGAGTATCGACAGAGTTTGTTTTCAGCGGATTCGCCACGCAGATAAGGCAATTGCCCTAGTTTATCGCTTATCTGCCAACTCTACATCCTGCCGCAGCTTGATGATTTTGTTGTCCGGATAAAAACCTTTTTTGACAGATGCGCCCGGATAGACCAGGCAATTTTTGCCAAGCAGCGTCGCCGGATTAGTTATCACATTGCTGCCGGTCTGACAATAATCACCAACCACTGCGCCGAACTTTACAAGCCCGGTATCATAAGTTTTGCCGTCGATAGTCAGCTTGATAGTGGGGCGTTTGCCTGTTTGCTGGTCTTTAACGCTGGATATCGGGACGTTGGACAGCAC
>LSQX01276901.1_pt1 | contig 14385 bp, 9 predicted proteins | sample 654561 | NCBI WGS metagenome assembly LSQX01 (sample SAMN04489861, study PRJNA283612) | anaerobic digester metagenome | isolation source: 4 biogas reactors fed with cattle manure at either 37C or 55C with and... | place: Denmark: Kongens Lyngby | collected 2014
TTGATGTCCAAAACTGAACCTTTTCCTTTTATAAATTCGCTGTAATTAATTGGGTTAAGTAAGGTTATTTCATTGATTTTTTGCAGATTCAAATCAGCAAAAACCTCGTTAATAATATAAATCAAGCTGTCCTTGGTTTCCTCCTCGGCAAAAACGCGATGAAAAATGTGATCGTTGGTAAGTGATAAATTTGCTTTTGACATGCAATTCCTCCTTATATTTGTTAATGCGCTAAGTGCGCTCTATATGTATAGACGATAAAGGAGGCACTTTTGTTACGGAAAAGTGAAAATATTTTAAAATGCGGTTATTTATCTACGGTCATCGAGTGATTTTTGACTGTTACCAACCACAACTACTCGAAAAAGCAAAATTAGAAGCATTTATAAACAACGAACTAAAAAACAACGCAACTTCCCAGAATGATATACTATTACTCATAGTAAGCACAGTATTCCATCAGAGGCAAAACCAATGATAACTTCTACCTGGTATATACCTATTTAGACAGTTTGCTTGATGCTTAGATTGGAACTTAAATCACCTAGAAGGCCATGCTAATCTCAGCATCTTTATTAAACCAGCGACTAAGTCGAGAAAATATATCTACCAACACAAAAACTGGACTGGTTTTAGCTGGAAAGATTAGGCGTTTAGGTATAAATACCACATATTTAGTTGGCACACAGCGCTGTTTCCCACAGGATATAGTGGGCTTTACATAAAAATACCGCACCGGCGTAATGCAAGTAGTATCGGGTGTAAAGAAGTTCTACAAGAAACTGGGGAAGGTGGTCGCAGCATCAACTATGTGCTAAAAAACTTTGAAAAGTTAAAACTATGGGCCAGTGTGGTAAAAGTGTGATGTAGATCACGTTTTTACCAAAAATATTCCCATCACTCCGCATATCAAAAACTATACCTATTTTTGAAGTGAATTGATTGTAGGACTAGTTGCTCCCAACCTTCGTGAGTAAATAATAGGAGTGAATATGCAACGCATCATAATTTTAAGCATGTTTTTGGCTCTCAGTTCTTGGGCTGCCAATGTAGATACGCTGTTTGTGACCAAAGACCGTAAAATAAACGATAAATTTGCCATAAACTCCGCTTTTGACAGCATTGCCGTGAGCAAAACCGATGGCGAATACCAGTTAGGGCTTTTTAAAGGTCAAAATGCAGTGAAAAACATCTCCATAAATGCGGTGGATAGTATTGTGTTTTATCGACTAGATTTTACCTCAAATATGAGTAGTAGCAGTAGCGCAGATGACACGCTTATTGTAAAAAGTAAAAGTACCATAACCGATGCACGGGATGGCAATGTTTATAATGTGGTAGAAATTGGCGATCAAACTTGGATGGCTGAGAATTTAAGTTATTTGCCGGGTGTTGATGGTATTGATACAAGTAACACAGATCCTAAATACTATGTGTATGGATATACTGGAACAGATACGGAAGAAGCTAAAGCTGCTAGTAATTACCAAAAATTTGGTGCATTATATAACTGGCCGGCTGCTTTAGAGGCTTGCCCTGTGGGTTGGCATTTACCTACCAATGCAGAATGGAAAACATTGGAGATTTATGTAGGTGGCTACTTCGTAGCTGGTAAAAAACTAAAGTCTACAAATTATGGCGGTACAGATCAGTACGGTTTTGGGGCGTTGCCTGGCGGTAGCTTCTACTCTGGTGAGTTTTTAAATGTGTCTAACTACGGTCGCTGGTGGAGTGCCACAGAGGGTTGTGCGTCTTTTGTTAACCGTTGGAGTTTTTTGTCCTACGACGACAGAATGACCTCGTCCACCTCTGACATGCACAGCGGGTTCTCGGTGCGTTGTGTCAAAGGTCAAAAGGTTCCAACTAAACTTAGCGTACATAAAGATAAAGTATCAGCTTTTGAAGTAGGCAACATACAGCAATTACATGTGAGTGTTTTGCCTAATAGTGCAGTTAATAAAAATATAATTTGGAGTTCAGAGGATCCTAGCATAGCCACCGTGAATCAAAATGGCAAGGTGGAAGCTAAAGCTTTAGGCTTAGTTACCATTAAAGTGGAAACAGAAGTGGGGGGCTTAATTGATAGTGTCAAGATAAAGGTTTTAGAAAACTTTATAGATGAAAGAGATCATAATGCTTATAGCTATATCCGAATCGGCACTCAAACCTGGATGGCTGAAAACTTGCGTTATTTACCGAGTTTAAACGGAGTTGAATACAGTTCTGAAAGTCCTAAATATTATGTGTACGGCTATAATGGAACTGATGTGGAAGAAGCCAAAGCTACTGATTACTATCAAAAATATGGCGTTATGTATAACTGGCCGGCTGCTTTAGAGGCTTGCCCTGCGGGTTGGCATTTGCCAACTGATGAGGAATGGAGTGTTTTAGAGGATTATGCAGGTGACTCCTTAGGAGTAAAGCTAAAGGCAGATAATGGTTGGTTTGATTGGAATTGTGGTGAGAATGGTAAAGATCAGTACGGATTTGGACTGTTGCCTGGCGGTCACTTTACGTCTGGTGACTTCTACAATGAGTCGAGTTACGGCTACTGGTGGAGTGCTACTGAGTACAGTGCATCTAGCGCTTTTAGCCGGTACTTGATTTACCTCAACGACATCATGAACACGGGCAGCAACGGCAAGAATAGCGGATTCTCGGTGCGTTGCGTTGAGGACTAAGCGTCGTGCAACGGATAATCAATAATTACTGAGGAAATTGAAGTTTTTATCCTATGACTTAGTGTTAAAAAGGAGCGGTAGAGGATAGTATTATTCAACTTTATGGAGATCAACTTACTCAATCTTTTGAGAATTTGCTATTTCTAGCAAATACCGATTATAATCAGACAAAAATAGCTGGCCTTGATTTGCTTGTATTTGCCTCCTATTTCCAATTGACTGCCCATCTCGATACAATTTTTCACTCATTTTACTTTCATTTTGCAGAAAAATCACTCGATGACCGTTTTCAACAAAGCTTGCCGCATCACCTTATTCTAAGTTGGCTAACTTCTGCGCATAAATTTGCCGCTGGTTTTCTCCACGATGTTCCACGCGCACTTCCCAAGTGAGCCAATCATTGTTTTCTTCTAAGCGTTCGGGCCACTCAATCAGAGTGATTCCCTGGGCAAAAGCATAGTGCTCCACCCCGATTTCGTGTAAATCCGCAGGGGGTTCCAACCGGTATAAATCCAGGTGATAAAGGGGAGGATCGTTGGGATATTCATGGACCAAAGCATAGCTAGGGGAGTGTACGCCGCCCTCAAAGCCCCAAGCGCTGCAAATTCCTCGGCTAATCACGGTTTTGCCCGCACCCAAATCCCCATACAAAGCCACCACATCGCCCACTTGCAACTGGCGGCCGAAATCTCGAGCCCAAGCTAAGCTTTCTGCTTCGCTATTTGTCAGGACGGATAACATCTAAACCACCCATATAGGGGCGTAAAACTTCGGGAATCACCAAAGAACCGTCCGCTTGCTGGTAGTTGTCGCAAATTGCCACCATAACCCTGGGCGTGGCCAAGCCGGAACCATTTAAAGTATGCGCAAAGGTGTTTTTGCCATCAATGCGAGTTCTTATCCTTGCTCGGCGCGCTTGGAAATCCACAAAGTTAGATACCGAACTGACTTCTAGCCAATTGTTCTCCACCGGAGCCCAAACTTCTAAATCGTAGCACTTGGCAGCGCTAAAGCCAAGATCGCCTTTGCACAAATTAAGCACGCGATAATGCAAGCCTAAATCTTGCAAAAGTTGCTCCGCAAAACCCACCAATTCTTCGTGATCTTCCCAGGATTTTTCGGGATGGGAAAAATACACCATTTCCACCTTATTAAACTGATGTAAGCGCAATAAACCGCGGGTATCTTTACCATAACTGCCTGCTTCGCGCCTAAAACAAGCAGAATAAGCGCATAGTTTTTGGGGGAGGCTTTTGGCATCTAAAATTTCATCGGCAAAAAAGTTCGTTACCGGAACTTCGGCGGTGGGAATCAAAAATAAATCATCATCTTTGTCACAGGCGTACATATCTTCGGCAAATTTCGGTAATTGCCCGGTGCCCGTCATGGATTTGCGATTCACCAAATAGGGGGGGATTACTTCTTCAAAACCCCATTTTTGCGTATGACAGTCCAAAAACCACTGTATTAAAGCTCTTTCTAAGCGTGCGCCTAAACCTCTATAAACCGGAAATCCCGAGCCGGAAATTTTCGCACCCCTTTCAAAATCGAAGATATTAAGATTTTCTCCCAAAGTTTTATGATCAATGGCTTCAAAATCTCTTTCCACCGGTGCTCCCCAGGTGCGTTCTACTACATTATCCTCAGGATTTTGACCTTCAGGTACGGATTCGTGGGCTACATTTGGAATATGTAAAATCAATTCTTCCAATTCTTGGGCAATTTGGCGGATTTCCCCGTCGAGTTCGGCGATTTTTTCTCCCACTTGGCGCATTTCTAGCACCGCAGACTCGGCATCTTCGCCCGCTTTTTTGAGTTGACCAATCTTTTTAGAAGCTTCGTTGCGTTGGGCTTTTAAAGCATCGACTTCCACCACTTTTTGGCGCCGTTGGGCATCTAATTGCACCACTTGGTTAATATCCACCGCAGAATTTCTTTTGGCAGTTTCCGTGGCAAAAAAGTCGGGGTTTTCTCTAATTAAACGAATATCAAGCATAAATACCTCTAAAAATTACCTTTCAAATTTAGCATTGTTTTGTTATTCTGCATTTCCTCGCCTATTTTTTTTGCATTTTCTAATTTTATAACTATGAGTTCGTTTAAAAAAGCCTGCATTTTATTGATTTTATGCTTCTTTAGCACCCTGTGGGCGGTGGATGTAGTGGGAATTGTCGTAGAAGAAGGCAGTGATCGCGCTGTGCCTTACGCCGAAATTCGCTACATTTCAGGAAAAGCATTGGGGAGTGCCGATGGACGCGGCCGTTTTTCTTTGGAAGTAGAAAGTAAAAACTCTATTTTGCAAGTTATTCGCCCTGGTTACGACACCACCCGGGTGGAACTGCAGGATTATGGCGATTTGCTCGATGTGGTCATAGCTTTGCGCAGTTCTTTGCGCGATTTGGGACAAACCCAAGTGCGGGCACGCCAAAGCCAAGATTATCGTTCCCTGCGGGAAATCCCCATGGGAGCCCTAGAAGATGCCGCGGGAATGCGCTTCGATATCACCGAACACCTAAATCAGCTGCCGGGAATGTCGGGGCAAAGAGATTTTAGCTCCGAGCTTTCTTATGATGGAGCGCGCTCTTACGAGCTAAACTATCATCTGGGGTATTTACCCATCCCTAATATGCGTCACCTAGATGTGGGTTTTCCGGGGAATCTTTCGGTGCTCAATCCCCACGCTTTGCGGGGCATAGAAATCAGCGATCATTACGCCACGGGGCCTCATAGTCAAGGTTTGGCGGGGGCGGTGCAGTTTATTCCCGATCCTGGATTAAAAGATGAATTTAATTTCAAAGCTTCCGTGGGCACCACTTTGCGAGAAATTTATGCCACGGGGCCTTGGCTTTTTGGCGATGCTTTTGTCTTTAGTTTTAGATGGTTAGATCCGGCCATGTTAAAAAATATGGGAGAAAAGTTCTTCACGGAGTTCCGCAAGCGCGATGCCACTTGCACCGACTGTCATATTCAGAGTTCCAACCCCTTTGATTTGTCTTCGCGGGATTTCTTTTTGCATTTGGGAGGCCAAGATACCAGCGGCAGTAGTTGGGGATTTAATGCGGTACATTCCCAAGATAAATACGCCATTCATCAAGACACTTCCACGGAATTAAGCACCGTAAATAGTGCTACTTTGGTCCAGGGGCATTTGGATTACACGGTTTTAGGCTTAGATTACACCACAGCAGGGGGGAGTGTGTGGCATTTGGGGTGGATTAATACCATGAGCGGTGATACTTTACGCGACACCACAAGTTTTCGCAGCGATGCCGAAGCCGCCGGTAACGATGATTTTCGTAATTTTATAGATGGGGGACACAGCCGTACCAATGAATTTCGCACTGGTCTTGATTCATATTTGCCTTGGCAGTTTTTAGGAGCCAATGAGCTTTCTTGGGCTTTAAATTACGGTCATATACGCACTAAACGCAATTTTGCAGATTCAGGTAAAGTTTTAGAAAGAAAATTTAATTACCACGATCTTAGTTTGATGAGCAAAAGTCAGTGGCGCAAATCTGGCTGGCATATAAGTGCAGGTTTAGGACTGTTGACTTCTTTAGAAAAAGTGGCACCCTTGGCTTCGGTGGATGTGCAGCGAAAGCTTGGCGATTTTTCGGGGCTGTCTTGGTTTGGGAACACCGCTTGGCGGGCGCAAGTTCAAGAGCAAAGCGAAGAATCTTTTTTGCACAGCCATATAGAGCAAGGGGGGAGTGCTAAATTAGGATTGAAATTGGAGCAAAAAGGGCTATCGGCCCAAGTTCACGGTTTTGGAAGATATTATCCTAATCCCAGTTTGGCAGCACCACCGGCTTTTTGGCATTACAGTGAGCAAAGTCAAGCCCAAAACGCCTGGGTAAGTGGAGTTTCTGCCACCGTTTCATGGCGAACTTTACATCATTTTGCTTTGCAAACCAACGCTTCTTCAGTTTATGGGCATTATCGTTTAACCGACGGTTCGGCTTTACCCTGGCAAGCCAATGCCCGTTTGGATATGCTCACGCATTTACGCATTTACCCGCGCACAGATTCCTTACTTTCGGTGATTGTAACCCACCAAGCGGCTTGGAATCGCCCCTTGTATCAGTGGTTTATACACGATCACCAACGCACTTTAAGCGCCTACCCAGAATTTACCGATTTGTATCGCACCGATTTGCGTTTAAATTTGGATTTAGCCAGCAGTTGGAAGCCCCAGTTAGATGTGCGTTTTTATGTGGAAGTAAATAATATCTTTTCGCCATTACAGGTGTCGTGGTTGCGTTGGCTAGGGGGCGACAATCCCCGAGAGCGGTCCATGGTAACTTACGATGACGATGGCAACAGTGAAAATGGTTATTATTTGGTGCCATTTATGGCTAAAGGTCTTGGATTATATGCACAATTTGGTGTGGAGGGAACCCTTGGTTTCTAAAGTTCTGTTCTTTTCTTTAATAATATTTAATATCGCTTTCACACAAACTGCTTGTCAATTATACCACCAATGGGTGCAAAAAATCGAAAAATTAGATTCCTGGGTAGAAATAACTTCCTGGCCCAATATCAGCATTCATGTACCTTATGCCACGCCGGATAATTTTGCCAAAGTAGATATGTACTGCGGTTCTCAACGCGTGTTTTTGCACGAAATGGCTGCCAATCAGTTTAAAACAAGTCTAAAATGGTTGTCCGAAAACCACCCCGATTTGCATTTTCATATTTGGGATGGAGGTCGGCCGCTTTACGCCCAAGAAATCATGCGCTCCCAAGTGCGCGGTACGCCCTTAGCGCCTTTTGTAAGTAGTCCCAAACCCGGTGGTATGCACAATTACGGCATGGCTATAGATTTGACCCTCAAAAATAAAGACGGTGAATTTCTCGATATGGGAAGCCATTTCGATGATTTTAGCATCAAAGCCAGCGCTCGCTGGGCCGTCGAAGATAGCCTCTTAGAAGCCGGAGAATTAACCAGCGAACAAGTGGAAAACCGCCGCATTTTGCGCCAAGCCATGCGCGCCGGTGGCTTTATCCAGCTCCCCAGCGAATGGTGGCACTTCAATGCCGCGCTTTCGGGGTGGGTTAGGGATAGCTCCGGCATCCAGCTCCCCTGATTTTTCGGGCTGCGCAGGCGCTATGCTTCGTTATGCTACGGATAAAATTCACTCGAAATACTGGTAGTATTCCTCCTGAGATTTTTTTCGCACGCCTCGCCTAGCATCCTGCTCGCTCCGAAGATCTCCAGCCTTTGCGTAGATGATTTCAGTCGAACCGCATTAGCTGTTCGACCGAGAGGCTGACACCGAACCTCGTGTTCGGTGCCCTCCGGGCTCCCTTTGGGAGTCCTTCTCACAGAAAAACCCGTTTTGTCTGGTTTTTCTGGCAAAGGTGATCGAGTGGTTTTGCCGAAATAAAGAAGTGCAGATTTAATGGAAAAATTGTACCGAGATGGCTTCTTGCTTGTATTTTTGCGTTCATTTCGTGCAAAACTGTATCGACTGTATCGATGAAAAAACGTTGAAAACATAAAAAGGCGCTGGTGAGTGCCTCTTTTAAAATCATGATAACTATAAATTACTCGTTTGCTGCTGCAATTATGTGTTGAACTTCAGCTTCGCTTAGCTTGGTAATGCGAGCTATGGTGGCAATATCGAAGCCTTCAGCGTGCATGGATTGAACGATGACTTGATCTCTTTCAGCTTTACCTTTGGCTAAGCCTTTGGCCTCACCCCTAGCTTCGCCTTTGACTAAACCTTTGGCCTCACCCCTAGCTTCGCCTTTGACTAAACCTTCTGCTAAACCTTCAGCTTTACCTTCGGCTTTGCCTCTGGCTTCGACAAAATCTTTTTCCGCTTCGGCATCGCGACGAAACTTCTCCTTAGCCTCAAGCAGAGCCATAAATTCTCGGTTTTCTGTAACTTTACGATAATCTTGATAAATCTGGTTTAATGCAGGATCTTCGAATACTATGTCATTGGCCATGTCATCCTCCATTCGATCGGCGTTATTTAATAAATATACCAATTTTTCAATAGCGGTGCTATTTTTATTTATAGCCTGCACTTTGGGCATCTCAATATAAACCATCTGGTTTTCCTTAAGCACACAATCTTTGTAAATGCTGTGGGTGGGAATAAAATTATGAGTGATTTCAGGAAACTCTTTAAAAAGCACAAAATTTAAAAAGCTAATACCATAGCTGGCCTTGATTTGTTTGTATTTACCTCCTATTTCCAATTGACTGCCGTGTATTTTCGACAGATAGTAGTAGCTGCGGCCTATATAGTTGTCCTTGTTTTCCAACTGAACCTCAATATTGACTAATTCATCATTGCTAGTTTTAGCTTTGATGTCATAAACCACCGACTTATCCATCAGAGCTATGCCGTAGTCCATGGAATCCATAATGGTCACATGTACAATTTGCTGTACGCCAATTTCAGCAAAGACTGCGTTGATCAGATAAAGTAAGTTGTTTTTGGTTTCTTCTCTACCAAATACTATGTGGAATACGCAGTCGTTGCTAAGGGAATATTTTTTCTTGCTCATTTTAACCTCCGTTGAACAAATTTGTCGCCATACTACTATAGACGACAAAAGGAGGACTTTGTGCCACTTTAAATGGAAAAACTTTAAAATAACGGTTATTTATCTACGGTCCCCGAGTGATTTCTCACGGTTATAGAAGAGAGTATTAAGTAACAAGTAACAAGTAGATAGTTTGCAGAAAGTTTCGTGCTTCCGAACACCATGCCGACTAGCCTAAACGAGTCGGCTAAAAGTCCATCTCGATACTATTTCGCCTGAAAATGCCATTTTTTACATTAGCGAAATCACTCGATGACCGTTTACTAATAAGCTCGATGCAACTTACAACTTACAACCTTGCGAAAAGCTTGTCGCATCTCAGCTACAAACCCTATTTCTACCATCGCGTTTAGCTTGGTAAAGCAGGCTATCTGCTTGGGCAAAAAGCTTGTCTAGGGATTCAACAGATTTGGCCGTAGCACTAGCCAATCCCAGAGATATTGTGAGGGGAATGCGTTGTTCTTTCCACACAAAACGGTGGTTTTGTACCGCAAGTCGTAATCTTTCGCTAAAAGCTTGGGCGTGCTTGGCTGTGATATTGCTCAATAAAAAGATAAATTCTTCCCCACCAAATCTTGCCAAAAGGTCTTCTTCGCGCCGTTCGCGGTCAAAAATCGCTGCCACTTCTCGCAGCACAAAGTCTCCCGCAGGATGTCCATAAGTGTCGTTTACTTTTTTGAAAAAATCAATATCAATCAAAATACTGTGTAAATCGTATTCTTGCCTTTTTGCCCTAGCTAGCTCTCCTTGGGCTTGTTCTAAAAAAAATCGCCTATTGGGAATATGGGTAAGGGCATCCGTGGTGGCAGCAGCATATAAAGCTTTTTCTCTTTCTATTTCAGAAGGTTCTTTAAACTCGACCTTTAACACCAACTGCCCTATCATTAAGCGCGAATCGGAATTCAGTTCAACTTTGGAATTCACAGGAGAGCCATCCACAAAGGTTCCGTTGGTGGAATTCAAATCTCTTAGCCAAATAGTTTTTCCATCCCAATATATTTCACAATGTTGCCGAGAAAGTAAGTTGTCGGGAATAGATATTTCACAATCTTTGCTGCGCCCTACTCTAACAGCCTGACGGGGTAAGGCAAAACTTCTATACATTTCTGTGGGAAACAACACCACTAAATACGGAGATGATTCCATTATGGGTAAGGCCATAGTGGCACCAGGAGTAATAATAGTTTGGTCTTGAGATGTGTTTTTTTGATGCGACATAGTTTAAAGATAATAAGAGAACAAATCAGAAAGGGTTTTTTCCAGAATAATCACGATTAATATTAAGTAAAGTTTTGTTTAGTTTTAAAATAAATGTTGCTTTTTATACGAAAAAAGATATTCTTTAATAAAGTTGATGGAGGTTTACTATAAATAAGGGAATACTAAGAACTGCTTTTTTAGCTCTAATTTTAACTGTTAATAGCTCACTAGCTATGATGTGTGGCGAAAAAATCGTACACATCCAAGTCCCTTGGACTAGTTTATATCTGAATGTCAATGGTACTTTTTTACAAGTTCCTGAGACAAATCGCGAAGGGGATTGGTATTCTTTTAGTCTAGGAGGCTACGGAGATCAATACGCTTACCAATGGTTTTTTGCAGGTTCCAGTGATTGGAGTGCAAATAAAATAACTTCGTTGGATTATAATGCTCCAGGAGATCAAAATGATCAATTTACATGTACTGACTTTGGTGTTGAAACCGAAATCTATGTACACGAAGACCCCACCCGTCCAGGTAAAACCATCACGAGTTCTGAACCTCCAGGGGCTAAGTATTTTTACTTTTTACCTCCTGATGAATCTGAATGGTTTCAAGGCATAGCACAAATGTCTATCAATGGTGGACCACCGCAAAATATGGAGTACGATCCTAATCGTTGCGGTTGGTTTAGAGCTGTTTATTTTACTTCGGAACCCCCAGAAAATGTCGTATTTACTTTGGATATAGATCCTGATGAGTTTGTAATCGGTGAAAATGGTACTGACGACTTAATACCTGTGCCTATAAATTTGCAAGCTAAGTTTGAACAGTTTGGCGATAATGTTTTCTTTAGCGCCGATAATGGCTTAGGTGGGTGGTCGGGAACAGATCCCGGAGAAGAGCGTCAATGTAGTTATGCTATGGCTGCTTTAATTTACGATACCGATGCTTCTATGCACGGTGCTTTTACTTGTGATAATTACCCTAATGTGGCAACTACAGGTTGTTTTTATCATGGCTTAACATGGCCTGGTCAAACGGGAATACCATGTATTGGCGTAACTAAAGGCATTGTAGAAGAAGCTTTAGGCGAAGGCAGAAAACCTGTTTATAGGCCAGAATCCGGTTGTTTTGAAAGTGCAGAAAAGTTTAATCAGATTTTCACAGAAACTCCGGGAGTAAATGTGAAATATTGCCGCGATATTCAATTTGAAAGAACTCCAGATGGTATGTGGGAGTTTGATTCTTATAATTCTCCTGGTAAAGGTTTTTACCCATTGGAAGATGTGCCTGATGAAGGTGCAGGTACTAAAAGAGATGCTTACGGAGGCGTGTTAATGGGAGTAGGCGAGGGAGCTCTCGCATTGAATAATGTTAACCCCGAAGCTTTGCTGCAATACGCCAATGCCCCAGCGGGTTTTAGCTGGGCAGCCATTGATCCTAACACGGGGATGCCTTACATAGACTCTTATCCTGCCCAAGATGGTGAATTTGCCGAAGGAAAGTTCCCTGATGTGTATAATAATATGGCTTGGGATGCTTGTCCTAATACTGATCATCCTGGACTTTGTCGCGAAAAGCATAAGAAAAACCAGCATTTCTGTTTTGAAAGTCATGCGGAGTTTGTCTATAGACCTGGGCAACGTTTTTTCTTCCGTGGCGATGATGATATTTGGGTTTTTATTAACAATAAATTAGAAGTGGATTTAGGTGGCACTCACCTTGCTGCTCCTGGATCGGTGATTTTAGATGATCTTGGTTTGGTGGATGGCAATACTTATCCCATCGATATATTCTTCTGTGACCGCCGTACAGATATGTCTAATATTCGCATAAAAACTAATATGTATTTAGAGCAAAAGAACAGCATCTTTTTTGTCCCCAACGGTAACCGCACTGAAATATTTGGCTTGCAAAGTGGTGGTGGATCTTGTGCAGCGTTGGAGCAAAGTACAGATACCATTAAAGGCGTTGATATGGACATCAGTTATTGGTTATTAAGTACCCGAGGCGATACTTTGCACCCTGCAGGTGGAAAAAATGCTTTAGCAGCAGGGCAAACATATTATGGCGGTATCACCATAGGCGAGGGGTGGTTTGAACTGGACGAAAATAAACTTGCTGGGCTAGCTCCAGGTAGATATCGGTTGGTTGTGTATAATAACGAAACTAAAGACAGAGCGCAAAGGGTATTTCGTATTGCGGGAACTGTGGGCTTTTGGTCCGTGGCAGGAAAAACTGGAGATGCCAATTTAGCTGTAAATCCCGCAGCAGAAGCGTTGGTAGGGGCTCTTATTCCCTTTGAAATTGCCAATAAAGCTGACGATATGATAGATACTGAAGAAGAAGCTTTTTTCCAGTTGATAATCCCCCCAGGCTTAACGGTTTATTACGATTCTCTTAAAAACCAAAAAGTAACAAGCAGTGAAGTTATAGAAACGGAAATGGGTGTGCGTAAATTATGGGCTTCGGGTAGTTCTGCGGCCCTTAGTGACAGCACTTATGGAGTAATGATTCGTGGAAACCGCGATACACTACACTTGAATTTTTACTTACCTTCTCTTGCTTTTGTAGATAGTCTTAACTTTGACAAAGACGCTTTTGTTGCTACTGATTTATTAGGGGATCCCAAACCGCAACTTGGCGATGGCTTTTCCGCAGTATTTTACCCTACTTGGTTAATAGCTTTTGACTCTCGCACGGGTGAAATTTGCCATGTGTGTAATGACATTATTACTGTGGAAACTGAGCATAAGTTGTCTTTCCGCAATGCTGGGGATAACGATGAGCTAAAATTAGAAAATGGACGCTTAAAGTTAATGGTTAAAGGTGATGCTCGGGTAGAAAATGGTTCATTTACAGTGACGGCCGCTTCGCCCGCGGTTACAACTAATTGGCAACCTATTAACCTAGAGCCACCACCTGTCCCACTCATCGACTCTGCTGCTATGTTCGACGCTGATGGCGATGGTGCTGCTGATAGTTTAGTGATTTGGTATGACCGTAATATCACCATGGCGGATAGTACTCCCGATAGCTTAATTATTGTTTGGCCATTAGGTTCCACTGATACCATAACCGTTAAGGGTAAAGACGAAATTTTAAGTCATGTTATCGGAACAAATGTGTTTAGTTTGAGTAGAGAGTTTACCACCTCACCACTTACTGGCGCCATAGGAGAGGTGAAATCCGCTTCAACTTTTAGTAGAAATGGTAGAGACCATCATTTGGCCATTGATGGGGTAATCGCAGATCGTATGCCTCCTATTTTATTGTCAGCAAACCTTAAAATCGCTTCTTCCAAAAATGTTGGAGTATCGGCTTTTGATACACTCATTGTTACATTTACCGAGGCTGTGGATAGTACAGGTTTAGGGAATTTGGCTCCTTTTGAATATATTTTACTCAGTGAGTCGGGATTAACGCCAGTGCAGGTAAATCCTTTTGTAACGCTTTGGGCTGCTGATATGCATTCTGTAGAACTGCGTTTTAGACCTGACGAAATACACCCTCGAATGGGTGACTCTGTGCGTATTTTAGTTGCTGAAAGTATTTATGTTTTAGCTGATAAGCGTGGAAATTTAGCTCGTGCTAACAATCCTTTTGTAGTCATAGAAGGGGCTAAGCGTAGCGAAGTCTCTAAAATAACCCTCACTGAGATGGATCCAGGTGCAATAATGGAGCGTTGGGATGGTCAAGAGCCTACTTTTATTGCTCCCGTGGGAATGTACGAAGAATTTAGCACTACTAAGGACAAACTTATTGATGAGTACGGGGCCATATTAGGGCATTTGGTTAAAATAGATATGAAAACCATTTTAAGTGATTCTGCAGTAATTAACCAAGTCAGGCTTAAAAAAGGCTTAAATTACCAGCTGAGTAAAGATGATGTTAAACTGGTTATAAAAACCCAGTATTACACTAATTTAGGTGCTTATGT
>LSQX01163600.1_pt1 | contig 14384 bp, 11 predicted proteins | sample 654561 | NCBI WGS metagenome assembly LSQX01 (sample SAMN04489861, study PRJNA283612) | anaerobic digester metagenome | isolation source: 4 biogas reactors fed with cattle manure at either 37C or 55C with and... | place: Denmark: Kongens Lyngby | collected 2014
GTGGCTCCGTGGTTTCAATTGTAGCTCCCTCTGTGAACTTCGTGCTTCCTCTGTGCCTCCGTGGTTTCAAAAAAGGTAGAAAAGAAGCTTATAGTTTCTAAACTTCAAATTTAGCATACTCCAACAATTTATCAAATTTTATCTCATCTGGCGTTACAATGGCACGAACTGGAAAAACCTCTAAACCCTTACCCATAGCCCAATCTAAAGTTTCGGCATATTTCGGGTCAATATGCGATGCTGTGCCAAAAACTTCCACATCATCTCGCTGAATAATATACAACATTACTGCTCTATATCCTTTCTCTTTGGCTTGCACTAAAGTATTCAGATGCTTCAGCCCTCTACTGGTAACAGCATCAGGAAAAAGTGCCCAATTTTCATGTCTATATGTAACATTTTTGACCTCAATAAAACATTTCTCTTTTTCATTACTTGCCAAAATATCAATTCTGCTATCGCCAAAAACCACCTCCCTTTTCACCTCTGTATAGCCTTCCAAACCGGGAATCCAATTTTTCCCTATCCACTTCTGTGCCAGCTTATTAGGATTGGATGTATTTACACCCACCCAAGTTTTATCCATTTTAATCATCTCCCACGTAAAGGGTGTTTTGCGTTTGGGATTATCCGATTTGCTCATCGCCACCTCTGCCCCCTCTTCCAAACAAGAGAGCATAGATCCTGAATTGGTGCAGTGTGCCGTTACAATTTCGCCATTGGCAAGACGAACATCTGCCAAAAATCTTTTATATCGTTTTACTAAATGTCCCTTAACTAAATCTTCAAATCTCATTGTGCAAAGCTTCATTAATCAACATGGAATAAAAATCTGTTACATTCAAGCCGAAGGCTCTAACTTGCTGTGGTACAATACTATTTTGCGACTGTCCGGGAATGGTATTAACCTCCAAAAAGTACAAATTCTCATCATTAAAAATATAATCAAATCGCGAAACTCCACTACAAGCCAATCTTTCATACAAAAACACCGACCAGTTTCGACACTTTTCTGCTACAGAGTCATCAATTTGAGCTGGCGTAATTTCATCGGTCAAGCTTGGATCATATTTGGCCTCATAATCAAAATACTCATTTTGGGTGATAATTTCAGTTATGGGAAGACTAATAATTTCTTTTCCAGACCTAAAAACTCCGCATGTAATTTCTCGACCTTCAATAAAAGTTTCAATCAGAATTTGGTCATCATGCTCAAATGCCAAAGCTATGGCAGGCATCAATTCCTCTTTTTTGTTCACCTTCGACATCCCCACACTTGAGCCTGAGTTACAAGGCTTTACAAAGCATGGCAACTGAGTAACACTTATTATTTCATCAATATCAATTCTATCATTTTGGAAAAGATGTACAGAATCGGCAACGGGAATACCATATGTTTTTACAATCCTATTTCCGTAATTTTTATTGAAGGTAAATGAAGATGTTAGCACATCGCTTCCAACATATGGAATCCTCATCAACTGAAAGTAGCCTTGCAAAATTCCATTTTCGCCGGGTGTTCCATGAATGGCAATAAAAGCTACATCGAAGAACTCTTTTTTTCCGTCTATTGTCAACGAAAAATCATTTTTATCTATATGATAAATTTTCCCATCACTATCCTGAAAAGTCCACTCCTTACCCACAAGATGTATAATTCGCGAAGTGAATAAATTTGAATCTAAATTTTCGGCAATTTTGGATGCACTCTGAATCGAAATTTCGTACTCGCCAGAGTCGCCACCAGCCATTACAGCAATATGTTTCTTCATTTTACTAGATTTTAAAACACAAAGATATATTCAAAAATAGACAAAATTCATAATATTGGAAAAACTTTTCAGCAAAGAAAAGTTTATAAGCTTTGTAGATCTTAAATTGGCAGATTTCGACATTTGAATGTTGAATATTATTTTTCTCATGCACTTATACTACAATAATATTATATAGGTTTGTCCGTTATTTATACCATCGAAGAAATATAAACTGAACAATGGAAAAAGTTGAAAAATGCAGAAATAAAACAAGAAAAATTATTCTAAAAGCATCCGTATGGACTTTTGGAGTACTACTATTCTTATCTTCAACACTTTTTCTTTTAGCCTTTTTGATGGAAGACAAAATAGCCGAATATGCCATCAGCAAACTAAATGAAAACTTAAATACTAAAGTTACATACGACAAGCTGAAATTTAGCTTTTTAAAGAACTTTCCAGATGCAAGTTTAGAGTTTCAAAATGTAAATATCAAAGGAACAAGCGAGGACGAAAAGGATGATTTGGTGCAAGTGAAAAGCTTCACCATACGTTTCGATATTTGGGATATAGTTTCAAAAAAATATGCCGTTAGGAAAATTGATATGGGTGATGGCAAAATCAATTTCAAACATTTTGCAGACGGAAGCAACAATTATTCTATTTTTAAAAACGACAGCGTTGAAGACACCAAAGGTCTTGACTTTCAGATCCGTAGCTTAAATTTCAAAAACATAGACCTCAGCTTCCAAAACTATAAATCCAACGACGAGTATCATTTTTTAGCACATAAAGCACGTGCAAAAGGGAGCTTCTCTGATGAGGTTTATGATATGAGTTTGAAAGGTAAATTTGATGTTATAAACATTATGCACGACAGTTTAACCTATATAAAAAACAAAACTGCCTCTGCCAATTTCAATTTCAAAATCAACAATAAAACAAATCAATATTTACTACAAAATGGCTCTTTGGAACTAAACAATATTCCTCTGAAAATAGATGGTGATTTCAAACTTGATGAAAAGTTGCAAACATTTCAATATCAAATTACTGGCAACAATCTTAAGCTGCACGATTTCATAAATGAGCTTCCAGAAAACTACCAAAACTTATTTAAAGAGATTGAAACAAAGGGTGATTTTTCTTTTAAAATGGATATTAGTGCCGATTTTAATAAAACTAAAGATATAAACATTTCACTTTCAGGATCAATGCGAAATGGAAAAATCACTAAAAAGTCCTCGGAATTAGACTTAAAAAATCTCAACTTCGATTTAACATACAACAATGGCGACAAATGTTCATTAGCCTCTTCGGCTCTACAATTAAAAAACTTTAGCTTGGAACACAAATTGGGAAAACTTCAAGGAAACATATCTATTTTTGACCTTGAAAAACCAAATATTATAGCCAAAACTAAGGGCGTTATCGACCTAAAAGATTTATCAGAATTTATTGCTAATGAGTCTATTAAATCCATGGAAGGAAGCTTAAAGATTGAAAGTAGTATTGATATAAAATTAAATTCCTTTAATGAAATAAGTGCAAAAGATTTTGTGAGTAGCCGTTCCAGCGGAAATCTTTGGATTAAAAACGGAGAGATACTTTTCGCCAATTCGGCACAGCAACTCAGCAATATAAACGGCAATATGGAATTTAGTAATGCCAATCTTTTGGTTAATAATATAGTTTTCAATAACGGTCTAAGCGACTTTTCTTGTTCTGGCGAACTACTGGATATTTTTCCATACTTATTTATAAATGAAGAGGTTTTAAAAGCTAATCTAAAAATAAAATCTCAAAATATCGATTTTGATAATTTATTATCTGACAATGAAAATGATAAAAATGAGAGCAAAAAACTGGTTCTACCTCAAAAAGCATCGGTAAATATAGATTTTGAATGCAACAGAATGAAATTTGAAAAATTTCAGGGTAGAAATCTCTTTGCAAAGCTCAGTTTTATAAACGGCAGACTTGATGTAGAAGATTTAAAACTCGAAAGTTTGGGCGGAAAAATTTGGGCAAAAGGAAAAATTTCGCCCACCAAAGAAAATACATTTTTCATAAATCTGAACTCGAAATTTGAAAAATTAAATGGTAAACAAACATTTTATTGTTTCAACAATTTTGGTCAAAACGATGATGGTCTCACCCACAACAAAATTGATGGAAATTTATGTGCCAATTTAGAGATTATTTCGGAATGGAAATCAGATTTAACACCAGTTTTAGACAGGCTCATACTCGTTGCCGACATAGAAATAAACAATGGACAAATAAACAACTACTCCACCTTGGAGGCACTTTCGAAATTCACTAAGATTGAAAATTTATCAAATATAAAATTCTCAAAATTGACCAATAATATCTCCATAAAAGATGGCATAATAGATATTCCAAAAATGGAGATAAACTCCAATGCTGCCAATCTTTTAGTTTCTGGAACTCACGATTTTGACAACAATATAGACTATCAAATTGAGATAAAACTTTCGGAAGTTTTGGGACAAAAAACCAAACAAGCTAATAAAAACAATAGTGATTTTATAATTGAAGATGATGGTTTGGGAAATCCTTCGCTTTATATTCGCGTCAGTGGCAACACCAACAAACCTAAATTTACATACAACACAAAAGCAGCCAAACAAAAAGTTTCGGAACAGATAAAAGAGAATAAACGTGAAATTAGAGATGCTGTTTTGAAAGATTTTGGTCTGAAAAAAGATTCAACAAAAACTGAAGAGATAAAACAGCAAAAATTGAAAAAACAGAAAGAAAAAGAGAATGTAAAAAAACAAGAATCTGGGGAATTTATCATAGAGTGGGACGACTAATATGCATTAGGAAACAATAAAACACTTTGAGTGATTACTACAAAAAACAACATAAAAACCTAATTTACAGACGTATACAAATAAAATTAAGATATACACATTTGATTTAGTTGAAAAAATATTCCATTTTACTTGATTTTAACATTTTGATTGCCTAATTTAGCACGATATTTGATTATATTATAATAATATTCAAAAATTCACCACAATAGAATTATGAAAAAGCAGTTTTTATTATTTTGTTTTTCACTAATATTTTTCGCATTGCATGCTCAAGACAAAGCCAAAATCAGCATGAACAATGATGCAGTTATAAGTATAAATAATGGTGCTGTCTTGACCATTGACAACGACTCGGATGAAGCCATTTCGCTTTTGGGTAGTGGTGGAAAAATAATTTCGGAAAGCGAAATAAACAAAATTTCATGGAAAATAGGAAGTAATATTGGCACTTATCATGTTCCATTTGCCAATTCGCAGGGCAGCAAACTCCCTCTAATTCTCGAAATCACTTCCAGTGGAAGTAGCAATGGCTCTATCCTTTTCTCCACCTATAAGGGTCCAGACTGGAACAATTCCGAATATACACCTTCGGAAGTGATACATATGACTGATTATGAAACTGGACTGGTAAACAATTCTGAAAAAGTTGTGGATCGTTTTTGGATAATTAATGCCAGTTCTTATTCTGAAAAACCTAATATAAACATGAGCATTAAGTATTTGGACGATGATATTCAAATAGATAACAATATTAATGAAGAGAATTTGCAAGCTCAACGATACAATCCAGACTTGAACAAATGGGGCGATATGTTGCCCATTGGAGAAATTAACTTGGCAACCAAAACCGTTAACAACATTGATGTTTCGGCATATAACTTCCACAGTGTTTGGACCTTAGTTGATAAAAGCAGTCCGCTTCCCATTGAGCTATCAAGTTTTGATGTGGAATGTTTTGGAAGTGCAAAAATTGTAAATTGGCAAACTTTGTCGGAGATTAATAATGAAAAGTTCATCATCGAAAGAAGTTCAAACGGTATAGATTTTCAAATGGTGGCACAAATAGCTGGAGCAGGAAATTCAAATTCTCCCATTGCCTATTCGTGGATTGATGAAGAAAACATCAACAATGTTTATTACAGAATTACGCAAATAGATTTTGATGGAAAATCAGAAACATTTGCACCTTTGTATGTCAACTGCTCTGACGAGAAATCCGACGACTTCGATTTTTGGGCTACATATACCAATGAAGGAGATGTGATGGTGAATATAAAAGCACCCTACGACGAAAATGCAAATATTTCGATTTATGATGGAATTGGGAAAATTATATTCCAAAGTGATTATAAAATATTAGAAGGCAACAACCGTTTCATACTCCCTTTTAGCAACATTGCAACTTCCATTTATTACATAAATTGCAGGACAAATTCGGGTTTTAATAAATCTGAAAAACTATTTGTAAATAAAATCACTTTCTAATTTTGCTCTACAAAAATGCGTAAAATCTTTTCAATATTTGCACTATTACTCATGACTTTCAGTTTAAAATCTCAAAATGTTCGTATTAAAGATAGATTTGGCGACAAGTATATTTTTATCGACGGCAACACTATTCGCAACAAAGATAGATTCGGCGATAAGCTTTTTTATTTGGACGGTAGCACCATCAGACGTAAAGATAGATTTGGTGAAAAAGTTTTCTATATAGATGGTAATACAATTAGGTCCAAAGATAGGTTTGGTGATAAAGTTTTCTACTTCGACGGCAATACCGTCCGCAGCAAAGATAGATTTGGCGACAAACTAGTTTTCATCGATGGCAACACCATTCGACAAAGGGACAGATTTGGCGACAAACTCTATTTCTTCGAGGGTCCTGTTGAAAAGTGGGTACTTGTTTGCTTAATTTTTTAAAACGACTTATCTAACAGTCATTTTAAGCATATCCACCTCTTTGCTAGTTAATATTCTCCATCTTCCGCGTGGTAAATCTTTTTTGGTGAGACCTGCATAGAGGGTTCTATCAAGCTTTACAACTTTGTACCCCATGGATTCAAATATTCTTCTAACAACTCTGTTTTGTCCTGTGTGGATTTCAATTCCCACCTCACGTTTTGTATCTGGATTGCTATAAGCAGCGGCATCGGCAACAACAATTTCGGTTCCTATATCCACTCCAACAGTCAATTTCATAAGGTCATCATGTTTTAGATTTTTATCCAATTCCACCTGATAAACTTTTCTAATGCCGTGCATTGGGTGCATAAGTTTTTTAGCCAAATCGCCATCATTGGTGAAGAGTAACAAACCTGTGGTGTTTCTGTCTAAACGTCCAACGGGATAGACTCTTTCGCGACATGCACCTTGTATTAATTCCATTACATTTTTACGATCTCTTTCATCGTCTAGGGTTGTTATATAGTCTTTAGGTTTGTTCAGCAAAACATAAACTGGTTTTTCTCTTCTAAGAACTTGGTCGCCATAACGCACTTCGTCTGTGGGTAAAACTTTAGTTCCCAGTTCGGTAACAACTTCGCCGTTTACGCTAATTGCTCCAGTTTCGATAAGAGTATCGGCTTCGCGGCGGGAGCAAATACCAGCATTGGCTATATATTTATTTAGACGTATTGGACCATTTTCTTCATCATAACGCAGACTTAAAATTTTTGGTCTATCAACCAATCTTCCGGTTTTTCTGCGATTTTCAACAATCTCTTGTAAAATTTCCGAATCGGCGTTTACATCTCTTCTTCTGCGAATAGGTTTTCTTTCGCCTCTATCAAAAGTTTTTTTATCATCAAATCTTCTAGATTTTCTCTCTCCCGATTTGAAGGGTCTATCTTTGTCGCTAAATTTTCTTTTGCCACCAAAGCCTTCTCCCTCTCTGCGTGGGGATGATCTTCTATCTTCACGTTTCTCAAACTTCTTTTCGCCTCTGTCAAATGATTTCTCATCATCAAATCTTCTTGATTTTCTCTCTCCCGATTTGAAAGGTCTATCTTTGTCGCTAAATTTTCTTTTGCCACCAAAATTTTCTCCCTCTCGGCGTGGAGATGATCTTCTATCTTCACGTTTTTCGAAGGGTTTTTCGCCTCTATTGCTTGATTTATACGATTTTCCTTTTGAACTTGCTCCTCTGCTACGACCTCCCGGCTTAGCATTGGACTTTTTAAAACCACCTGGTTTTTTTCCATTGTTAGACATAAACTATCCTTATAAAATTAGCCTGCAAAAATACAAAATTTAGAAACACGGACCGAAAGCATCTTCGATATGTTGGATATTTTCTTCATTTTCGTTGATAATAATTGAAATAACATCGAAGCGTACCTCAAAATCAATTGAATATTTTTGCACAAAATTGTCGGCAGCACGAATTAAAAAGCCCTGTTTTTTCTTAGTAACAAAAGTTTCTGGACCACCAAAATAATCGGTACTACGAGTCTTAACCTCAACAATAACCAACTCTTCGCCATCTTTGGCTATAATATCAATTTCATCTTTTGCGAACCTCCAATTACGAAACATGATTCTATATCCCTTAGACAAAAGATAGTCAAAAGCTATTTCTTCACCAAGTTTTCCAAGCTCATTATGTTCTGCCATAATTAATTGTTAATACTTCCAAAGATAGTAATTAAAATCGTAATAATGAAATTTATTACACAAAATAAGTTTTAATTGTTTAGTCATCAATGGAAAACATTTATTATTTTTGTCAGTTAAACAATATAACATACAAAAGAGGGTTATTTTATTAATGAAAAATAGAGCAATAAAATTTCTTAAAAAGCCTTTGGTAAAGAGCGTGCTAATTGGCTTAGGTTTATTCGTACTACTAATTATTATAATATCTTATTTATTGAGGTTTTACACTCGACATGGGGAATCGATACCCCTTCCAGATTACATTGGCAAAACTCTTGAGCAAGCCATGGAGGTGGAAGAGTCTAAGAAATTTTCATTCATCGTAATCGACTCGGTTTATATGCCCGAAAAGCCAAAAGGAAGTATTTACACCCAAGACCCTCCCGGAGAGACCCCTGTGAAATCGGGGCGAAAAATTTATGTAACAACTGTTGCATACGGCGTTCCAACGGTGAATATGCCAAACCTAATTGACCTATCATTGCGTCAAGCAACAAACCTTTTGGAGAGTATAGGTTTGAACGTTGCAAATATTATTTATGAAGAGAGCAAGTTTGACAATGCGGTTTTTAAGCAACTTTATAAGGGTAGAGAAATTTTGCCCGGAACAGAAATAAAACAGGGAGAGAAAATTTCGTTAGTGGTTGGACGCGACTCTTCGCTTATAGAAAATGAATCAGAAATCAATGAAGATTAGAATAGATATAAACATGAAAAAAATAATATTTTCTTTACTATTTATAAGTTTTTTGGCTTTTTCGTGGGGTCAGGAGGTTATCTCTGGCTTAAATGTCAATCCTCAACTTATCAAAAACAGACTTACAGAAAAGGCAAGTTTCTCAGAGCATGAGCCTGTTCATCTGCCATTTATAGACGATTTTTCGAATTATGATGTCTATCCCTCCGAAAAACTTTGGATTGACAAAAATGCTTTTATCAACAATACATATTGTGTAAATCCGCCCACAGTAGGAGTTGCCACCTTGGATGCCTTAAACCAATTTGGTGAAATTTATAGCACTATGCAGGCCACGGCAACACCTGCCGACACTCTAACCTCGCGCCCCATAAGATTGGACACGCTTTTTACACCAAATTATAGACCCATTAATATTGAAGACTCCATATATTTTAGCTTCTTTTTTCAGCCTGGCGGCGGAATGGGCGAGCCTTGGGCTCTTTTGGGCGACAAACCCGAAAGCAACGACTCGTTACTTTTAGAATTTGGATATAAAACCGGAGAATGGGTAATTGGCGAAATTATAGAGGAGTTTATAATTATTGAAGACTTTTTGGAAGTGGGCGACCTAATTGAAAGTCCTTGTGAACCAGATACATATATAACAATTGAAGAAAATCTATTTCCCGAGGATACACTTTGGTTTGTTTGCGACACAATTATGATTCCTGAAATGGTATGGGAAATGGTTTGGCACACAAAAGGAATGAGTTTGCAAGAACTTTATGACGAAACTGGACAATATTTCAAACAGGTTTTAATTCCTATTACAGATGAAAAATATCTGAATGCTGGTTTTCAATTCAGGTTCAGAAACTATGCCAGTATGGGAAACAACTCGCTTCCCGGCTGGTTGGGAAATATCGACCAATGGAATATCGACTATGTTGTGCTTGATATAAACAGAAGTGAAGCTGACACTCTATACAAAGATGTGGCTTTTGTAAATTCAGCACCTACTATTCTGAAAAAATATCAGCAAATGCCATGGAACCAGTTTAAAGGTTTTCAAACCGAAGAGCTTACTGACACACTCAGAATGAAACTTACAAACTTGGATGATATTACTAAAAACACAAGCTTCAACTACTATGTTTATGAAGATAATGGCAACTTGGTATATCGCCACGACGGCGGAAGTTACAACCTCGAACCATTTTATAGCGATGGATATCAAGCCTACTCTCCACACTCCGAGCCACCAGTGAGGTTTTTGCTCCCCGAAGATGAAAACGATAGTGCCATATTTGTAATAAATCATATTCACAAAGAGGCTGGTTTGGGCGACAAAAGAGCTGAAAATGACACAATTACCTATTATCAAAGATTTTACAACTACTATGCTTATGACGATGGTAGTCCTGAAAATGGCTATGGACTTTCTGTTCCCGGAAGCAGTTTGGCTTACAGATTTGAACTCAATGTTCCCGATACTTTAAGGGCTATTCAGATGTTTTTCAACAGAACATTTGATATGGTAAACCAACAAGAATTTGTGCTAACAGTGTGGAATAACGACAATAATAAACCGGGCGAAATCATATACCAAAAACCTATGACTTTACCCTTGTTTGGCGATTCTATAAATGAGTATCAAACATATAAGCTGGACGAGCCCTTGGCGGTTTCTGGCACTTTTTATATGGGCTGGAAACAAAATTCAAACACAAATTTAAACATAGGCTTCGATAGAAATAATGATGCTTCATCACACATTTTTTATAATACAGACGGAAGCTGGACCAATACATTTTACTACGGTGCTTTGATGATAAGACCAATGTTAGGGCAAAGATTTTCTTTGGCAAACATTAATGAAGCCAAGGCAGAAAACAATTTCAAAATCTACCCCAACCCTCTGAGTGGCAATGTCTTAAAACTATCTTACGATAAAAATATCAACGACATGTATATCAATATTTTTGATATGATGGGTAGATTAGTTTTTCAGGATAAAGACAGAAGAGAACTGGATTTGAGCAGTTTAAATAATGGAATTTACATTATTGAACTTCGTTGCAAAGACTCCACTAATCGTCAGCAAATTATAATATCTCGATAAATGCTAGAAGACAATACTTTTGAAGACAAAAATGAAGAGATTGAGGAGATTGAGGAGCTTTATGAGCATCACAGATTTGTAGCCGATGCTAAACAATCTTTGCTTAGAATTGATAAATTTCTCATAAATCGTATTGAGAATACCTCTCGCAATAAAATTCAAAATGCTGCTAAGGCTGGCAATATTTTGGTTAATGACCTTGCTGTAAAACAAAATTATAAGGTAAAACCCGGCGATATAATTTCGGTTGTAATGTCGGAGCCGCCTCGCGAAATTGAGATAATTCCACAAGATATAGAGCTTCAAATTATTTATGAAGATGAAGATATTATCATTATAAACAAAGAGCCTGGGATGGTTGTACACCCAGCTTATGGCAATTATACTGGTACTTTGGTTAATGCATTGAGTTTTCTGTTTTTGCCATTTCAGCAAAGCGAAAATCCACCACAAGTTTGCTTGGTACACCGCATTGATAAAGACACCAGCGGAGTGATGATTGTGGCGAAAAATGAATTTGCCCAAACTAAACTTGCCCACGACTTTTTCCATAGAACCATAGAGCGAAAATATCAAGCCTTGGTTTGGGGTAATTTGGAAGATGATAGTGGAACAATTACCGGACATATTGGGCGCAGCCTGAAAGATAGAAAAGTGATGACAGTTTTTCCCGATGGAGAATATGGAAAACACGCCATAACACATTGGAAAATGACAGAGAGGTTTGGCTATGTTAGCTTAGTGGAATGCCAATTGGAGACTGGAAGAACACATCAAATTAGGGCACATATGAAATATATCGGACACCCCTTGTTCAACGATGCCACATATGGCGGCGACCAAATTTTGAAAGGAACAACTTTCACAAAATATAGACAGTTTATTCAAAACTGTTTTAAAATAATACCTCGACAAGCTCTGCATGCAAAATCATTGGGATTTATGCATCCCACAAAAAATGAGAAAATGCACATCGAAACAGAACTTCCTCAAGATATGCTCGATGTGATTGAAAAGTGGAGAGCCTACGCCATACATAAAAGCATTGACGATTTAGAGTAAAAACTCTATTTAAAATTCAGAAATGATTAGAATACCTGCACAGATAAAACTAATTTTCAAAATATATCTAACTGGTATTGTGCTGTTTACACTCTTAAGATTGGGGCTGTTTATTTTAAGCTATCAGCAACTTTCCATTATTTCCGAAGGAAAATTCACCCTTATTCTAAAGGCATTTTTTATGGGCTGGCGCTTCGACACAGTTATAAGCAGCTACATTCTTGCCATTCCGCTCTTGGTTTTGACCATAGCTGAAGGGTGGAAAAGTAGTAAAAAAATTATTTCCAAATTTGCAAAATGGTATCTATATTTGCTCTATCCCATAGCTTTTTTAATTTGCTTTGCCGATATTCCCTACTATCTTCAATTTGGTAATAGATTCAATATCAATGCTTTTCAGTGGTTAGACTCGCCTATTTTTGTTTTTAAAATGATTTTTCAGGAACCAAAATATTGGTTGGCAATTCTTCCATTTATATTATATGTTTTCCTGTGGATTATTATTCTTAAAAAACTGTTCAGAAATTATATTTCGGAGAAAACTTATTTCGAGGCTAAATCTCTTAAAATCAATATTATACAATTTAGCATAATAAATATTCTTATTTTCTCACTACTCTTTTTAGGGATAAGAGGTCGTGTGGAGAAGAAATCGCCCATTCGCATTGGCACAGCCTTTTTTTCGCCATATTCTCACATCAATAATTTGGGTTTAAATCCTGTTTTCACGCTTTTGCGTAGCTATTTAGACGATGTAAAAAATAGAGACAAAGAGATTAGCTTTATGGACGAAAACCAAGCTTTTGAGATTATTCAAAAAGAATTTAATTTTGAACCAATTGAGGAAATTTCTCCCATTGCACGCCAAGAAAATATTGGCAGAAATCCCAATAATTATAATATTGTAATTGTTATAATGGAGAGTATGGGTGCGGCAAATTTAGAGAGGTTTGGAAATCCAAACAAACTTTGCCCAGCGTTGGACACACTGGCTAACAATTCCATATCGTTTGACAAGGCATATACAGCTGGAATTCATACACATAATGGGATTTTTTCGACCCTATTTTCGCTTCCAGCACTTCCACAAAAACACCCTATGAATATTTTCCCTATTCCTGAATATGACGGCATTTCAAAAACATTGAAAGAAAACTACTACAAAACAATGTTCTTTATGACTCACGACGAGCAGTTTGACAATATTGGCGGCTTTTTGATGGCTAATAATTTTGATAAAATTATTTCGCAAAAAGACTATCCTTCTAAGGAGGTTGTAAATACTCTTGGTGTGCCAGACCACATTATGTTTGACAAGGGAATTGAAATTTTATCCAAGACTAAAGAGCCATTTTTTGCAAGCTTTTTAACAAGCACAAATCATGGTCCTTACGAAGTTCCCAAGGATATAAATTTCAAGCCAAAAAGTTCGGATGTAAAAATTCAGACCATAGAATATTCCGATTGGGCAATTGGTCAGTTTATCGAGAATGCCAAAAAAACAGATTGGTTTGATAATACAATTTTTGTTTTTGTTGCCGACCACGGTTTTCACTCTGCTACACCCTATGAGATAAGCCTTAGCTATCATCACACACCCATAATTTTTTACTCACCAAAAATTATAGACAGTGTTTATTCATACCAAGGAATTGCTTCACAAATGGATATTTACCCAAGTTTGATGCATATTTTAGGACATCAATATATTAATAACACTTTAGGAGTAAACCTTTTTGAAACAAGTAGAAATTACGCACCATATACCAACGGTAGCAACTATGGAGCCATCGGAGATAGTCTATTATTTATTAAGACTAAAGAGAGTGGTGATAGGTTTTACGATTTAACCAATTCTTTTAAAACAGGCATTAATAGCGACTCTATAAAAGATTTAATTAAAATTTTCACTTATTCCAATTTTGAAATATCCACTTATTTACTAAAACACTCCTAACGATAAACAAATATTTCACAAACAAGCTCTTCTATTTGTTTTTTATTTAGACAGATTATAAATTTATAACACATAGACAACTACATTAAAACTTTTTTGTCTTATTATATATTATTGTAAAGCTGTTGCCTATGAAAAAGATTTTAAGCATCATTTCTTTTATTTTCGCTATTTTAGTTATCTTCATCAACAGCTCTTCTGCTCAAAATCCTCAGGATTGTGTTGGAGCCATTACAGTTTGTCAAGACACTTATTGGCAAGCTTCTACATATTCAGGCATTGGAAATGTTAATGACATACCTTCGGGTTATGA
>LSQX01168370.1_pt1 | contig 14384 bp, 11 predicted proteins | sample 654561 | NCBI WGS metagenome assembly LSQX01 (sample SAMN04489861, study PRJNA283612) | anaerobic digester metagenome | isolation source: 4 biogas reactors fed with cattle manure at either 37C or 55C with and... | place: Denmark: Kongens Lyngby | collected 2014
CTTTATCCATCATTTCTTTCATATAGTTTAGTCCGCCCTCTATGTCGGTCCAGTTGGAACTAAATTCATTAATATTACAGGTTAGGCCTTCGTATTGCTTTGATTGATAGGCATAGGCGTATTTGGTTCCATCTTGACCCATATACTTTTCTCCCATAGCAATAAAATCGTCAAAGGTATAATCTCCAGACTTTAATATCTGGGCATCTTCTTCAGAAACGATATCGCTTCTAAAGTAGATAAAACCAAGGTCGGGGAAGTAGGGTAAGACATAGTTCTTACCTTTGTATTTCCCGGAATCCATAGAGCCTGCATTGAAATCCGTAGGCTTCCATCCCTTGTCCATTAATAACTTGTCGATGGTTTGCAGATAACCTGCCGATGCAAATTCTCCAGCCCATACTACGTCCATGGAGATAACATCGTATTCACCACTTTTTGAGGAGAGGGAATTGAGCAATTGATCATGCATTTGACCGGAGTCATTGGTCATAATCGTTGCTTTGACTTGGTATTTTTCACTTTTATTATTAAATTCTTCAATAAGCTTATCCAGTGCAGGGGTTGAATCTGCTTGAACAGCAAAATTTATAATGGTTTTTTCTTCAGCGGGTTCTTCTACTGGTTCTTCAGTGGGTTCTTCTACTGGTTCTTCAACGGGTTCTTCTGCAGGTGCTTCGGTAACGGGTGCCTCGGGCTCATCGGCCTTTGGTGCACAAGCTATAAGGCTTAGTGTTAAGGCTAGAATCATTAAGGCTACAAGAAATTTCTTCATGTACATGTCCTCCTTTTTGTTAGAAAAATATCAACATATGACATTTATACACTTATATATTAATACCCTAGAGTAAAGAGACCACTCAAATTTTCATACTTATGATTTAAGGTTATATAGTTATAGATATTATACCATAATGGCCAATACTTTCTATAAATCATTAATTTCCATTAATATTTCTTTTACCATTTCTTTATTTTATAAGCAATAGTAGAGTAATGACTTTAACGCCACTCCACCGCCTCCTTGGTTTGTTTCAAGCTTGAAAGGGCCCTTGGCCCAATCTTCTATCAACCTAATGGCCTCGGCCCTTCTACTATGGTTGTACCTAGATAGGCCTATGAAACCCACAAATAAGATAGAAAAATTATCATTAGGATTTAATTTTATCCCTATTTTCGCCTTTATTAAATAGTCTTTTGATTTATGACCCTATTTATAGGCTAAATAAGCCATACAAAACTATCGGGATCTTACTTTGATTCCAAAGGATACCCCTTGGCAGAGTCTATGGCCAGAATTAAAACCAAACAATTTCCTAAGGACAGTGGAGCATTGCTCCCATAATGCATAAAACACCTAGATGGTAAAGACTTTGTAAATCTTTACCATCTAGGCGTATTGTAAATGGCATGTCTATTTTCTACCTAAAGGCCCTTTCATATTGTATAGGAAACTCTACATCCATATCCTGTTCATAGGCCATTCGAAGTGGTGTATAGGGATCACGAAGGAGTTGCCTCCCTAGGGCAACCAGGTCGGCTCTGTTATTGGAAAGGGCCTCTTCTATCTGATTGAAGTTTTCTATAAGCCCTACGGCCACCGTCGGAATGCCACATTTGCTCTTTATACTCTCTGCATAGGACAATTGATAGCCTGGAAATACCTTCATCGGTACATCTAAAAGGCCACCGGTACTTATGTGAGCCACGTCAAAGTATTCCTTTACCTCATTTATTATAGCGAGGATCTCATTTTCATCTATACCACCTTCTTTGTAATCCGTGGCAGAAAACCTTACAAAGATTGGTTTCTCCTTTGGCCAAACTTCCTTTATTGCTCCAAGGATTTCTTTTAAAAATCTGGTCCTATTTTCTAGACTACCGCCATATTGATCCACTCTTTTATTTGTGATAGGCGACAAAAACTGATGGATTAAATAGCCATGGGCTGCATGGATTTCTATAGCGTCAAAACCTGCGGCCAAGGCTCTTCTAGAGCCCTCTTTAAATTTACCTACCAAATCCTTTATATCCGAAGATTCAAGTTCTACTGGGACCTCGTATCTATCACTGTGGGCAATGGGCGACGGCGCTACTATATAATCATCTCCACTATCGCTTTTTCTACCGGCATGGGCCAGCTGTATACCGGCTTTAGAATCAAACTCATGAATCCTGTCTACAACGGATTTTAGTCCCTCAACATGCCCATCATCCCAAATGCCCAAATCTCTGTTGGAAATTCTACCGTTGGCAATCACAGCTGTCGCTTCTAGGATGATAAGGCCAGCCCCGCCTAGGGCCCTTGTTGCGTAATGGATTTTATGAAAATCCTTTACAAATCCACTATTATCCGAAGAATACATACACATTGGGGGCATAACGATTCTATTTTTAAGAATTAAATCCTTAATCTCAAACTTTTCAAATGTTTTCATTCAAACCTCCTTTACACAAGTAGATACCCCAAGATATAAATTATATTGTATTTTCTTACGTCCCCCCTTCTATCTAAAAAAAGCACAGGGTATCCGGGAGATTTCATTCAGGATAGCCTGTGCATTGTGATTACCCAAAGCTTTTTGGATAATCTATTATTTATTTATCTTTCGCCTGGGCCTTTTTCACTTCGTATCCCAGGGCGGTAATGGCATCCTCGGCTTCTTTTAAAGACACTTCTTCTTCGTCAAAGTCAAACTTTGCTTTGCTTGAGTTAAAAAGTACCTTTACACTTTCTTTATCTACACCCTTTAAAGATTTCATGGCGTTTTCAATTTTTAGCACGCAGGAAGGGCAGGCTAAGGATTCCAACTGGATTGTTGCTTTTTTCATTTTTACTCTCCTTTAATTCTAAGTCGATATGAATCTGGTTTCATTTATTAGTACTTTAATTTATAGCGAAGTAGTCTCATACCATTTAAAATGACCACCAGTATACTTCCTTCATGGACCAACATACCGATGGACATGTTCATCCATTCACTAAAGAATACACTGGCCAGCAGGAACAATACAACTCCCACGGCAATAAAAATATTTTGGCGCATATTATTTGCCGTCGCCTTTGTTAATCCCAGTGCATGGGGCAAACGACTAAAATCGGAGTTCATTAAAACAACATCGGAGGTCTCGATGGCAACATCGGTGCCACTGCCCATGGCAATGCCGATTTGCGCTATGGCCAGGGAAGGACTGTCATTCACTCCATCGCCGATAAAGGCAACAACTTGACCCTTGGCGATTAAATCTTCAACATAGGCAGCTTTATTCTCCGGTAGCATATGACCGTGGGCCTCGGTAAGTCCCAGCTCACTGGCTACTAGATCCACGGTACCTTGATTGTCCCCGGAAAGAACCACTAGGTTTTTAACGCCTAGCTTTTTCAGTTTTTGAAGATCTTCCTTTACACCGGGCCGAACCCTATCACGAATCCCCATCAAGACCTTTAGTTCCCCATCCACCGATGTCAGAACTAGGGAGTTTCCATTTGCTTCAAGTTTCTTAATATCTTCGTGAGCCTGCTCATTTAAATGGACCTGTTCTTCTTCCATCAGTGCGACATTGCCCACGGCGACTCTATGACCCTCTACATAAGCTACAATTCCCCCACCTTTTACAACATCGGTTTTCTCAACTATATAGGTTTTTGTCTCACCAATATATTCTATGACGGCTTTAGCTAAGGGATGGTCCGATTCTTTTTCAACGCTAACCAGATAGGCCAGTACCTCATCGGTGTTACCACCATACATTCTTTTATCGGCAACCTTGGGATTTCCTATGGTGAGTGTACCGGTCTTGTCAAAGACCATGGTGTCTACCCTGCTAAAGTCATGAATCACTTCACTGCCCTTTAACAGTACCCCATGCTGGGCGCCATTTCCAATACCCGCTACATTTGAAACCGGTACGCCAATAACAAGAGCGCCAGGGCATCCTAGAACTAGTATGGTAATGGCCAGTTCAATGTCCCTAGAAAACAGCCATACAACAATGGCTAGAACCAGAACTGCCGGAGTATAATATTTAGAAAACTTATTTATGAATCGTTCTGCTTCTGATTTTGAGTCCTGGGCTTCTTCAACCAGTTCAATAATTTTACCAAAGGTTGTATCTTCTCCCACACGCTCAGCAACAATTTGCAGGGTTCCATTTTCTAAAATTGTTCCTGCATATACCCCCAAGCCTTTTTCTTTGCTTAAAGGAAGGGACTCGCCGGTGATACTTGCTTCATTAATATAGCCTTCGCCGGTGAGTACAGTGCCGTCAACGGGGATCTTTGCACCGGTCTTTACAAGCAACACGTCACCCACATCCACTTCATCGACTTCTACCTCTTCAAATTCGCCATTCTCCATAAGCTTCAAAGCGCTCTCCGGTGCCATTTCCGTTAATTCTTTAATGGCTGAGCGGGTTTTGTTCAGAGTGCGCTGCTCAAGATAGGCGCCGAATAAGAAAAGAAAGGTTACAATAGCCGACTCTTCAAGGTTTCGTATTAAAAATGCACCGACTACGGCTATGGTAACGAGCACCTCTATACTGACTACTTTCACCTTAAGGGCTTGATAGGCCTGGATTGCTATGGGAGCAAGTCCTAGAACCGAGGCAATAGCCAAAGACCAAAGGGCTATAATCTCATTTTTATAAATGAGTTCACTGGCAAATCCAATTATAATTAAAATCCCACCGATTAATGTTATTTGGTTTTTCTTACTTAGTATAAATCGCTGCAAACTTTACTACCTACTTTCTCATTTGAATCTACAGATTTAAGCGTGATATGCCTCATCCAGTTCTGCTAGCATGTTGTAAACCGCCTCATAGCTTTCACAGACGTCTCCAGGAACAGTGTAATTATTTGTGACCTCACGAAGCCGGGCGAACTCTTCATCTAATTCGGGCTCCTTTGTTCCTGCTTCTTTAATTTTTGCGTTGATCGCATCAAAAAGAGTATGGACTTCATGAAATTCCGGATGGGCATCTCCATGAACCCGAGCTACGATCGGTACATATAATTTTAATGTTTTGGCATTTTTTTCCCTTGCTTGATTAAATGTTAATTGATTCTCCATATTTTCTCCTACTTTCTTTGTTTTACTTTCCATTAAATCAATTCTATCACGACTTTAAAGAAAAGAATTTGACCTAAATCAAATGAGCCAGAAACAATCTTCGTTATTCCGACTTTTTTCTGTTTAGCAACTTATTAACCCTATATACCCAATATGCCTTGTCTAACGAATATTCCTAGGAAGTAAAGATCTGGAAGACGTGAATCCTCAGGTGAAACAGGGACTGACTCCGGTGCCCAAACTAACAATTAAAGTAGCAAAGTCCTGCTTTTAGGAAGCACCACAAATACACATTCTTATCAAATCCTACTGGTCTAGAGCTACTTATTTAGTTTGTATTCTTTAGTTTTGTTTTACTCGAAACAACTTGTTCAAAAAAAGGGTTCTTCTTAGCTATCTCTTCAAACATCCAAGGAGGAGCTTCACACTGCTCACACCAGTGGCCCCCTTTAAGGATAAGCTTAGGACTAGCATCAAATTCATGTGAAAATGCACATCTCCACTTCAACTTAGTTTCTAAATCTCCTTCTTTCATTGAGCTGGACAAACACTGCCCACCTCTAAAGCTGGCTGCTTTTTTCATATCTTCTATCGTCAGAAGATTTTTGTCTTTTAATTCATCATAGCCATGATTTAGGATTACTACTTTTCCATAATCTTCATCTATTTGGAAGTTTTCCCAAGTTGTTATTCTCTTCCACTCTTCCAAGGAACCAAAATATGCACCTATCCTATCTCGATCTTTTCTTTTTATCCAGCCCAGGGTAGAGTTCTTGAGCCTAGCAATGGATCTCATGATAATGTTTTTAATGAAAAAATTCGGTAGATATCTTAAAAGAGTAATGGGAAAGTGAAGCTCATTTTTAAGTTCCAACATAAAATCTTCGATGCTTTGCCTTCTAAAATCAAGATAATCGTTTAGTATATCTGAATCCAAGAAATATTGACCATGGAAATTTCTAATAGCAAACCAATTGGGCTCAAATATTTTCTCTATATCTTCTATTCCTATTGTTTTTAATATCATTGAAGTAAACTCGTAATTGTTTTTTCTACAACTTTCTCCTCCACCAATATTATATATATTTCTCCAAAATTCCTTGGGCAACTCCTTTGTACATATATTAGCTAAAAGCCTTCCAGAGTCATCTGCAGTGACCCACTCGAGAACATTTTTTAAAGGTTGGTGAAATATTATTCCATCGAATGTAGAAACAAGCCCAGTATGTAGCATGCCAGTTTGACGCAAGCTTACCCAATACTCAAGTCCGGATTCGATGATTTTTCTTTCTGCCGCAATCTTAGTAACAGCGTAATTGTCAAAAATACTGGGCTTGATCGGGTCTCCCACTCTACCCCAATGAATAGGTGGTAGTCTGTCTCCGGTTTGAGCTACGGTTCCAATGTAAACCAGTTTAACTTGATGGAGCCCGAGTTCATCAATGGCTTTTAGTATATTCTCCACAGAACCTACATTTATACGCCAAGCCAGTTCAGGCTTACCATCTGCTTCGGGGGAAACAAGGGCAGCTAAATGTAAGATATAATCCACACCTTCAAGGGAAGCCTTTACATCTTCATAGTTGGTTATATCCCCCCAAACAATTTCAATATCAATATAGGGCGCCATCATTTTTCTGTTTTTTTCCGTGGGCCTAACCAGCGTTACTATATCTAAATGATCACTGCATTTGACTAAATGAGACAATCCCTCTCTTCCCATGCTTCCGGTAACCCCACTTATAAATACTTTTTTCTCATATGCCCACTCTCCTTTTTGCCTTCTGCTTTTCTATTCTTTTATTACCCAAAGAGTCTGCATCTATTTGTATTAGGACTTATGAAAGGATATTTTTCTTTCCGACCCGTCCCCCGCTATGTTTTCTCAAATGATAAATACAAAGCTATCGACTTATAAAATTCTCACTTCTATACTGAAATTAAAAACACCCAAGTATGACACTTAGGTGTTTCTTTATGAAACAATATCTGAGGCTTTGAAACTTAGTACCCTCAGCTCATTTTCTGCCTCTAGTTTTCTCCCTCTTTGCTATATTAGAGTGTATCTGCAGGTTTTCTACCAGGGCATTGCTTCTTAAAGATCTAAGTTTTGTGTATCTCGTCCCTTGCGATAGTTATCCCAGTTATAATTCGCTTTATTCATACTTTCATTTTCAGAAAAATTCTTAAATACTGATTCTCTATTGTCATTATCATCAACAATGACTAGTATTTTGCCCTGATTTAAATAACTCTCATATTCCTTTGCATCGGTTTCGTTGAGGCCAGCATCAATGAAAGCTCCCGTAATTCCACCGATTGCACCACCGGCCACAATACCTGTAAGGGTTATAGCGATTGGCCCCGCGGCTAAAAAAGGTCCAACTCCAGGAATTGCCAGTAGGCCTAGGTCAAGTAATAAAGCTCCAATTCCCCCTAGAAGCCCCCCTGCCAAAGCCCCGCCTTTTGTTGTAGTAAAGGTATCGCACTGAACATTTGCATCGGTTCCACCTTCAACTTGTACTAGCTGATCACATTGTTTTGCTAGTACTGAAATTTGTTCGGCAGTATAACCATCTAGTTTTAGTGACTGTATCGCCTTAATAGCATTTTCTTCTGTTTCAAATACTCCTATTATTGTTTTATTCATCATCCTATCCTCTCTAAAAATATAAAACGCGAAGAGTTCCATCCATATATTCTGGTATGAGTAGCTATAATATTTTTAAATACTTAATTAGGCATAGGTTCTTATAGTAGTTCTACCCGAGAGATTTATATTAAAACCAAGGCAAGTATTTTATTTCCATCAAATTTGCCTATGGCTCAAAACTTTTCTTAGGCCTATTCTTGATATTGCAATTTAAACAGTGGTCCTTTGAAAGGTTTTATCGGAACTGAAATCATTCTAAGGTAAAGATTTTTATCACAATACATCAACCCCTAGTGTGAACTCACGAAAAACCCTAAGTCACTAATTAAGAAAACCCAATTAAAATGCCAATAATAATTTAACATAAACACAGAGTGAAACTCTTGGTGAAGTTTGAAAGGCCTTAATCATGCCATTGTTACCTATCATGATGGCATAATAGGATCCCCTCAAAGAGCAAAACCTTTCTGTTCATTTTCTACTATCTTTTGATTTCATACCTCAATATTCGGTGATAGAGTGGATTCTCTATCAGCAAAAAATAAAACCCCTTAGGTCAAGAGGTTTTACTTGTATCTAAATTTCTATTTTTCTATACTCTTCATCGTTAGAATGAGCTGACTAAAGGATATCAATCAGTCGACATTTTCCATGCGCTGAAGGTATCTTGCCAAAGGTCTCTTAACCATTTCACTGACAACAAAGTAAGTCAGGGCCAACAGAACAATCAAGCCAAGATGGGCAGGGGTCGGAGGAAGAAACTGAAAGAAATTTGCCGTAAGGGGAATCAGTGGCAAAGCAATGGTTAAAGCAATTGCCCCTAGCGATAGCCAAATGATTAGGGGTGCAGGCTTGCCTGCCTTTTCTATGGGAAGCATAGAGCGAATAGAAAACAGCAAGAGCAGCTCCGTTAGCACGCTGGCTATAAACCAATTTGTCTGAAGAACTTCCGGTGATATTTTATAGAAAAGCAAAAAATACATAAAGTCAAAGACAGTGCTTACCAGGCCAAGGACAATAAAGGTAGTGTACAGTGATTTAAAATCATATTTCTGTGGATATTCAATCTCCTCCTTATTGACCCTATCAAAGGCGATAGCCATCATGGGAAAATCAGATAGGAGATTAAGGAGTAAAAGTTGTTTTGGAAGCATTGGTAAAAAACTGATCAACAAAGATCCAATGGCCACTGCGTAGAAATTCCCAAAATTAGCAACTAGAGTTGCACGGATGTATTTCATAGTATTGACATGGGTTTCTCGTCCAAGGCGAATGCCATCGACAATTACACGCAGATCATTTTCCAAGAGAATAATGTCCGATGCTTCTCTTGAGACATCGGAGGCCGATTGCACAACCATAGATACATCGGCAGCCTTTAGGGCCGGGGCGTCATTGATGCCTTCGCCTAAAAAACCTACTGTGAATCTCTCTTTAAGCAAATTGATTAAATCCAGTTTTTGTTCAGGTGTTGTTCGTGCAAAAACCCGAATGCTTCCAACAATCTTATGCTGCTCTCCACTGGGAAGTTTGAAAAAGTCCGTTGCCGTGATTACCTCTTTGCTGTCAAAGACTAGTCCTGCTTCTCTTCCAACGGCCTCGGCAACTACCAGGGCGTCTCCTGTAATAATCGTGATGGCAACGTTCATTTCATTGGCTAATTTCACCGTCTCCACGGTTGTTGATTTCAAATTGTCAACAAAAGAGATAAAGCCAGCGAATCTAGGGCCTTCCCCGAGATTATAACTCACTCCCAGCACCCGGTGCCCAAGTTTTTCTTCTTCCTCCACCCATTGTCCGATAAGCGAATCATCGATTAATCCCTGATCATGGAAGTATTCTTGACTCCCTCTTCTAATGTGAAGTTCAGTGCCGCTACTGTGGCGTACAATGGCCCCATTGCTTCGAATGGCAGGATCAAAGGCTTCTTCTCTTATCAGCGAGTATTCTTCTACTTCTTTGCGTTGCTCTGTCGTTAGGGACTCATCCGAGGCCCGGTCAAAGGGTTCGGGAATTCTTTCTTTTAGCCCAATGGCTGCAAGGCGGGATAAAATTAGCGGATGATACTCTGAGTCAGGCATCTGAAAGAAATCGGTAAAAATCAGATGATTTTCTGTAATGGTTCCCGTCTTATCAGTACATAGTAAATTCACAGACCCAAGATCTTGAACCGACGTCAATCTTTTTACCACAACATTTTTCTTGGCGAATTTCAAAGCTCCGCTAGAAAGGGCAAAGGTCAAGACTAGGGGCAGTGCCTCGGGAATTACCGATACGGCCAGAGCAATGGAGAAGATTAGCAGTTGCGGTATATCCGCTGCTTTTCCTTTAAGGGCTATATTGGCTAATATGACCAGTAGCAGTGTAATCAGTGTTGTCTTTAAAATAAACTTACTGATACGATCAATCCCCTTAACCAAATCACTGTCGGCTTGCACTTCAGAAGCTGTTTTCGCAATTTTTGCAAGCTTTGTATTCATGCCGGTTTCACTGACTTCAGCCAGCGCATTGCCACTGACGATGACCACACCCTGTAAAAGCCTGTTTTCTTCTGTGATGGTCTGCCCCTTGTCAGAGACAGGCCTTTTTATAACCGGGATGCTCTCTCCTGTAAAGGTAGTTTCATCTACCTGCAAACTTCTTTCCTGAAGAAGGATGCAATCTGCCGGAACAATATCTCCGGACTCAAGACTTAGGATGTCACCAGGAACCAGATTATCCGTTGGGATTTCCTGGCTCTGTCCATCTCTTATAGCAGTGATACTGCTGCGCAAATAGCTTTTAAGTTTATCTGCCGCCGCATTGGACTTGTATTCTTGGTACACATTAAGGGTTGTTCCTAGGATAACAAAAAAAAGAATAAATCCTGCGTCAATAGGTTCTCCTAGGCCATAGGTTATAGCGGCTGCCACAATCAAAAGCAAATTGAATATACCTTTGAACTGTCGGAGTATAAGTTTTAGTAGTCTATATTTTGGTACCGGTAAGGCGTTGGGCCCGTGGACCTTTAATCTTTCCTGGGCCTCCTGTCTAGATAGGCCAGTAATTTGTACTTCCATACATTTGATCCTCCTGTAAATGTTTCTTTTGAAGCTCGTCTTTGCCGATGTATAAGCTATTTTGATAAATTCTAATCAATCTATACCTTACCCCATACCCACCTTTATATGTATTTACTTGCTTCTTTTATGCTGAGTTTCGATAATTCCTTTTCATATTTATGAATAAACCCCCTAACCCATGAGGGATTTGTCTTGCTGTAATCCCTTAATGCCCATCCTAGGGCCTTATTAATGAAAAATTCATGGGATCCAAGATTATTAACTATTATTTCTTCCAGGAGTTCCTTTTTCATCTTTTCTTTTCTAAACATCTGATGGTTAATGGCAATTCTCCTTAGCCAAAGGTTCTCTTCTAGGCTCCACTGCACCATAATCTCATCGCCCTGGGAGTCTTTGAGGACTAGGTCGCCTATGGTTCTATGGAGTCCATCCACTGTATCCCACCAAGATTTAGTAATAATTAAGTTCTTAAGTCTTTCTATGTCTTTAAAAACAAGCAAGGGATTCATATGCTTCAAATAATCAACGGCAACATACTGGGCTTCCCTATAGGGTTTTTCCCAGCAATAATCAACAAAGTCCCAGTCAATCCTCTTTTCTTTTTTTGCTTCTTTAAAATAGTCTTTCGTCATTTCTTTTCTTAAAGAGCTTTTTATTCCTAGGAAAGGAAATTGATCCCTCATATACTGGGACATGTGCCTTGCATTTTCATCATCGCTGCTTTTTTCCAGAACTTCAAATATACTGAATAGATTCATAACTCACCCTTCGTTGAAACTATTTTATCTGATATAAATAAAGCACCGCCACAGCAAAGTGTTTTATGGTCCTTTGCAATTTTTCAAAACCTAGATTGTAGACCTATTTATAATTTTAGGTTGACATCTCTCCGTGAACTATTTAAGATAGAATTGTCAATGCGCTTTATAAATTCAGTTGACAATAAGGAGAGTTATCTATGAAACTTACGACTAAGGACATGGCTTTAGTGGCTGTGTTTTCTGCCCTTACTGCTATGGGCGCTTGGATTAGTTTGCCCCTAGGTCCCGTACCCATTACAATGCAATCGCTATTTGTTCTCTTATCCGGTATTGTTCTCGGAGCCAAGCTGGGAGCTCTGTCCCAACTGCTTTACATATTTTTAGGGCTTATTGGACTGCCGATTTTCGCAGGATTTACCGGGGGAGTGCAATCCATTATGAAACCCAGTTTCGGCTTTATTATCGGTTTTGTTTTCGCTGGCTTTATTGTCGGAAAGATCGTAAATTCAAATAAGAATCCATCGACCATAAGAATTGTTTTTGCAAGCTGTATCGGCTCCTTGACCATCTATTTATTCGGACTGCCCTATATGTATTATACGTTAAACGTAATAATAGGCCAGAAACTTTCCTTTTCCTCTGTTTTTAATATGGGCTGTTTGATTTTCTTACCGGGAGATTTTCTCAAGTTTATTCTTGCTTCCATTCTAGGCAAAAGGCTTTTGCAATCATCTATTATTTCCAGACAGGCTATGGTCTAAAAGAACCTTCTTATACAAGGCCTTAGTGGTGAAAATATAAAAGCAAGCAATATAAGTGCATAAAGACCCACTAGCTATATTGCTTGTTTTTTATCCTCATATTTAGTAAAGGATTCTATTGTTTTAAATATATCCCTTATTACCTCTAACTGACACTTCCCCCGAAAAGACATTTTCAATCTTTCCATCTTCGTACTGCACTACCAATTCACCTTTTTCGTTTATATCTAGGGCCTTGGCCCCTTTTTCTTCTTTGTTCTTTATTATCTTAACTTTTCTACCGATGGTAGCGGAGTTTTCTCTACATATACTTAGAAAATGCGCTGTACTTTCTTCCCTTACAAAGGGAATATACAGTTTTTCAAATTCATTTAAAATATTGGATAAAAGTTTTTTTCTATCTACTTTTTTATTCTGTGTTATCTTAATGGAGGTCGCTCTAGCCTTTAAATCTTCGGGGATATCTTCTTCATTTAGGTTTACGTTGATGCCGATTCCTATAACAATATAATTTATCCTATTTAGTTCTGCACTCATCTCGGTAAGGATCCCTACAGCCTTTTTACCTTCTATTAGCAGGTCATTGGGCCATTTGATTTCAGAATTTATATCTAGATTTTTTAAGGCACTATGCACTGCAGCAGCAGCTAAAAGAGTTATGGATCCGGCATTTATCGGCCCCAGCTCCGGCTTTAAAATCATACTCATCCAAATACCTTTACCCTTTGGGGATATCCAGCTTCTACCGAGTCTTCCTTTGCCCTTTGTCTGTTCTTCTGCTATTACAAGGGTTCCCTCGTTTTCTTCAAAGGCCATCTCCTTTGCCCTATCATTTGTAGAGTTGATAGAATCATAATAGTATATTTTTCGACCAATAAAACTTGTATTTAAGTTCTCTTCTATTTCTTCTAGGGTCAATATATCTGGTGATGAAACGATTCTATAGCCTTTATTGGGTACCGACTCTATGTCATAGCCCTCTTCTTTTAGCATCTTAATGTATTTCCATATACCGCTGCGTGTCATGTCGAATTCTTCGGATAATTTTTCTCCGGAAATGAACTTGTCTTTGTTGTTTTTAAGTATCTTCAAAATCGATTTCTTCAATTTTCCTCCTAAATATCTTGACCGTGAGTTTAACTCCAATTTCTCTGTTTTTTTAAGATCATGAGCCTAGGCGTCTTAAAAAAATCCATACATCATAAGGCCAATGGTATTGAGCGCTAAGTTAACTGATATATGTACCAGCCAAGAACTATAAATATTTTTATTTTTTTCGTTTAGGTAGTTAAATACCAATCCGCCCGTTAACAAAGCTATAATGGCTAAAAAAGAAATGGTTCCATTGCGCCAATCAACCATTATTCCTATATGATAAGCCGCAAAAGCTAGGGCGCTTATCAAATAGGCCACGGCTCTTGTGGAAACTTTATTTAAACTTAGAAATAAAAAACCTCTAAAGAAGAACTCTTCTAGAAGGGAGTTTAAAATCGAAATGTAAACCGCTACGAAAAAAAAGTTATTCCTATTGATATCACGACTGGCGTATAGGATTTTTCGTATTTGAGATAAATCAATATAGGTTGTAAGAATAAAATAGGCTCCCATTATCAGCATATAAATAGATAAGCCCAAAGCTATGGATCCTATGATTTGCTTCCTAGAATAAATCTTAAAATAGTCCAATATATCTATGCTCTTATCAACTCCAACATAGATAAGAGGTACAATAAAAAACATTGTTATTTTCAGTATTGACTTAATTATATATCCAGGTACTAGATAGTACTCTACTATAAACATACTAAATATAGAAAGTACCATTATTAAAATTATATTTACAGTTGTTCTAGGGACTTTCATAGTACCTCCGCATTTTTCCAAGCTTCAATCCAAAATCATACTTCAAAATGCTTTTTAAAATCTTAGAATCAAACCACTCCATACCAGAGTGTAGGCGAGATGGTGTTAATTCTTAAAGGAAAAATTCATAGAATGACTTTGCTTATTTTGCTTTTATTATATCAGATATCTGGAATTTATAGTCCTTGAGAAATTCTGTTATATCCTTCTAC